>CDZN01005893.1_pt1 | contig 74166 bp, 77 predicted proteins | sample 557701 | NCBI WGS metagenome assembly CDZN01 (sample SAMEA3182089, study PRJEB8094) | gut metagenome | biome: human; feature: gut; material: Stool; isolation source: human stools | place: Canada | collected 2013-02-04 | reverse complement strand
ATATATAAAATTATCACCATTTAATTTCTTTTTAATTATATTTTGTTCATCGCTTGTTAAATAATTATCTAGTAAATAATTAATATCTATTTGTTTGACAGAAATAGTAATTCGTTGAACTTCTTGTTTCCCATAATTTTGTTCAATTAATTTCCGAAAATGATATTGAGTTAATATTAAGCCTATTTGCTGCCTGTTATACTCGGAAATAACAAATAACAGGTTATTTTTATTTCTAAAGTTGTTGGAAATAGTTTCCAACTCCAAATATGATTCATATATTTTATCTAATTTAAAGAAAATATAAGGTTTTTTAAATACATTTACATCTTGGCAATTATCATTTAAGTTACCTAATAATTTTTGTAGAGAAATAAAATCAAACATGCAGGCTTGATTTATCACATCATCTTTTGTTATATTTTCTAATAAACTATATGTTTCCAACATTAATCTCCAGGTCGTTGTTTTCTTTATGATATTCAATTATATCTACACTATTTTCTAATAGGAATTCTTTTAATATTTTAAATTTATGATTATTAGTGGATTTCTGAAGTTCATTCATAAAGTTGTTTAATTTAGTACTGTATAGTATAATTTTCTTTTCATATTTAATATATCTGGCAAGATTATCTTCAAATAAAAATTCATATAATTCATTTGGATTAATATAATTAAAATTTTTGACAATATTAATTTTGTTATTAATTGTAGGTATTGGATTTATACTATAATGTTTTAAGAAATATAATGTTTTATACAATTCCTGTCCTTTTTGGGGTAACTTTTCAATATTTTCTTCAGTTATTTTATCTAAAGTTGTTTGAGAATAAAAATTATCAATAATGTTAGTAATTTCATGAAAATTTATTGTAAATATATCTTTGCGTTCTAAATATTTTTTTAATATTTTTTGTTTTTTATCTTTTTTTATTTCATCACATAATATCAAATACGATGGCTGTTTATTTTCCTTTAAAATATCTTTAACCCATTGATAAATCTGATTTACATTTGGATCATCTGCCGAAAACCCAACAAATAAGACAATACTTGTTGCAAAAATAGATTTTATAAAAGTCTCAACTAATTTAAAATTTGAAGAATAATCAGCATAATCATTTTCTTTAAAAACAATATTTTTATTATTAAAATCACCATGCATTTTTATAATTGCATTATCCTTAATCAGAGGAATATGTTCATTTTTGCATACAATTTTATAACTATTATTTTTTAATTCATTTGCCGTATCCTCTAAAATACAGTCATAATTTGTAGTAATGAAGTATTTAGGACTAAATTCATCAAATAATAATTTTGTAAGGATATTTGTTTTCCATTCCTTATTTAATGCTTCATTTAAAATTCTCTTATATTTTCTCGGATGTGTGTCAAAATAACATTGTGCTATCTTAATGTAGTCTGATGGTGAAACCTTATCAATTTTTAAATCCTTAGAAAATTGATTAATTATTTCACTCCAAGTCGGAACTCCAGAATTTTTGGAAACCCCAGCACCAACAAAAATAGCAAGATTATAATTATTATTAATTGCATCTTGTATTCGTTTGATATGAATTTCTAAGTCATTCTTGTTTTCTTTAGCCATATAATATTTTAAAATTTTATTTTTTATTCCATAGGACGAATCATTGACTCTATATACGCTATTTCTTCTTCTGATAAACCATATTTTTTGTATAATTTTTTGTCAGACCAATCTTCGTTAAAATTTTGCATTGGAACAAAACAAAATCTTTCTTTTGATAAATTTATAGAAGATAGTGCTTGTAAAAGAAGAAATCTTGCAAATTTTGTCTTTAGATAATTAATTGCGTTATTTGCGAGAGTTTCACTATTCAAATCTTTTAAAATTATGTATGAATCCGTACATACTTCATTAGGTTTAAGTAACTGGGTTGTTGATAATACTTTAAATTGTCCTTTTGTATTTGCTTCGCCAGCATGTTCTGCTGATAATCTACTAATCATAACTTTGTATTGATTAATTAAATCTTTATTAGCAGTAACTTTGCTTCTATCAATAAAGCCTTTTCCATTACTTGAATATAAAACTATATTCCTGGCAACTTTATTTTCATTTCCTCTTTCAAATGTACTAATACCAAATGGATTTCTACTTGTTAAACTATCTATAAGAGAATTTTCAGAATATTTTTTTACCTTTTCTATGACGGATAATGCCTGATTATATCTTATGAATATTGAAAATTCACTTAAATTCCTTTTTGAACAATTTTTAACCCCATCATGAATACTTGTAAATTCGCAATCACCATCGTAATTATTGTTCCATAAGATATAACTAACTCCTCCACTAATGCTAATATTAGGAAAACAATCTTTTGCATTGGTATAATCAAACATTTTTTGTAAACGTCTATCATTAAGCATTTTTTGCCTAAACTCATCTAAACCTTTACCGCCTGCAAACCAACGAGAAGGAGAAATCATTGAAACATATCTTGGTTCAATTTGTTCTGCTACATCTATAAATAAATGATATAATGGTTTCGCACTATTACCATTGCCGTTATCTTCCATTTGATATGGTGGATTTCCAACTACTGCGTCAAATCTCATTTCTTCTTTGTCCTTTTTATTCCAATAATTTGGTTTTTTAATTCTTTCTACAAATTGTTTTGGCTTATGTTGAATTGTATTTATTAAATCTTCAAAATAATGAGCATTAATTTTTACATCATTAAAGCCAACAAGAGTTCTTTTTGTTATACTCTTTGCCATAGGTGTCTTACAAATAACATAAATATTATTTTGTACCGTTTCATTCCATATTTTTCTTTGTTCTTCAACGGGTGTATTTTTTATATCAGGACATTTACTTCTAAAAATACTGTATGTTACATATAACGGATAAAGTCCTGTTTTAGAATTTATTTCTAATATTTGAGCTTGTGTATTACCTAGAGTTTCGTTTGTTACTTCGCCCTGATTTACAAATCTTGGCTCGTCTATATCTTTTTCAAATTTTTCATCAAAGAAATTATAACCACCTAAACAATCGCCCAAGTGCATATTTACAACTCGCCATGGTGTTAAAACCGTTTCTTTATCAGGATTTTTAAAATATGAAAACAATTTTGATATTTCCATTGCTCTTTCTGTTGGCGATAAAGTATCAGCATATTTAACAATTTTTCTTATTTTTTGACTTGCAGCATTAAATACGTCAATATCATAATATTTAATAAAGGTTTTAAATAATTCTTTATCAACACCCTTTGGCATAAATTCTTCCCAAGAGTTGATGTCAATAACATCATCTTTTAATAAATCTTCAATGGTAACAATTTCTTTGCTTATATCAGCACCATATATTAAGAGAGGTATTCTTATTGATATGGCTCTTAAAATAGATATTGCCTTTTGTCTTTGTTCTTTTTGTGCTTTTAATTCTTCAAGACGAGCTTCTTCTTCCGGAGTTCTGTCTTTTTGGGGTTTCTTATTTAACTTTTCTAATTGTTCGTGTTCTTCGTTTGTTAAACCCTGTTTATTTATATCAATATCTTTTGTTTTTGGTGATGCTTTAGTAGAGCCAATAATTTTTTTTAAATTATCAAATTGTTGTAATTCAACCTCGTTTAATTTTAAAAGTTCATCATTATACAAATTTGTATCATCAAATCCACTTTTTAATGTCCTTTCTGCATAAGCACGTTTTAATTGTTGCAAAAGTTTTGACTCATCATATTTAACCATTCTTGTACCGCTATAGGATATAACAGGACAAAAATTTAAAAATTCACCCATCAATTTCCTATCAGCATTATTTGCTTTACCTGCTTTTGTTGATAATTGTACTGCATCGGCGATCATTTTTAATGTTCGATCGGGTGCAAAATCAAACACATAGCAATATTCTTTTCTCATTCCATTAATATTTGCAGGTGATTGAACTCTGAATATTGTTTGTAAATAATTAGCGGCTGATGTAGAATAAGAACCCGATAACATCATAACAGCAGTCCATTCAGGAATTGTTACACCTGTTGTTAATTTGCCGCAAGAAAGAGTAATGGTATAAGTATCATTTTCTAATGCTTTTTTAATAGCGGTTTTTACTTTTGTGAGTGCTTCTTGCGAATCATCTTCTTCATCACCATCACCTGCAATATTTACAATTTCAAATTGTCCAGAACCGAAAACAGGGTGGCTTTTTAACATTGCACTTAATGCTTTTGCTTCTTTTACACCCGGCAACATCCATAATGAATGCTTAAAAAAGTTTCTATATTCTTCACAAGAATATGGATAATTATTACAATCATTTTTATTTGTTATTAAATTTAAGAAATTTTCAATATCTACTTTATGTACAAAGTCTCCAATTATCGCATTCGCAGGTTTTTTATTATCATCTAAAGTCCAGGTTCTGAAAAATTCCTTGAAATTAAAAGCCTTATCTTCAATTTCCTCATATTCGCTTACGCCTAAACTTTCGCCCAAATCATAGGTGTATATTTTCATTTGTGGCAATTCTTCATAAGGATTAGAATCTCCAAAATGTTCAATATCCCATTTTTGTTTAGAGGACTGTTCCATCATATAATCCCAAGTATAAACATTGTTTTGTTCATACTTGTCCATAATATTAAATGGAGTGCCTGATAATTCTAAAATTTTTGTGTGATTATCTGTCCTTAAGAGTTCTTTTACGTCATTACCAAGTGATGTGGTTGTACCCTCGTGAGCTTCATCTATAATAATAAAATCCCACATTGTTTCAAATATTTTGTCATTTTTATCAAAATTGCCACCAACAATTTGCGAACCTCTTAAGTCTTGGATAGACATAAAATAAATAAATTTCTCATTCTTTTTAATTTTTTCTTCTATGTCGAACTTAATTCCTTTTGCGATATATTCAGTTTTATCTTCATCTTTGAATATTTTATTAAAATCATCATGCCAGCCACTATCAACGACAGGTCTATGTGAAATAATCAACGTTTTTTGAAAGCCTAATTGTTTTGTAACTTCCAACGCACAAATTGTTTTACCAAAACGCATTTTTGCATTCCATAACATCCTGTCTGAAGTTTTTAAAGTTTTAATAGTTTTGGTAATAGCATTCTTTTGTTCAGGTCTGAATATAATTGGGTTTTTATTTGTTGAAATTTGTCCCGGGGTCAGAGATATTTGGTTATTTTTAACCGCTTTAATTGCATTTTTTGCCGTTTCCAAATCAATTTTGTACCACTCTTGACCTGTTGTATTATTAACTTTAACCTTTTTTATACCGGAATTTTCAAGAAGTTCGTGTACTTTTTTATCCCTAAATGATTGGATAATAACATTATTGTTTTTATCTTTTTCTGTTCTTATCGCTAATTCTGTGTATAAAAGTTCATAATCAATACCAGCAGTATTAGTATAGCTATTAATTCGTTGTTTCGCTGCTTTGTTAAGTTCAGAACAAGATGGGGTTAATTTTTCATTTGGTAAATCAGACTTAATTGTTGCATCGCCAATTTTTAAAAGTCCTTTGTGAGCTTCATCATTTATTCTAAAAACATAAATCAGTTTTCTTTGAAAGGTTTTTTCAAATAACATTTTATCTTCCACTTATTTTGCTCCATATATTAAATCAACAAACCTAATTTTTTGATGATTTTTCCAATCCATAATTTTACAATAAATTCCAGAATGTTCTAGTGGTAAATCTTTTTTACACCCAATACATTCTTTTTTATTTGTGCCCATTTGGAAAAGAGTTAATTGTTCGTCTTTAACCCTATTTTGACAACTATCTGGAATAACATATTTTAACCCGTCCATTTGCCATATATTCCATGATATTGTAAAGGCGAATTCTTTTATTTGATTTATTTGCATTGAGGTATTAAATTTATCTTCATAATATTCTAAAACTGTATAGAGAATATTTTCTCTCGCAAGTAAAACATTATCGCCTTGCCAATCATAGCCATAAATATTTTCAACAGCAACTTTTGCCCAATTAATCCATTCTCTTTTTGTTTCGGTATTCTCTGAAACAATACGAAGTTTTCTATCTAATAAGCCAATTCTATCAACAGGTTCAATATAATCACCTGAAACAGTATCATATCTGCTTGTTAGATAAGGAGCTTCCCCGCATGTTATTTCCATTCGTGTCAAAGAAACATAATCTTGCCAAGTTTTGCCATTTGGAAATTTAACTTTTTGATTATTTGCAATCCAACCTTTATCAATTTCTTTGTTGAATACTATATTAGACTTAAACCAATCATTATCAATTAGATTATTTTGAGCATTACAAATCCAAGACGGAGTAAAGACTTCCGCTTTTTGTCTTATTCTAATAACTTGTTCTTCTTTAGATTTTTTTGTTCTAGGCTTTATTACGTTACCATTTTTCCCTGTTATAGATTCTATTGTTATATAATCACTCGCAGAAAAATTGTTGCCATATATTTTATAATCATCAATAGCCCAAATAATATTCTTATTAGAACTGTGATCTTTTAGCAAGATTTCGAGCAATTCTTTATCTAATTGAAAAAGAACATCCTCTTTTATATCTACTTTTTCCTGTAAGACAACACTCATCATATTTCCTTGCTACTTGTGGTAATATTAGCATAAAAATATTATTTTTGCATTTATAGACAATAAAAGAAAACAATACTTTTTATTATTTCAATGAGCGAACCTCTGCCTTTTAAGCCTATTTTTTATGCTATAATAAGCAAAAGGAATTAAAATCATGAAAAATGAAATAAAGATTTTTGAGCAAAATAATATTCGTTCAGTTTATGATGAAGAAAATGAAAAGTGGTATTTTTCTGTAGTTGATTTGATTGCAATTTTAACCGATAGTGAAAAACCTGCAAACTATTGGAAAGTTCTAAAAAACAGACTAAAAAAGGAAGGCAGTCAGTTGGTTACAATTTGTAACCAACTGAAAATGAAAGCTGCTGATGGTAAATTTTATAAAACTGATGCCCTTGATGTTGAAGGTTGTTTAAGACTTGTTCAATCCGTACCAAGTCCAAAAGCTGAGCCTGTTAAATTATGGCTTGCACGTGTCGGTTATGAAAGAATGAAAGAAATGTCCGACCCTTCTATCGCAATTGATAGAGCAAGAGAAACATACCAAAAACTTGGTCGTTCCGAAAAATGGATTCAGCAACGAATGATGGGACAGGAAACCCGAAATAAATTGACTGATTATTGGAAAGAACACGAAATAACGGAGAGTGAAGAATTTGCAATTCTTACAAATATAATTCATCAAGAATGGACCGGATTAAGTGTCAAAGAACACAAGAGTTTAAAAGGTTTAAAATCACAGAATTTGCGAGACCATATGTCCGAAGCAGAATTGATTTTTACAGCATTAGCTGAACTTTCAACCCGTCAAATTGCAGAAAGCGAGAATGCTACAGGGATGGAAGAAAACAAAAAATCTGCAAAACGTGGCGGTAAAATAGCAAAAGAAGCAAAAGAAAAACTAGAGCTTGAAACCGGACAAAAAGTGGTTTCTGATAGTAATTTTCTGCCAAAACAAAGAAAAGCAAAACAGATTGAAAACAAGAAAGATTAATGAATAACGATGAAAAAGAAAGAATGTAATAGTATTAGTATAGGAAATTCCGGAGAGTATTTTGTGGCTGCTGAACTAGAAAGACGTGGATATACAGCTGCAGTTCCAATGTCGAATACTAAAGATTTTGATATACTTGCAATCAATCGTGAAACAAAACAACAAATAGCTATTCAGGTAAAAACTACACAATATAAACATAAGAAATGGATGCTAAATAAAAAAGCGGAAATATTAAAGGCTCCAAATATAATATATGTGTTAGTAGCTTTAAATGAGCTGTGTAATCCGGAATATCACATTGTTCCAAGTGAATATCTGGCTAAAAAAGTTTATGAAAGTCATCGGCAATGGTTAGCAACTCCAGGTATTAAGGGACAATCACATAATGATAATCCTACTCGTTGCTTTTCAGATAAAGAGGATTTATTTTTAGATAAATGGGAAAATCTTGAATATTAACTTTTGACATTAAATCTGAAATATAGATACTAGCCTATAATATTTGGAAAGGATTAATAAGTTCATTGAAATTGTGAATTAAGTAACTTTCAAATTCTTAAATAAAGATTGAGTGTATAAAAATAAAACCATGTAGCTTCAAATTTCAAATACTCATTTTTACTGTTACAAATAGTCATCTAGAGTGTTACTTTACACACATTTATTTTTGTATAGTAAAACCCGTTTTGAATATTGACATAAATTCCCCAAATACGTCAATACATCTTAATTATTGAAATTCAGATAGCCGTAGCAGCTTAATCAGACTAATTCTTTTGAGGATTATTAGCAAGCAAATTCCATCAAAACTATCCTAACAAATCAAGTTGAACTTTCTCAGCTTCGCATATTATCAAGACCAGGAAACGAGTTCAATGCGGCATATTTTCTATTTTGTGGAAACTTATATATAAGTCCCATTCTTTTACTAGCAAAAAAAAATTTTAGATGTTTTTACTATACAAAAAAGGAGAATATTATGCAAATTAAATTTAACACACACCCTGTAGTTCCTGCTTTTAAAGCACAATTATCTAATGATGCCCAAACTCAAAAAGCATTTTTCAGATTACAAGCTGAAAATCCGGTTGATACATTTATATTAGCAAATGCAATTAAAAAAGCTAAGGCAAATGATGTTATTTCTTTAAGATTATTCACAGATAACACATTATATTTAGAAAATTTAAGTTATCCTCCAAAACATTCTGCAATATCTTATTCGATTTGTTTGAAAAATGATTGTTTTTCCAATAGACCAGAACATGGAGAATTGCAAGGTGCATTTGACCTTGAATTAACTAATGGCAATACTCTGGCAGATTATATAACTACAAAAGATTTAGCATTAAAAGAAACTGTCAAAAATAATAAAGATAAAATACACAAACTTGCAATAGAAAATAACAGAATAATGGGTCATTGTAAAGAAAAATTATCGAAAATGAAATCATCTCTTGGACTTTCTGATTTCTAACCTATAGTGCAGCTGCCGGTTCAAAACTCCTGTGCAGCTGCTTACCTATTCTAACACTAATCTATAATTCCACTCACATTCTTTATCAGAAAATTTTCCAGGAAAATTCAATAAGGATGGATTTACTATCCATCTTTTGAAAAATTTTTTGGTTATTATACTCATCATTTATTAATCCTTATAATAAAAAGCCGGAAGCATTGAATATACAAGCTAATGGTTGTAGTAAGGAAATAGTTCTCAAAAAAATAAAAGCTGTTGCAAATAAATTACCCTATTATAATGAATTAAAAGAAAGCATAAAGATAAGCGAGAAACCTCTTAAGTTAAAAGTCGGCAAAGAGTGGTTTATTGGAGAATAAAAAATACTTGCTTAAAATGTTGGGCGAAAACAACTTATGTGTCCAGTTTATTTAGACTAAAAACAAGTACTATACATTAATTACAGAAGCTTCATTCGTTGCTTCCAGCTTGAATATTACTGGACGCAAGCCGTCGTTACAACTACAGATTGCAACACCCGGAGTTTTTATCCAATCTCCGTAATAAAATAAGTTTTTATCAGCTCCATGAGATAGTGCAAAAACATACTGGTAAATAGCTTTCCACGCTTCATCACAGAAGCCGTCCGGCTTTGCCCAGTCTGCATAAAAAACATCTCCGGCTCTCATCATAGGACAAGGTCCTAGCCCTTCTACCCCGTATTCTTTAGCTAATTCTTCATCTAAAGTTGTTTTTAATACAGTAATCTTTACTTTATTCATCAAAAACCCTTTCTGTATTAAGAATTTTTCCTTAATTTTTCCACAAAATGCTTTAATCGATCGATTGCAACTTTTAAATTCTCAATAGAATAAGCATATGAAATTCTTAAATACCCTTCTCCGCTCATACCAAAAGCCGTACCCGGCACTGCTGCAACCTTTTCCTCTTCAAGAAATCTTGTCGCAAATTCTTCACTTGTCATTCCAAATTCTTTAATACATGGGAAAACATAAAATGCTCCATACGGTTCAAAACATTCCAGTCCCATCTCTTTAAACGCGTTCATTAAAAAACGTCTGCGCTGATTATAAGCTGTACGCATATTTTCAACATCTTCATCACCGTTTTTTAAGGCATCAACAGCAGCATACTGGCTTGTTGTAGGTGCGCACATGATTGCATACTGGTGGATTTTTGTCATTTGTGCAATCAACTCCTGCGGACCGCACGCATAACCTAAACGCCAGCCGGTCATAGCATAGGCTTTTGAAAATCCGTTAATTAAAAGAGTTCTCTCTTTCATACCAGGAATATTTGCAATAGAAACATGCCTGCCTTTATATGTTAAGGCGCTGTATATTTCATCAGACATTACAAAAATATCTTTTTCAATGATAATTTTTGCAATTTTCTCTAAATCATCCTGCTCCATAATTGCCCCTGTAGGGTTGTTTGGATATGGAAGAATAAGGACTTTTGTTTTATCAGTAATTGCAGCCACCAGTTCTTCCGGAGTTAATCTGAACTCGTTTTCTGCCTTTAAGTTTATAATAACCGTTTTAGCACCTGCAAGATAAGCGCAAGGCTCATAAGAAACATAAGACGGCTGCGGTATAATAACTTCATCTCCCGGATTAATCATTGCGCGAAGTCCAATATCTATAGCTTCAGAACCGCCAACTGTTACCAGAATTTCTTTCATAGGGTTATATTCAAGATTTTGAATACGCTTAAGATAATTACTTATTTCTGTTCTTAATTCTTTTAACCCGGCATTAGATGTGTAAAAAGTCTTTCCCTTTTCAAGTGCATAGATACCTTCATCTCTTATATGCCAGGGAGTTTCAAAATCAGGTTCTCCAACCCCAAGAGAAATCGCATCTTTCATCTCGCTTACAATATCAAAAAACTTTCTTATACCGGATGGTTTTATATTTTGGACTTTTTCAGAAAGAATATTTCTCATGGTGTTATAACCTCTCTTCCATCTTCATGTTTTTTATCAAGAACAGTTCCATGATCTTTATATTTTTTCAAAATAAAATGTGTAGCAGTACTCAAGACACTATCCAGGGTTGAAAGTTTATCAGAAACAAATCTTGAAATTTCTTTTAAAGTTTTTTCCTCAAGTGTTACCAGCAAATCATATCCGCCTGAGATAAGGTATACAGCTTTTACTTCCGGATAATTGTAAATACGTTCTGCAATCTTATCAAAACCCTGACCTCTTTGAGGAGTTACTTTCACCTCAATAAGTGCAGTTACCATTTCAATTGAAGTCTTTTCCCAGTCGATGAGGGTATGATAACCGCATATAATCCCTTCTTCCTCGAGCTTTGAAAGCTCATTTACAACGTCAATTTCCTGAACACCAAGAAGAACCGCCAGCTCTTTTAGGTCAATACGGCTGTTTTTCTCAATGATAGCTAACAATTCTTCTCTCATCTCAATCTCCTTTTGGTAATAATTCAAACACTGCACTCAATTAACTTTGGAATTTATCAAGCAAATTTTTAATTTCCAGAATTTTCTTTTTTGCCTCAGCTTCATTTGAAAAAGATTCCACAACACAATTTTCAAGATGTGTTTTTAAAATATTGCTTTCTACTGATTTAATAGCTGAACGAACGGCTTTTAACTGGATTAAAATATCAGGGCAGTATCTCTGCTCGTTAATCATTTTCTTAATACCTTCCAGTTGTCCGATTGCTCTGTTCAGTCTGGGAATCTCATTTTTATGGCTCGGATTATGGTGTTCTCCGCAGCATTTATTTTCGCTGTTATTTTCCATAGAAGAATTATAGCATAAAAAAGGGAGCGGCCTTTACCGTTCCCTAAAAATAATAACGTCTTGCATTATTTTTCTTTTGCATCGGAATTCCCGCCGCAATCCGGACAATGACAGGTATTTCCATCACATTTGCAATTGTCGCCGCAGGTGCAGTTCACACATTTACATTTTGGGTTAGAACATTTAGCCATAAAATCTCCTTTCGTTATATACCCATATAGGGTATGTGCTCATAGTTATATTATACCCCATATGGGTATAATTGTCAAGTGAAGCATTAGTGTTTTTTAGGCAGTGCAATAATCTTGGAAACTTCAATCACAAAACCTGATTTACCATTTGCCGGAGTATTTGGAATTTGATAACCTGCATATATGGCTGTATCTTTTGGGAGTTTATAACTCAACCCGACAATAAGAAACCCCGCAAAATTTTCGTGCCCGGAGTACCAGTCTGCAATTATATTTAATTTATCAGTCACAGGCTGTTCAACTGCGGCAATAAAAGACACAGCATTTCTACCAAAAATTTGTTTAGTACCAACACTTATACCTGAAGTAAGCCTTGTATTTAATTTTGGAATTCTACCGCTTATATGGGCATAAGTCCAGTTTCCGACCCCGTTTCCCTGCAAAGAAACCAGAACTTCAGACCCTACGGTTAATTTAAATTCTCTTTCGGGGAACTTTTCTTTTAAGAACAGAATGGGCATTGCAGACTTAAAACCCAATCCAAGCGACATATTATGTGTATCAGGGGCGCCGAGGTTAAACAAAGTTGCATCAAGCTCTGTATTATGTCCTATTCCCAACGCGGTATAATGAGTACCCAGCCAAAACGCATCAGGCTTCCAGCCGCGGAACTGTGATTCGTGCTGCAAAAAAATTGCACCTTCGGGCGTTACATCAGCACTCGGAACATTGAAAACAGTCTGCTGCGCCATAGACGGCAGACAACAGAATATTACGGCAAATACAGATATAATCAGAAACCTCATTTTAAACAGGATTATAATTAGATTTATTGTTCTTCACCATAGATACCTGTATAATTATTAAAAAAAATCCCTGATAATTAGTCAGGGATTTTAATATATATATTTAGAGTTTATTATGCCTGATTTGCTTTATTCTTGCTTCCTCCGCCAAATAAGCTTCCAAGAACAATAATTGTGCCGGCGGCGATAGCACCCCAGATACCTGCCTGTTTCCATTTAAAGTTTTTAACGGCTTTCTGTAAACATTCCGGAGCATCTTTTACGAGCGCTTTGGCTTCTTTATCGTAATTTCCAAGAAATCCTTCTTTAATTCCGTTGCGCAAACCTTTTACATATTCTTCCTGAAATCCGACAAGACCTTTTACTTCGTCTGCCAGACCGGCTTTTCCGGTTTTAGCCAGTTCTTTAACCTGGGCTGCGATTTCATCTTCTGTACCTTTAAGTTTAAATAATGATTTATTTTCTTTAATCAGTTTTTCTAAATCTGCTTCTGAGGCGTTATCTGCAAGCAATGAAATCTGACTTTGAAGAGTTTTTTGTTTTTGAAGCAGTTTTGTATTATGTTCTAAATTAAACTCGCTAACAGCATCTTTAGCATCTTCTGCAACTTTTTTCATATCAATCTTTTTAAATTCTGCTTCAGCAAGGTCAACTGCACTTTTAGCATCTGCTTGAGTTTTATATAAATCAGGTATCAAGGCTTTTTCTGCATCGGTAAGACTTTCAAGCTTTCCGGATTGCGCAAATTTTTTCACAGCATCATAAGTTTTTTGATCTGCAATACCTAGCGCATCAAATGTAGGCTTTTTCAATTCTCCAAGAATTTCTTCTGTGGCAGCTTTAGTCCATTCTTTTTTATTAATCTTATCCATAGCCTTAATCAGACCTTCAGCGACTTCGCCGTTTTTATTCACCGGGTTTGCGAAATAATAACCTGCTCCTGCTGCTGCACCACCGCCTAAAATACCTGTAGCCACAGTTGGAACCAGTGAGCTGCTTTTTTCAAAAGTATCACCCTGTGGACCGCCCTGAAACGCCGGGTTTGATACACCTGTTTGCGAAGCCGGAACATTTTGCGTCTGCTGGGATGGAGCAGTATTTTGTGCATTTCTGTTAAAATACATTTGCGCCAGAAAATCATCATTCATAGCATTGTAATTTACACCTGCAATTTCTCCTGCCATAATAAACCTTTTAACCTTTCACGAATTTAGTAACCTAACCTTATACTTCATTAAACAAAATTTGTATGAAGAAATTGCCTCTTTATAAAAATTTTATGTTACATAAGTTTACAAAACAGATTATCAAACTCAGGAAAGGAAATATCAACCCACTCAAAAGAGTTGATTTGCAGAGGTTTTTTGCAGACCAGACCCGCAACATACAAACTCATTGCAAGCCTGTGATCGTGATAAGTTTCAACTTCGCATCCGCCGGATAAACCGGTCTTCCCGAAGATAACAAACCCGTCTTTTTGTTCTTCAATATCCGCGCCGATTTTTTTGAGTTCTGTTACAACCGCAGTGATTCTGTCTGATTCTTTATTCCTCAAATCACCTGCATCTCTAACAATAGTTTCGCCTTCTGCCTGAGTTGCAAGAACAGCTATTACCGGAAGTTCATCTATCAAACGGGGTATAATATCGCCTTCAATCACACAGCCTTTGAGCTGTTCTGTATAGTTAATTTCTAAATCTCCAACCTCTTCGCCAGCCTGCTCTCTTTTATCAAGTATTTTTATGTTGCCTCCCATTTTTTCTACGACTTCCAGTATGCCGGCGCGTGTAGGGTTTAGACCAACATTTTTCAGGATAATTTTGGAATCGGGCACAATTAACCCTGCGACAATAAAGTATGCAGCAGAAGAAATATCACCGCAGACATCTATTTCAAGAGGATTAAGAAATGATTTGGCTATTGAAACCGATGTTCCTGAAACTTCCAGCTCAGCACCCATAAACTTAAGCATAAGTTCTGTGTGATTTCTTGATACATAAGGTTCTGTAAATACAGTTTTACCATCAGCAAAAAGCCCTGCAAGCAGAATACATGACTTCACCTGTGCAGATGCAAGTTTTGAGGTATATTTTATACCTGATAAATGACTCCCCTTAACCAAAAGCGGAGCGTGTCCGTCAACAGAATTAATCTCAGCTCCCATTAACGACAAAGGTTCAATGACCCTCTTCATAGGTCTTTTAGAAAGACTCTCATCCCCTTTCAGGACAGAATTAAAGCTTTGTCCTGCAAGAATTCCAGTCATCAGCCGCATAGTTGTTCCGGAATTACCGCAGTCCAGTTCAGAAACCGGAGCATTAAGATACCCATTTGAATTTACAAAAAGGACACCGTCGGAAAAGTTATACTCCACACCAAGAGCACTGCAAACCTTCAATGAAGAATGAGGATCCTGTCCGTTTGAAAAATTTCTTATAACAGACTTACCCTTTGCAAGCGATGCAAACATAACAGCCCTGTGTGATATTGATTTGTCTGAAGGGATGGTTACTTCCCCTCTTAGTCCTTTTGCTGCTTTTTTTATAATCTTATCCATAAAAGTTTCCTGTAAAGAAATTTTATCATATAATCGAATTTATGGAAGAGATTTTTCTTGAAACTAAACGTTTAATACTCCGGGAAATGGATGAAAAAGATTTTGGCGAACTTGCGAAAATGCTCAAAAACCCGCGAGTAATGTATGCCTGGGAGTATGATTTCGATGATAATGACGTTTTTGGCTGGATAAAAAAGAACAAGGAATATTATAAAAAATATAATTTGGGATATTTTCTTGCAGTAGAGAAACAGAGCTCAGAAATTGTCGGACAGTTTGCCCTATTACCTGACATTATTGACGGGAAAGAATATTATGAAGCAGGATACATTTTAAAAGAAGAATTCTGGCATAACGGGTTTGCTCGTGAAGGGGCAAAGGGAATTGTTGATTATGCTTTTAACAAATTAAATTTAGACAGCATAATTTTTGAAATACGTCCGGAAAACAAAAGCTCAATACATGTTGCAGAATACCTTGGTGCAGATGTTAGCGGAGAATTTTTAAAAAACGTCCGCGGGCGGCAAATGAAACATTTAATTTACACATTAAAAAAGTAATTGAACATAAAACTTTTTCATGTTAGACTGAAAAAAGAGAAAAAGAGAGGTGTCCGAGCGGCTTAAGGTGCAATCTTGGAAAGGTTGTGTGGGGGCAACTCCACCGTGGGTTCGAATCCCATCCTCTCTGATTTAAAAAGCAGGATTAATTATAATTAATCCTGCTTTTTAATATTTATATGAACATTTATTTTAATAACTTACTTTTCGAATACCCTTCTGTAACGAAATAGCTATTGGAAATTGTTCCGTCAGTAAAGTAATTTGTAGAATTTATTGTAACCTGCAGAGGATCCCAGAAGCTTACCTCTTTTCCATAAATATTATATACGGGGTAGCCCTTATAGTCTTTAACTTTAGAAAAGTTTTTTGCTATTTTATTTTTTAAGTTTTCAAAAGCTTGTGTATCTAGCGTATACCTTTCCTTTTCAATATCAGAGCAAATAGATCTGAGCTGTATATATTTTACATTAGGAAACTTTGAAAGGTATTTTATAGTATTCAAAATATCATCTTCATTATACCTGTTAACAACAGTTGCAACTCTGCAGTTTTCTCCGCTTTTTGGTATTATAATATCCCAATCCGGCATTTTTGAAGTTCCGATAATCTTTTTATTTATATCCGGATTGACGGAGTGAATTGAATAAGAAATTCCGGAATTTAAAGATGATAAAACTTCTGGCATTTGTTTTGGATAATAATATCCGTTAGTTCTTATGCCGACTTTGAAGCCCTGTTCTTTTAAATATTTTATCAATTCCGGCAAATATTTATATAAAGCAGGGTCAGTATTCATTCCTGTCAAATATAATTTCTCTATGCCAATATCTTTAGTATCCTTCAAAAAACGATCAAAATTCTTCCATTCTTTAAAAGGAACATTTAATTGAGAAATTTTTGTTATATTTTTACCAACCTGTTCAGATATATTTTTTAACTCATTCCCAATACAGAAAAAACATTTTAAATTACATTTCCCCATTAAGTTAATATTTGCAAAAGTAGGCTTTTCCCTATTTCGGTTTTTTACGGATTTAACAAAGGCATCCGCTATTTCCTTTTTACCCGAAAAGCTTAGAGAATAGGGCTTATACGGTACCCCCCCCCCCCGTAATTGTTTCAGATCTAAATAGATCAGAATTAAGTATGTAACTGTGTAACTTCATCATAATTTTCTCCTTTCTGTTGTAATATGTAAAACAGAAAAAAATTTTTTTTTGCCTGCTCTATAAAAAATATTAAAATTGTATATCAAAGTATTTAAAATTTATGATATACTTTTATAGTATGAAAAAAGTAATCTGGCTATTTATATTTTTATTATCTATACAATGCAGTATGCTGGGCGCAGAGGAATTAAAAAAAGTTTACCTCGATGAAGCCATTGATGCTGCGCTTAAAAATAATATAGATTTGAAAGCCGCACAAATAGAAATTAATATAGCAAAGAATAATATAAAATCGGCTAATAGACTTCAAAACCCTTCTCTTGATGCCTTTTACTTTCTTGGAGGTGCAGGGCAGAGCGAGCCTAAACAGCTCGGTGTAAGCCAGGAAATCGAAATTGCAAAAAGAAGCGCAAGAAAAAAACTTGCAAAGTCAAATCTTCAGCTTGTTCAGAAAAATGTTGATTATACAAAATTTGATTTAAAAATGGATGTAAGAGAAGCTTACATTAATCTTGTTGCTGCAAAATCAATCCTTCACACTCTTGAACAGCAGAAACTTTTACAGGATGAACTGCTTGAAATCGCACAAACCAGATCTAAGGCAGGAAAAGTTCCGGAAATTGATGTTTTACAGGCAGAAATTGCTCTTAACCAAATGATTACACAGGTTAATTCAGCTAAAGTTAATGTTAAAACCGCACTGAGCAGTTTTAACAAAATAATTAATGATCCTAACCATATTACATACGACAGTATGGATAAAATTTTCTCTGAAGAAAATAACTTTGATGAAATGTTAACCCCTCCTCCGGATTTTGAATTTCCACAGTTCTCTGAAATTGTTCAAAAAGCAATTGCCAAAAGGTTTGATATTCAAATCGCAAAACAACAGATAGATGTTGCAGAAAAAAATCTTACAGTTGTTGCCCGTCAGAGAATACCGGACATTTCTCTTGTCGGAGGTTACGCATATCAGGTAGGCTCCCAGATGGACAGCGGACACTTTAACAGCGGAGCTTATGCAGGAGCAAGCCTTGTTAACATTCCATTATTTTATAACTACTCGCCTGAAATTCAAAACGCTGCATATAAGCTTCAACAAGCTGAATTAAATTATGATTCGGTTAAAAATAAGGCGATTAAAGATGTAAGTGCTGCGTACGAAAAATTTCTCACAGCAGTCGAAAATCTCAACTATTATGAGAAAAAAATTGTTAAAGATTCCGAGGAACTGATAGAAATATCAAAAGACAGTTATGAAAACGGCAACTCCGATATAACTTCACTGATAGTAATGAAGCAATCTTACAGATCAATTATTGTCGGTTACACATATGCCCTTGCAGATTATTACAACAGCTGGACAAACTTCCTGAGAGAAGTAAATGACGAAAACTTTGACCTGCCGGAAGAAGAAGTTGAAGAACTCTAAACTTAACGCCAGTTTGGATAATAATATATGGTTATAATATCAGTAGGACGGAGTTTTACATGCCCGCCCTTTATAAAATTGGTAAGAGAACCCACGAACGGGATTAAAGTTAAAGACCATTTCAAAGGATAAACCCAGAAGCATCTGTTCTGTCCTTTTTTTACATATCCGCCCATTAGCTGTGACTGCTTTATACCCGGAAGCTCAAAATCATCAATCATAATCTCTGCTGGAAAACCGTTCATTCCGCTGGTTACTATAGTTTCGATACGCCCTTTTACAATGTCACCTTTTTTTAAAATAAGTTCTTCATTATAATAAACATCTCTTATAACTCTAAAATCAAGCAGTTCACCTTCCAGCAGCCCTTGCTCGCTTGAAACCTCTTTTGTGACCGCAAGCCTTACCGGAATTGCGGTTGTATCTGTATAATCATAAGGAAGAATTTTTTCTTCAGAAACATCAGCATTTGTTTCCTGATACTCATTTTCTGCAAGAGCAGCAGCATTGAGGCAGAGAATTATAGAAGTAAGAAATACCGCAAAAAATTTAATCATAATCCACTTCCTCGGTAGAACGGTTTTTTATTTTTTCTTCAAGCTTTCTACGGTTGGAAAGAGAAGTTAAAAGAAAATTTTGATAATATTTATTATTAACATAATCATTGTTTTCCAAATATTGCGGATATTTATAGGTAATATACTCATAAATACGGGCAAGTCTTTTGGAAGTTAAATTATGTCTGGAAAATCTGTCAAACCGTTTTTGGGGACAAGTTTTGTTAATAAAAACGATTAATGCAAGCGGATTGTAACCGGAATTTACCATATAATCAACAGCTCTTTTATCAGCTACGGTTTCAAACTTTTTAGAGCCAAGCGCTACCTGTACAGAATCGAGGGTTCCGCCCCAAATACCACTGTAAGATTTCACTGCCACAGAAATTTCTCTGGCAAGCATTGCTGCAAGTTCATCATCAGTTTGCACTGATTTGTACAAACCATCGTAAACAACAACCTGACGGCTGGTTAAGTCTTTATCAAGAGAAATAAGCTTTTTCTTTTCTTTTTTGTCATAAACAAATATAATCCTGTGTGGGATTTTATTACAATTAAGCAGAGTTGTGCCAACATTATCAATCCTTGACTGAATTGTATTTTCAGCCGCGGCTTCTCCTTCAAAAAAAGTTCCTGCAAGTACAGGCTGTACAAACATAACAGCAGCCGCAAACAGTATAAATTTCTTTAACATAATCCGCTATCCTTCTTTTAATTATTTATTATAATATACTTTTTTGTATTATAGAAGATTATTAATTAAAGATTTTATAATCTTAACATTATTGTATTTCCGTATTGTTATTTTTTTCAAAAAATGCTCTGACCTGACGCTGGATTTCAATCATTGCAGCATCAAATTCATCAAGATTAACCTGTGCTTTTTCCAGCGCAGATTTAAAATCTGAGGTACGTTCCTTTATAAAAATTTTTATAAGTTTTTGTGTATCATTTTTCTGCTGTTTCGGGTTTTGCGGTTTTACCGGTTTAGGCGGCTTTGGAATAAGCCCTGCCTTAATTTTTTGTTTGAGTATTTGAGCTTCCTGTTTCTTTTTCAGTTCTGCAAGTTTAGCTTCTCTTCTTTTTTCTGCGGCATCGTTTACATAAGTTTTTAAATCAGTCATACATTTATCCAAAATATCAATGTATTCAGAAATATTTTTAGATTGAATTTCTTCTTCATTATAGAAAATCAAATTCTTAGGAATTACATTAGGATAAGCAGGATTATAATTTTTAACAAGCTTTCCGTTCTGTATTAAAAAATACTGTGGAGCATCTGCTTTTTCATCATTAACAATAATCCTCACAACATCCGGATGGTAGCACTGCATTTTATAATACGAAATATTCCTGCCCTTTTTGCCGGCATCCTTAAACTCAAAGCCTCTTTTTCCCGGAGAGCAGTCAAGTTTTCCATAAGAAGTTTTTAGAGCAGTTATCTGAGGCTGGTTTAATTTGGCAAACTCGTTATTTATCGTATTATATGAAACAAATACTTTTGTCAGTTTTTCCAAATCATCTTTGCAGAATACACCGTCTTTCAGTATTTTTGGCTCAGGAAGTTTCTGCCTTACAACATAATGTTCAAAATCAATAAAAACATCTTTTAACAATCCTGCATATTCAGCTAATTTATCACAGCGTTTGTCTATGGAAAATTCATCATAAAATGTAAGTTTCTCCTGAATACAATTCGGATATTTCGGATTGTAATTGGAAACAAGTTTGTTATTATTTTTAATAAGATATGAATCAACATAATTCCCATTACTATCTGATACAATAATCTTTGACAAACCGCTATGCAGTCCTGACGAAATTTTTCCGTAAGTAATAGTCAGACGGTCTTTGCCGAGATTTTTAAATGTATGAAAGCGCTGAACTTTTGACGGAACATATCTGGAAAAATTCTGTGTAAGGTATTGTTTTTCTGAAAGCGTAAAGTCATCAAATTTTTTATCGGCAGCTTCAGCAGCATCTGTAATACAGTCAAGATCAGAGGATATATCATAAGGAATAAGACCGTCATTAGGACGTAAATCCTTACCGGTTCTGGACATTACAATTTTACGCAGATTCAAAAAATTTTCATCAAGATCTGAAGAAATATCGCTTATCTTTGCATCAATATCGTATTCTTCCATTTCGGCTTTTGATAATATTTTTGTTCTGTCATTGCTTAATGCAACCTTATTCAGATCAAAAATATAATAATTTTCAGGTTCTTTATTTTTGTCTTTTATGGTAATTTTTATGACATCACCCTGTTTATTTTTTTGAGGAACAACAACGGTAACTGTAGATTTATTTTTGCCGATGTTTTTAAAAATCATACCTTTATAAAGAGTTACACCGGATTGTTCTTCGATATATTTAATCCCCTTGTCAGACTTTTGTTCCAATTCCTTTGAAATAAGTGAATAAACATAATTAATTGAATCAAGCACCGATTTATTTTCATTAGACAAACATCCGGCATCTCCGGTAAAAGAAACCCTGTTTTTATCAGCCAAAAGCATTTTTCCGGAACCGGTTATATTAAATCCATTATAACTATATCTTGAATATGGGGGAATTGAGAGCATACAGGATTAAAGTCCGTAAAAATTATTTTTTGCGCTCAAATCTTCCGGTGCAATTTTGAAAACCAAAATTCCGGAGATTAATCCGCCCAAAGTTGTAATAAGCGGGAAAACCACTAATTTTTCTACAAAGGATAACTCTGAAATATAATTCTGTATAAATAAAAATAGTGCAGTGATACTAATCTTAAAAAGTACAACAAGTGCACCGGAAATAACTCCAACCAGAATTGCCTGTACAACTATTTTACTTCTGACTATTTCCTGTAAACATATACCGTTCTTTTAAAGATTTTTTTATTAAGCGCCATTTGACCCAATTATATGCTAAAATAGAACTATGGTCAAAATAGAAAGTTTCGGGAAAATAAAATCCGGTGCAGAAGTATTTCTATACACCCTGAATAATGGGCAGGCAGAAGCATCCTTGACAAACCTTGGCGCAGCAGTAGTGTCGTTAAAAGTTCCGGATAAAAATTCCTGCTTAAAAGATGTAGTTTTAGGCTACAACTGCGCTTCAAAATACGAAAACGGCGATAAATACTTAGGAGCAACTGTAGGAAGGTGTTCAAACAGAATAAAAGACGGCATAATTTTTCTCAACGGCAAAAGCTTCCAACTTTCCAAAAACGAGGGGGGAAACCAGCTTCATGGAGGTTTTGAAGGGTTTAACAAGAAACTATGGAACACTGAAATTATTGAAAATGGTATAAAATTTACATATATAAGTCCTGATGGAGAAGAAGGTTACCCGGCAGAATTAAAAACAGAAATAACTTATACATTAAAAGCAACAGCCCTTGAAATTCGCTATAAGGCTATATCAGACGGAGATACTGCATGTGCACTGACCAACCACTCTTACTTTAACCTTGACGGAGTTGGAAACGGGGATATATCGAGCCAGTATGTACAAATTTTCGCAGAACAATTTACAAGAAATGACGGGCGCTCTCTTCCTACAGGAGAAATTCTCTCTGTGCAAGATACCCCGATGGATTTCAGAACACCAAAGCAATTAGGGGCTGATATTAAGTCGGATTATGAACAAATAAAATTTGCAAAAGGATTTGACAATAACTGGGTTATTAAAAATTATGACGGAAAAAGTATTATTACAGCAGCAAAAGCTTTTTCCAAACACTCAGGTATAACTCTTGAAGTTTTAACAAATCTGCCGGGAGTTCAGCTATACAGCGGGAATTACCTTGACGGAGCAGGTATAGAAAAAAAAGGTGCAGAAATTAAAAACCGTTCTGCCTTTTGTCTTGAATGCCAGTATTTTCCTAATGCGTTTGTAAACAAAAACTTCCCCCAACCTGTGTTAAAGCCGGGAGAAGTTTATGATAAAACAATTATTTACAAGTTTGGAATAATTTAAACGCCAATATCACGCAGGCGTTTCCCGTCCATAAGGTTTTTCTCAATTTTTTCAAGGGAAATACCTTTAGTTTCAGGGATAAGCAGGATTGTAAAGATTACAAACGAAATGTTCAGCGCAGTATAAATCCAGAATGTAACCGCAATTCCAAACTGATTGATTAATGTAAGGAATGTAGCACCGATAATCATATTTACAATCCAGTTTGTAGTTGTAGAACAAGCTACACCAAAATCCCTGCTCTTGAGCGGCTGAATTTCGGAACACAAAATCCATACAACCGGTCCGGCACTCATTGCAAAACTTGTAATTGTAAATAATGTCATTATGACTGCAAGAATTGAAATCCAGAGAGCACTAAATCCTGCATTAATCATAAACAAACAAACCCCGAGCAGGAATGTACCCAGAGCAATACCTGCAAATCCGATTTTTAAAATAGGTTTTCTGCCTTGTTTGTCAACTGTTTTCATCGCAATTAAGGTAGCAAGGACGTTTGTCAAACCGCAAATTACGGTTGCAATCATTTGCTGTTCTGTATTTGCAAAACCGGCATGCTTAAAAATCTGAGGAGCGTAATATAAAATTACGTTCATTCCGGTAAACTGCTGCATTGCCTGCAAAAGCATCCCGAGATACACTGCACGCCTTACGTTTTTGTTTTCTTTAAATAAACTCCAGCCCTCCTGTTTAACTTTAAGACTTTCGTGAATTTCATTCAACTCGGCATCCGCCTTGGCATCCGTTGTGGAAAGCATTCTCAGAATTTCTTTTGCTTTTTCAAACTTACCTTTAGAAGCAAGCCATCTCGGACTATCCGGCAGACCGAATACCGAAATCATTAAAAGTAATGCAGGTACACTGATTATACCGAGCATCATTCTCCAGTGACCGCCGTAGCTGAAGATTGTATCTGATATAAATGCAACAAGAATACCTATTGTAACCATCATCTGGTACATTGAAATGAGTTTGCCCCTGTCCTCCTTCTCTGCCATTTCAGAAAGATAAAGAGGCGCAACATAAGATGCAATACCGACAGCAAATCCTAGCATTACTCTTGAAATAAGAAGTATCGGTACATTAGGCGCACAAGCTGAGCCTATTGAGCCGAGTACAAACAAGGCTGCTCCGGACATCAAACTTTTCTTTCTTCCAAGCTTAAAAGAAATCCAGCCTGTAGAAATAGCCCCTAAAGCCGCACCAAGCATCATTGTACTTACAACCCATTCCTGCAAACGGCTGGTAAGCTCAAAATGTGTTGTAATAAAAGGCAAAGCTCCGGATATTACACCAATATCAAGTCCGAAAAGCAAACCGGCCATGCCGGCAGCAAAAGTTATGAAAACTTTCATTCTTTTAGCCTTAGCTGCCCTCGCATCATCAGAAATTACACCAGTTCCGTCAATATTTGGTTCCATGCAAAATCTCCTCTGTAAACTATAAACGATAAGACCATTTTTATATATTATACCCGTATTTTTCAGCAAATTAACATATCATTTATTTAGTTGTTTAAAATTCATATAAATGTGGTATAAAATTATTACGTCTGAGTTTTGAGGGTGGAATGGAATTAACTGAAATTCTGAAAAAAGATTTAAAGAATAATAAGTTTAAAGAAGAGCTTGCAGAAATTTACTGTGTAAAGCCGGCAAAAACAGCATTTTATGCAGAACGTTTTTTGAATGTAATTGATAATTTTGAAAAAACATTTGCTCCGGCAGAGCATATCAGCTTATTTTCAGCGCCAGGCAGAACAGAAATAGGCGGGAACCATACAGATCATCAGCATGGCTGCGTTCTTGCTGCAAGCATTAATCTTGATGTAATTGCTGCTGCCGCGCCTAATAATCAGAACATTATAAGGATTCAATCAGAAGGTTACCCGCTTGATGTAATTAATCTTGATGAACTTCAGCCTGATAAAAGAGAATACAATCAGGCAAAAGCTCTTATCAGAGGGGTTGCTGCAAAATTCAAAGCTGCCGGATACGAAGTAAAAGGATTTGACGCATATACCTCATCTAATGTTTTAAAAGGGTCCGGCTTATCGTCATCTGCTGCCTTTGAGGTCTTAATCGGAAATATCATAAACGGACTGTTCTGTAATGGTAAAGTTTCAGCGGTTGAAATTGCTAAAGCAGGACAGTATGCAGAAAATATTTATTTCGGCAAACCAAGCGGGCTAATGGATCAAATGGCATCTTCTGTAGGAAGTGCAGTTGCAATAGACTTTAAAGATACTGAAAATCCTAAAATACAAAAAGTTAACTTTGATTTTACCAAAACAGGATATGCACTTTGCATAATTGATTCAGGCGCTGACCATTCAGACCTTACAGATGAATATGCAACAATTCCTGCTGAAATGAAAACAATTGCTGAATTTTTTAACAAAAAATATTTGCGGGAAGTGAATAAAGATGAGTTTATAAAGCACATTCCTCAACTTAGAAAAAAAGCCGGTGACAGAGCAGTTTTGCGTGCACTGCATTATTTCAATGACAGTGAACGGGCAAAAGAAGAAGCAAAAGCACTTCAAAACGGAGATTTTACAAAATTTTTATCAATAATTAATAAATCAGGGAAATCCTCATTTATGTACCTGCAAAATGTAAACGTCTGCGGCTCATCAGCAGAACAAGCAGTAGCAGTTGTACTTGCTATGTGTGATGAAGTCTTAAAAGACCGCGGTGCATTCAGGGTTCATGGCGGAGGCTTTGCCGGAACAGTCCAGGCTTTTGTTCCTGAGGAGCTGCTTGATGAATTTAAAACAAGAATTGAGGCAGTAACCGGCATAGGGACCTGCCATATATTATCAATAAGACCTTACGGCGGAATACAATTTAAATAGGAGAGAAAAAGATGACAGTTTTAATTTTAGGCGGAGCAGGGTATATAGGGTCACATACAGCTTATGAATTAATAGATAAAGGTGAAGATGTTGTTATTGCAGATAATCTTCAAACCGGTTATATTAAAGCTGTTCATCCCAAAGCAAGGTTTTATAAAGGTGATATTAGAGATAAGTCTTTTCTCGATGACCTTTTTAAAAAAGAAAAAATTGATGCGGTAATCCACTTTGCTGCAAACTCTCTTGTCGGAGAGAGCATGACAGAACCTTTAAAATATTATGATAATAACCTTTACGGCACAATGGTGCTGTTGAAATCAATGGTTGAAAACGGCATTGATAAAATTGTATTCTCCTCTACCGCAGCAACATACGGAGAGCCTGAAAATATTCCGATACTCGAAAGCGACCGTACAGAACCTACAAATACATACGGGGAAACAAAGCTTTCAATGGAAAAAATGTTTAAATGGGTAAGCAAAGCTCATAATTTGAGATATGTTTCCCTCAGATACTTTAATGCCTGCGGTGCCCATGTTTCAGGCGAGATAGGAGAAGCACACAATCCGGAATCACATCTTATACCAATTATTTTGCAGGTACCAAACGGGAAAAGAGAAACTATTTCTATCTTTGGCGATGACTATCCGACAAAAGACGGAACCTGCATAAGAGATTATATTCACGTTACAGATCTGGCACAGGCGCATATACTTGCAGTTGAGTATCTTAGAAAAGGAAATCCAAGTGATATATTCAACCTTGGAAATGGTATCGGGTTCAGCGTAAAAGAAGTTATAGATACTGCAAGAAAAGTTACCGGACATCCTATTCCGGCAGTAGTTTCACCAAGACGCGCAGGCGATCCGGCTCAGCTTATTGCATCAAGCGAAAAAGCAAAATCCGTACTCGGCTGGAAACCTGAACATGCAGATCTTGAAGAAATTATAGCTACCGCCTGGAAATGGCACAAAAATCATCCGGACGGATTTAATGAATAAATCACATTGCCGCCGTCTGCAAAGAATCAGCAGAGTGCAGACGCGGCAATACAAAAATAAGGATTTTTATGATAGATGATGCAATACAAAAACTTGTTTTATACGGCATTGAAAAGGGCTTAATCCAGCTTTCAGACAGAATATATACAACAAATCGTATACTGGAAGTTCTGCAAAAAGATGATTATACACCATCGCCGTTACAGAAAAAAAACTCCGGCGGTATTTCGCTTGAGCCGGTTTTAAAAGAAATACTTGATTATGCAGTTCAAAAAGGGCTGATTGAGGACAGCATCGTTTATCGTGATTTATTTGATACAAAAATAATGGGATGCCTGGCACCGCCTCCACATGAAGTAATTAAAAAATTCTATGACCTCCATGAAATTTCTCCGGAAATGTCAACCGACTGGTATTATGAATTTTCACAAAACACAGATTACATAAGAAAATACCGTATAGAAAAAGATCTTCGCTGGTCTGCCGAAACACCTTACGGAATACTTGATCTTTCAATAAATCTTTCTAAGCCTGAAAAAGATCCAAAAGCAATCGCAGCGGCTAAAACCGCAAAACAAAGCACTTACCCTAAATGTATGCTATGCGCGGAAAATGAGGGTTACGCAGGAAGGATAAACCATCCCGCACGTGAAAACCACAGAGTAATCCCCCTAACAATTAACGATGAACCATGGTACTTTCAATACTCGCCTTACGTTTATTACAATGAACACTGCATAGCGTTTAACGGCAAGCATATTCCTATGGTTATAAATAAAGAAACTTTCAGAAAATTATTTGATTTTCTCAACCTGTTTCCGCACTATTTTATAGGCTCAAATGCTGATTTACCTATTGTTGGCGGGTCAATTCTGTCGCATGACCATTTTCAGGGAGGAAGATATGAATTTGCAATGGAACGCGCAGGAATAGAAAAACATATTACAATCAGCGGATATGAAGATGTCGAAGCGGGAATTGTAAAATGGCCGCTTTCGGTCATCAGGCTTCGTCATAAAAACGAGAATAAGCTTACAGAACTTGCGGACTATATTCTAAACAAATGGCGTTCATACAGTGACGAGAGTGCATTTATATTTGCGCAAACCAACGGAGAACCGCATAACACAATTACACCTATTGCACGCAAAAAAGGAAAAATATTTGAACTTGACTTAGTCCTGAGGAATAATATAACAACCGAAGAGTATCCTCTCGGGGTATATCATCCGCATGCAAACCTTCATCACATAAAAAAAGAAAATATAGGTTTAATTGAGGTAATGGGACTTGCAGTCCTGCCTGCAAGACTTGACAGGGAGCTTAAGACACTTGCACAATTAATATTGGAGAAGAAGGATTTAAGAGAAAACGTACTCACAGCAAAGCATGCTGATTGGGCTGAAGAATTTATTCCAAACTATAACTTTACAAAGGAAAATATTATGGAAATTCTTGAACACGAAACAGGTCAGGTTTTTGTAAAAGTACTTGAGGACGCCGGAGTATTCAAACGTAATACAGAAGGAGCGCTTGCGTTCGAAAGATTTATTAATATACTCTGACAAAAATGATTTAATATCATGCTGCAAATGCCATCAGGTTCAATTAAAGTCCGACGACCTGTTCTAACGCCAATCTAGAATTCCGCTCCCGCTAAATAATATTAACAAATTCAGGGTTATCACGCGGAATAGTTTATCGCGGGATTTTATCATAGGCATTATGCTCACAGCAAGTTTTGCTGTGAGCAATTATATTAATGAATTACTGTTCCTGCAAAACGATAAACCGAATAATAGATCACAGCTGATAAAATCATACATGCCGGTATAGTCAATACCCATGCAGTAACAATATTTCCTACAATACGCCATTTTACAGCGTGGGCATGAAGAGTAGAGCCGACTCCCATAATCGCAGTTGAAATAACATGCGTTGTACTGAGAGGAATACCAAAATGCGATGCGGTCAAGATTAACCCGGCAGCAGAAGTTTCAGCAGCAAAACCATGAATAGGTTTCAGTTTTATAATCTTATGCCCCATAGTCTTAATAATCTTCCAGCCTCCGTTCATTGTACCGGCAGCCATAGTAAGCGCACATACAATAATTACATAAATCGGAATTTCAAAATCACCTGCCGGACCTTTATGCAAAACACCGCCTGCAAGTAGAGCAAGAGTAATAATACCCATTGTTTTCTGAGCATCATTTGAGCCGTGGCTCAGTGCCATTAATCCTGAAGAAATAAGCTGGAGTTTTCTGAATTTTTTATTAACAACCTGCGGATTAGCCTTATACAAAAGCCTTATGAGCAGAAGCATCAGAGCAAAACCGGCACAAAAACCAAGTAAAGGCGAAGTAAACATCGGTATAATCACCTTATCAAGCAAGGTAGTTACATGTACAGCATCAACTCCGGCCTTCACAATAGTTGCCCCAAGAAGCCCCCCTATAAGAGCGTGTGATGAGCTTGAAGGTAATCCGAGATACCACGTAAGCAAATTCCATAATACCGCAGCAAGCAGTGCGCAAAATATTACTGTAAGCGTAATCATCTCCGCATTAACAATACCCGAACCAATGGTTTTTGCAACATGCGTACCGGTCAAAGCTCCAACAAACTCAAGGCTTGCCCCGAACAGAACTGCCTGCTTTGGAGAAAGAACTTTAGTAGAAACTACTGTTGCGATAGCATTTGCACAATCATGAAATCCGTTTATAAACTCAAATGCAAGAGCCACTGCTACTACAGCTATTAACAATAATATCGTAATTGTCATAATCTTAATTCCTATGCTAACTCTGTTTCAATACAACATTCAAAATAGTGTCAGAAACGTAGAAACACGCATCAAGAGCATTTTCAATTTCTTTATAAATATCTCTTAATTTGATAACCTCAAGTGCGTCATATTTTCCTGAGAACAATTCTTTGATTGCACGTCTGTGAATTTCATCACCCTTGGTTTCAAGTTCCTTCATAGCAATATTCTCTTTTGTAATTTCTTCAACATCGCTTACTTTTTTGAATTTTTTAAGAATTCTTATTAACTCGGATGTTGCCTTAACCAAAATTAAAGCCTGTTCTTTCATCTCTGATGTATATTCAGTAAGTCTATACACCTCAAGGTTTAAACAGGCTTTTATAATTTTTTTGTTGATTTTATGAAGCTGAACTGAAATATATTGTATGTCCTCCCGCTCAATCGGCGTTATAAAACTTTTATTCAGCTGCTTCAGCGTTAATTTAAATGACCTCGAGCCTTTCTTTTTGAATTTCAGAGCTGTTTCTTTTTTCTCTTCATTCAAATCACTCTGCATAATCTGGTTGTAAAGATTAGCCGACTCTTCACAAATTTCAGCACTCTCCTGGAAAAGTGTAAAAAACATTTTGTCCTCAGGAGGCATAATGTAAGACATCAAATTAAATTTTGGCATGATATACTCCTTTTTCACACACACGCCAAGCATACAAAAAAAATATATTTTATAAAAGAACTTTGTTACAAAACTTTTTATTTTTTCTTTTTTTGAACGCCAGCCTCGCTCAAAGCAATTGCTATCGCCTGCCGGGGATTAGAAACCGTATCGCCAGATGATGATTTTAAATCTCCCTGTTTAAATTCACCCATAACTTTTTTAATTTTAGCCTGTTGTTTTGATGTTTCTTTTTTCTTCTTTGCCATATTTACTCCTGTAATTTAATCCGGCGCTGCAGCTTTCTCCTGCTCAACACAGCATTACAGCGGCGCACCTTTTCTAACGGAACTCTAAAATTCCGCACCCGTTACTTATCGCGGAAATTTTCAGGACAATTATTTTTCAAAATAAAACCTCGCGCATCAGCTCCCGGTATTCTGTCTGACCGGGTAATGGATTAAATTTATATATTTAAGAGAATTTAAAAAGAAATAGAGAAAAGATAAGGAGATATTATGTCAGAAGCATCATCAAAATCACCGCATTTAGACAGAGTTACGCAAAACTTCATCAAAAACCTTGAAGCAAGAGATACAAAACCATTATATGAGCTTACACCTCACGAGGCAAGGCAGTTTCTGGTTGATTTGCAACGGGCAACACATTCTGAAATAGAAGCAGAAATATCTGATATAAATATATTTTCTGAAATAGCAGGAAACATAGATGTAAGGTTTGTCAGACCAAAGGATTCTAATGAAATTCTTCCTGTTATATTATACATTCATGGCGGCGGCTGGATTATGGGGGACAAAGAAACACATGATATGCTTATCAGAAAACTTGCAAACTGTACAAATTCAGTTGTAGCATTCGTAAACTATTCACGCTCGCCTGAGGCAATCTATCCAACTGCAATTAATCAAATTTACGGGGTTTTGAAATACTTGTATGAAAACCCGCAGGATTTTAATATTGACTCAGACAGGATGGCAATTGCAGGCGACAGTGCAGGCGGAAATATGGCTGCTGCCACAGCAATTAAAGCTAAAAAAGAAGGCGGTCCGAAAATTCTGTTTCAAGCACTTATCTACCCTGTTACTGATGCAGAAATGGATACGGAATCTTACAGACTGTTTAAAGACGGTCCATGGCTGACAAAAAAAGCAATGGAATGGTTCTGGGATGCTTATTTACCTGATAAAAGGCTAAGAAAAGAAATTTATGTTTCACCTCTTCAGGCAACAGTGAACGATTTGACAGGTCTGCCGCCTGCTCTGGTAATTGTTGACGAAAACGATGTACTGCGTGATGAAGGAGAAGCATATGCCAGAAAACTTGATGAAGCCGGGGTGGATGTTCTCAGCGTAAGAATTAATAACACTCACCACGACTTTTTAATGCTTAATGCCCTAAACCACAGCAAAGCTGTTAAAGGAGCATTTGCACTCCTTTGTAAAACGTTAAACCATAAGTTTCACAAATAGCAAAAAAATTCTTTCAGAGTTTTTAAATTGGTATTATGAAAATTTATGCAATTAATACCCTAAACAATTACCAGCCGGTAAACCAATTAAAAAACAACAGAAATTCAAAACATCAAAATAACAACCATAACACTATTTCCGGAGGAACAGGAGAGGCAGGCTTAGCTTACACCTCCGGCAGTATTTACTTTACAGGAATAATTAACCCCGCAAAAAGGCTCAGGAGATCCGACTATTTAATTTCGGAATATATTAAAGAAATAGGCAAAGCCCGTTACCTGCATGGCGACAGATTAACAGTTGATATGTCTATGGGGAACCCTGATTTAACCCCGCCGCAGAAAGCAAAAGAAGCATTAAAGGCAAAAGTAAACGATTTATGGTCACATAGATATAACAACCCAAAAGGTGAGGGAGCCTTTTTCTATGCCGCAGCAGACTGGATGATGAAACGTTTCGGAATAAAGGTTAATCCTAAAACTGAAATTATGACAACGTCCGGAGCTTCTGATGCAATAGATCATATATTCACAGCATACGCAAATCATGGGGATAAGGTTCTTGTACCAAATCCAGGTTATTCACTTTATGATGATTTAATCACACGCCATGATTTAAATCGTGTTTCTTTTGACTTAACTCCGGAAAACGGTTATCTGCCTGATTTTAATAAAATGCCGGATGATGCAAAAATTCTCATTCTAAATTATCCGCACAATCCTACCGGCTCATTTGCACCTAAAAAAGTTTTTGAAGATGCCGTCAAATGGGCAAGAAAACACAATATCCTGATTATTCATGATATGGATAACAGTGAGGTAACCCATTCCGGTAAAAAAGCTGCCGGGATTTTGCAGGTAGCAGGGGCAAAAGATTTAGCATTTCAGGTTCATACAATGAGTAAAGCCCAGAGTATGCCGGGACTTCGTGTTGCATTTGCGGTAAGCGATAAGGATAATATTGATAACCTGCTTAACGCCAAATATCTTTCAGGCGGAAGTGTATATGTTCCTGTTCAGCACGCTGCAATTGCAGCACTAAAAGATGAGGAAGGCTATATAAACAAAATAAATAAAATTTACAGAAGCAGAAAAAACACAGCCATCAAATGGCTGCATAAACTTGGCAGCGATGCAAAGCCTACAGACGGAACCTATTATCTATGGGCAAAAGTTCCGCCAAAATTCACCTCAGATGAATTTTTCAAATATGTACTTCATAAAGCGCAGGTTGCCTTCACTCCCGGAACTGTTTTTGGAAAAAACGGCGAAGGCTATGTACGCATAGTAATGTCAGCTGATGAAAATACCATAAATAAAGCCTTTGAAAGAATAGAAAAAGCAGGCATAAGATTTGATATACCTAAAGACAAGCTGCCGGCGGAACTTCAGAAAGAAATACAGAGTATGGCGGACGGAAGTTATACAATTACGCCAAAAGAGGACCGCGACTTTGCAGAATATATGCAGACACTTGCATTAAACAGGAAAATTCTTACCGAAAGATTTAAGAATAAGGACACAAAGTTCAACTTGTTTGTTCCGCAGGAAAAACAAAATCTTCCTTGGAATATTTTAAAGGATGGACAGAGCGTATACCTGCAAAATATACGGGAGGCTAAACCTCTTTTTGGAGATATAAAAGATATTTCCGCATTCAGCTCACCTGAAGAGTACACAAAATTAGCACAAGACATAAAAAGACAGTGGCTTAAAACACCATATCCTGAGGCAGATATTCTTCCGGCCTACAAGTCCTGTACAATTTACCCTGACGCGCATTACTTTACATTAAGAACTGATGACGGCAGACTTCAGGCTGTTGCAAATGTAGAAATACAAAACGACGGTATACTCTGGGGAAGAAGCCTTAACACAGCACCATGGAACCAGGGCAGCGATGCAGAGATCAGAGGCTGCGGACGTGCGATCATGGCAAGAATAGTAAGCTTTTGCAAAGAAACAGGTAATAAGGTTCTTAAACTGGCAACAGACAAACCTGAAAACGTCAGATTTTATAAAAACCTTGGTATGGTTGAAGATGGCACAAGAAACTTTAACGGTGTAGAACACACTGTGTTAAAATTTGACGAAGCCGGCATGCAAACATTCCTGAACAAATACCAGATAAACCTTAGCTTTTAATTGAAGCTTGTTTGCTAAGATACTCCGCAAATATATCGGCAGCATCCGCAACAAGCTGTTCGCATGGACGGGTTTCATAATACTCTTTTGTCCTTGGGGATGGAACCGGGTTATCGTCAGCATCAACACCCAAAAGTTCCCTGCATATAATTGTGTCATGTTTTGCCTTAAAAGCCTTTGCCAATTCCTGAATTCTTGCATAATGCTCAGCTTTAACCTCTTTATCAACAGGAGAAGTATATCCGAATTTCAATCCGGCAGCCATAAACATCCCGCTGACAGCACCGCAGACTTCCCGCATTCTGCCCATTCCCCCGCCAAAAGAGGACGAAAGCTTAAGGGCAGTTTCAAAATCAATTCCTAATTCATCAGCAAAAGCACAAAAAACAGATTGCGCACAATTGTATCCCTGTTTAAATAACTTTCTTGCTTTGTCTGAATGTAAATTCATATATTTCCTTTAAATTTATCTTATTATTCATTATTTTTATGATACCATAAACTAGTTATGACAATTTTATTAAATCCGGTTATAATCTCAGTAATTTTATTATGTGTATTGTGCCTTTGCAGAATAAATGTTTTGCTGGCAATTATCATATCTGCAATAACAGCAGGACTTACCGGCGGTCTTGGAATTGACAGGGTTATGAGCACCTTTATCACCGGTATGGGCGGGAATTCCGAAACTGCACTGAGTTATATTTTACTTGGAACATTTGCCGCAGCAATGACGCATACCGGACTTGCAACAATTTTAGCAAAGAAAATTGCAAATGTTATTGCTGATAAAAAAGTAATGCTTTTATTTATTCTTGCCGGAATTGCGGTTTTGTCACAGAACCTTATACCGGTGCACATTGCATTTATTCCAATATTAATTCCGCCGCTGCTTCATGTTATGAACAAGCTTAAACTTGACAGACGCGCAGCAGCCTGTGCGCTTGCATTTGGATTAAAAGCTCCTTACATTGCTATACCGGCAGGGTTCGGACTTATATTTCAGGGACTAATCGCAGATAATATGACATTAAACGGAATGCAGGTTTTAAAAAATGATGTATGGAAATCAACATGGATATTAGGGCTTGCAATGTTTGCCGGATTTTTGACTGCAATATTTATTTCATACAGAAAACCTCGTGAATATCAAGACTGTGAGGTTTGCAAAAATGAACTTGAAAAAGAGGATGAGGAAGCTCTTAAATTAAATAAAAATCATTATATAACCCTCCTTGGCGCATTTGCAACCTTAGCGGTCCAGTTGTGGACAAAGTCGCTTCCGCTTGGAGCACTTGTGGGGCTTGGTATTGTTTTCGGCGGAGGGGCTGTAAGCCACAGAAAGATGGATAAGCTTATAAATGAAGGCATAGGATTAATGGGATATGTTGCATTTGTAATGCTGGTTGCGGCAGGATTTGCGCTTGTATTAAAAGAAACAGGAGGAATTGATATTCTCGTAAATGCAATTATGCCGTTTATGCAGAATAGTAAAATCATAGCTACAGGTTTGATGCTGTTTTTGGGATTATTTATAACAATGGGCATAGGAACCTCATTTGGAACAATCCCTATCTTAGCTGTACTGTTTATTCCTATATGTTCGCATCTGGGAATGAGTGTACCGGCAAGCATAGTAGTACTCGCAGCGGCTGCTGCATTAGGCGATGCAGGCTCTCCGGCATCAGATACAACACTCGGTCCTACTGCCGGATTAAACGCAGACGGACAGCATAACCATATATGGGATACCTGTATTCCTACATTTTTACACTACAATATCCCTATCATAATTTTTGCCTTAATTGCAGCTATATATTTCTAAATTATGATAAGCGACAGGCAGCTTTGAAAGTTATACAATCTCAAGATTTCCAGCAGGCAGTCCGGATATTAAGTTCATAATATTTTCTGATGCAACATGGCATTTTAATTTACCTTTAGGGTACTTCTGGTAATGATAGGCAGAAGAAAGAAGCATAATTTTAGAGGCTTCAAAAACATTTAATGCAGAAAGGTCAAGAGTAATTTCAGGACAATCATATTTCTTAATATAATTCTTTACCCTCTCTAAAATTTTTCCGGAATTTGAAAAATCAAAAGTTAAATATTTACATTGCGTCTTTCTGCTCATAGCAATACTTTCGGATAAATAATAATAAAATTTAACTTTTATCAATAATTTCGTACATTTGAACGATTTTATTATATAATACTCTTAAAAAGACGAGGTGAAGTATGATGACAACAACAAGTATAAACGAACTGGCAAAAGAAGTTTTTGATATTGAGGCAAACTCAATTCTAAGACTAAAAAATAATATAGGCGATAATTTTGACAAAGCCATCGAAATACTGTATTCCTGCAAAGGGAGAGTAATTATCACCGGGATGGGCAAATCCGGTCTTATAGGTAAAAAAATTGCAGCAACACTCTCTTCTACAGGAACACCTTCATACTTCCTGCATCCGGCAGAAAGTACACATGGCGACAGCGGAATTATTACAAGGGATGACGTCATTGTTGCAATTTCCAACAGCGGCGAAACTCAGGAGCTTTTGAACCTTTTGCCGTTAATTAAAAGATTTGGGGTTCAGATGATCGGTATGACCGGCAAAATGAATTCTACCCTGGCACAGGCTTCAGATGTTGTTCTTGATATATCAGTAGAACGCGAAGCCTGCCCGCTAAATAAAGCACCAACAGCTTCGACTACCGCAACTCTTGCGATGGGAGATGCACTGGCAGTATGCCTGCTGGAAAAACGCGGCTTTACAGAAGAAGATTTTCTTGTATTCCATCCGTCAGGTGCGCTGGGAAAAGGTTTCTTATACAGAGTTTCCGACTTGATGAAAACAGAAGATTTACCGGTTGCTCATGAAAATGACAGCTTTACAAAGGTTATTGAAATAATCACAACCCATAAATTAGGTATGGCAATGATTTTAAATTCAAACGGCGAGTTATCCGGAGTGTTTACAGACGGTGATATAAGAAGAACACTTTTAAAATATGGAAACACGTCAAGCCTTTCAATAAAAGATGTTATGACATCAAATCCAAAACGAATAACAGCAAATTCATACGGAGCAAGCGCATTAAATTTAATGGAAAAATATTCAATTACAGCTCTTGCCGTTGTAGATGAAAGAAATATTCCTGTAGGGGTAATACACATCCATGATTTGTTGAAAGCCGGAGTTGCATAGTATGGGAAAAATTAAACTTGCAGCATTTGATGTTGACGGAGTAATGACAGACGGGAGCATTACATATGACGAAAACGGCGTTGAATATAAAACATTCAATGCAAAAGACGGTCATGGACTGGCTTCGCTAAATAAAGAAGGAATTATAACAGTAATTATTACCGGACGGAATAACGGTACTGTTGAAAGACGTGCAAAAGATGTTAAAATTACCGAAGTGCATCAGGGTGTAAAAAACAAAATTGAAGTTCTTCAAGACATCTTAAAACGCCGCAATATTACTCTTGAAGAAACAGCTTATATGGGAGATGATATTCCTGATATTTGTATACTTGAAAAAGTCAAACTTGCAGGCTGTCCGGCAGATGCTGTTGATGAAGTCAAAAAGATTGCAGGCTTTATTTCCCAAAAAGAGGGCGGACGCGGTGCTGTTCGGGAATTTTGCGATTACATTTTAAAAAATTATAAATAAGGAGATAAATTTATGTACGAGATAAAAACACAAGCTTTCTTTTCAGCAGCTCACCACTTGTTAAACTATGACGGTGAATGTGAAAATCAGCATGGACATAACTGGATGGTAGAGGCTTTTGTTAAAGGAGAAACTCTCGACAAGAGCAATATATTAATTGATTATAAAGTTTTAAAACGTGAACTTAATGCGGTACTGGATTTATTAGATCATAAAGACATTAATGAAATTCCTGAATTTCATGGCGAAAGTCCTTCCAGTGAAATGATTGCAGCATTTATATATAACAAATTAAAAGAAAAAGTTGTTTTATTAAGTAAAATTTCTGTTTGGGAAACCCAGACTTCCTGCGCAAGCTATTACGAAGAAGAAGTTTAGAGGATTACTAAACACCAAAGCGTCGTATTATGCAGTGCTTGCATACCTGGAATTGACACAGATTTTAACTTTATACCGGTAAAAGTAATTAATAGAAGATTGGAGAGAAAATGAATTTTATACAGGCAATTTTAATGGGGATTGTACAGGGATTAAGCGAATTTTTGCCTATTTCAAGTTCTGCCCACCTTGTGTTTACCTCAAATTTCTACAAGGTTTTCAAAGGCATTGAAATAGTTCAGCAGTCAAATGAAGAAGTATTCTTTGATATTATGGTTCACCTTGGAACACTTATTGCCGTAATCATTTTCTTTAGAAAAGATATTATGCAGATATTGAAAGCTATGTGGAGTGCGTTAAAAACAAAAGACTGGTCTAACATTGAGGCTAAACTGGGACTTTATATTATCGCAGGCACAATAGTAACAATAGCACTTGCTCTTCCTATAAATGAAATTGCAGAAAAACTCGTTTATACTCCTAATATCGTTGGTATTCTGCTTTTTATTACAGGGTTTACCCTGTTATACAGTGAATATATGTCAAAAAATATTCCGGCAAAAAAAGAGAATGTCGATTTAAAAACCTCTATACTTATAGGTCTTGCGCAGGGTCTTGCAGCCTTACCTGGATTTTCACGTTCAGGCTGGACCATTGCAACAGGACTTTTTTGCGGACTGGACAGGACAACAGCCGCAAGATATTCATTTCTTTTAAGCATACCGATTATTCTTGGCGCATCAATGGTTTATCCGCTTGTTAAAATTGATGTTCACGAAGCACTTCAGTATAACTGGGAAGCAATTATTGCAGGAACAATTGTTTCCGGTCTTGTAGGTTATCTGTGTATCAAATATTTTATGAAATTTATATCTAAGTTTTCACTTGCAGTGTTTGGTTATTACTGTATCATAGCAGGACTTGCTACCGCTGTATTTTTTACAATGTATAAATAATATTGACTTTTTCAAAAAAATCATTAAACCTCTGACAAAGTCATACATATAGATGATTTTTCTTTTATGAATTAAGCCATCATGAAAGTTGACCGTCTATATATATGAATAATAAATCAGAGGTAGTTAAATGATAATTAACGGAAGAATTACATACCTGGAAAATGGTATAAATACTTCAATACGGGCAATGCAGGTGCAAAGCCAGCTGATGGCAATGTCAAATGAGAATATAAACGGATTTGACAAAGTAGGCTATCAGAGAAAAGAACCTGTTGTGTCCTCTTTTACCGAATATCTCGGAGTTAATGGTCTTTCCCAAACCTCTGACGATAAAGTCGGACGTATTACAATGTCTGGCAATCCTCTTGATTTAGCAATAGCTGAAAAAGGTTACTTCCAAACCCAAAGCGATGAAGGTATCAAGCTTACCAGGGACGGACGTTTCAAAATAGATAAAGAAGGCAATCTCCTGACACTTGAGGACGATTTAGTACTTTCAAATGCAGGGGTGCCAATAAAACTTCATATTGTACCGGATGATATTAAGAAAATTAAGGTTGAAGATTCCGGTTTGTTAAGTGTATACAACGACAAAACAAACAAACTGGAAGCCGTTGCAACAATAGGTGTTGTTGATGCAAACGGAGCTCTTGTTATGACACCAAAAGTAAAACAGGGATACAATGAATATTCCAACGTATCCCTTCAAAATGAATTTATGTTTATGATGCCTGTTATAAGGAATTTTGAAGCAAACAGGCAGCTGTTCATGATTCAAAATCAGAACCTGCAAAAGGCAATATCACAATTAAGTTCAACATCATAATAAGTAAAGGAATAAAAACATGGAAAACCTTCAGGGAATTATCAGAAAGAGTGTTAACAACGTAACCAATCAGTGGGATAAACTCGGATACGTTGCAAATAACCTTGCAAACTTTAATACCCGCGGTTACAAAGCAGTAAGATTTGAACAGATGCTTAAAGAGGACGGTTATCTCACAGGAGCATTGAGAACAGATTACAAACAGGGTTCTGTACAAATTACCAGCAACCCTTATGATGTTGCAATTATAGGTTCAGGATTTATACCGGTATTTTCACCGGCAGGAGAAGTCGCATACACACGCGACGGTGCTTTTAAACAGGGCAAAGACGGTTATCTGGTTACAAATGATGATTGGATTGTGGGGGAAGGGATTAAAATTCCTACAAACTGTTACAAGTTCCAGATTAAACCAAACGGAGATGTTATAGCTTATGATGCGGTCGATGCACCTCCAAGAAAGTTAGGAAATATTCCGCTTGTAAGATTTGCAAATCCGGAAGGTCTTGAACAGGGTGATATGAATAAAATGGTTCCTACAGAAGAATCCGGTGAGGCAATTCTAGTTAAAGACCACGATTGTTTTGCTCAAAATAATCTCGAAAATTCAAATACAAATGTTTATGACTCTGTAAGCGATATGCTGCGGCTTAATGCCTCAATGCTTGCCAGCACTAGAATGATGAAGGTTATAGACGACATGTATAACAAGTCAATTAATATCAGAGAATAACAAGTTTAGTCACGCAGCTGAAAACTACAGCACCTGATTAAAAACGAAAGGAAAATTATGTATACACCTCTTGACAGTATGGGAAAAGTTTCATTAATGATGGATTTGGTATCTCAAAGACAAATTGCTTTGGGGTCAAATTTAGCGAATATGAATACACCGGGTTATGTCAGACGTGACATTGATTTTTCTGAATACTTAGGCACAATGAACAGCCCGCTTGAAACAAAATTATCAGAAAGGCTTGGACCATCTGCTGTTATAGAACAGCGTTTTAATGAAGAAATCCGGGCAGACCGCGAACTTTTAGAACTTCAGAACAACGCACTTCTCTACACGATGGCAACAAGAAGAATGTCAAATATTATTACAGAAATGAAAACTGCAATAAACGTTGGTAAATAGGTATAAATAAACAGGAGCAATAATTATGAGTATATTAGAATCAATGAATATCGGAGAACGTGCGTTAAGAACGCATAGTTTACGTCTGGATGTACACTCAAAAAACATTGCAAACGTCGATACGCCTAATTATGTAAGACGCATCCCTGTTTTGAATGCTACAGAAGACGTATCTTTTCATGGTTTAATGAATGCAATGAAAGAGGACGTATTCGGTGTAGGAACTTTGCCTTACCTTCAGGGCGGTGTCGTATTTAACGGCTGTTTAGAGGATCCTACACTGGGAGAAAAAATCTACAAACCTGGTCATCCTGATGCAGATGAAAACGGTTATATAAGAGCTTCAAATGTAAACCCGATGGTAGAAATGGCTGATGCAATACTTGCACAAAGAGCCTATGAAGCAAACCTTGCATTAGTAAACATTACAAAATCTATGGCCTTAAAAGCAGTTGAAATTGGAAGATAATAAAAAAAACTTAATCAGATAAAATTTTTATGGTATAATCAACTCGGAGAGTGATGATGTCTAAAATATCCGTAATTATACCTTGTTATAATGTCGAAAAATATTTAGATAAATGTATGCAAAGCATTTTGTTCCAAACACTTTCTGATATTGAGCTTATCTGTATCAATGACGGATCAACAGACAATTCACTTAAATTATTAAATCAGTATGCAGCATCAGATAGTAGAATTACAGTTATAAATAAAAAAAATGAAGGAGTAGGGATTGCCAGAAACTCCGGTTTAAAACTCGCAACTGGAGATTATGTTTATTTTGTGGATCCTGACGACTGGCTTGAGAATTCAGAAGTTTTAGCTAAAATATACGAAAAAGCAAAAAATGAAAATCTAGATATGCTTATTTTCGGCGGATATTCTTGCAGAGTATCCAAAACTAAAATAGTGACAACAAAAGGCGGCTATAGCTTAAAATACCTTCCTGGGAAATATTTAGACAAAGTTTTTTCATACAAAGAAATAAAAAACGATATATTCAAATTTCCGTCAACAACGTGGACAAAGCTATATAAACGTGAATTTTTAACGAAAAATAATATATTATTCCAGACTATTCCGGTAGGGCAAGACCAGCTTCCTTTCTTCCATTCTATGATTACGGCAGAAAGAATTGGGGTTCTTAATGAATGCTTATATTGTTATCGAAAAAACAGACCAAATTCTGCTATGACAGAGAAAAAACGTAAAAGTTTTTCACCATTATATGTTATAGATGGAATAGAAGAATTATTGATTAATATCGGAAAAATTGATGAATATAAGGAGATTTTTATAAATAAATATTTTTCAAAAGCCACATCCTGGCTGGGGAAATTCGATAAAGCCTTAAAATCAGAATATTATATACAATATAAAAAGACTCTTGAACATTTAAAGAAAGATTATCCGACAGGTTGGTGGAAATATTTTAATCCAAGCATAAATGACAATTATTATATGTTAAAAACAAAACAAATTGCGGCAATATTAGAATATAAAATCCTGAAATAATACTTTAAAAATATTTTTTTTTATGATAATTTATATATGTCAGTCATGACAAAAAAGATGAAAATAAAATATTTAGCCTTATGTTGTGTGGCACTCTGCCGAAAAAACGATTGAGTATCGTTTTTGAGAGGGTATGAACGAAAGTGAATACTTCCGCCATGAAGACTAAGTATAAACTTTGAAAATTTAATATATTAATACTTATGTCATAGTGGCACTCTGCCGAAAAAACGATTGAGTATCGTTTTTGAGAGGGTATGAACGAAAGTGAATACTTCCGCCATGAAGACTAAGTATAAACTTTGAAAATTTAATATATTAATACTTATGTCATAGTGGCACTCTGCCGAAAAAACGATTGAGTATCGTTTTTGAGAGGGTATGAACGAAAGTGAATACTTCCGCCACGAAGACTAAGCATAAACTTTGAAAATTTAATACATTAATACTATATGTCGTAGTGGCGGAATGGTATACGCGCACGTTTGAGGGGCGTGTGGAGAGATCCGTGCGGGTTCAAGTCCCGCCTACGACATTTAACTTTTTAGAGCCTTTATGAAGAGGCTCTATTTTAGTATTCAAGAGCTTTTGGCGGGTTCCATAGTCCTTTATTTCATTTACGTTAGGGTGGATATTTTTAAGTATCTGTTTTGCACTATTAGAACGCTTTTCAAGGGTTCCAGTCAAAGTCTGCACATTTGCTGAAAACTCTTGTTTTTTCTGCAATTTTATTTGTCTCAAATGTTCAAATACAGGCTTTAGTTTGACAGAGAGTGTATTTGTATCTTCATTGAATACTATTTTGTCTGTAATAGTTGCTAGTATCAAACGTTTTTCCTCGACTGTAGCCTTTAAATAGAGCTCTGGTAATCTGTTTGCAAAGTCTGCAAGTATAGTCATACGGGTAATTGTATCTTTTGAATTCGCACTAAGATTGCTGATTTTATTACTTATATCATCCTTTTCTGCTTGCCATTTCTTCATAAGTTCTTTATGGGTTAAATCATCAATATCAAGTTCTCCGCACAACTTCTGCTTAACGCTATTGGAGATGATATCTGTCAGTTTACTATATTGCTTATTTAATTCCTCAATCGATTTATACTCGTATGCTTGTAAATTACTAATAGCACTGAATACTTGCTCCTTAATTCGTTTTAGAGTCTCATCAGGAATATTAAAGCTATCAATAATTTCTTGCATAGCCTCATCTATAAGGTCTTGACGGATATTCTTTTCCTTTGTATGGATTTTTGCATAGTTAGAACAATGATAATAAATATAGTCACCGCTCTTATGTGCCCCATGTTTTAGAATTCCGACCATTGCATAACCGCATTTTGCACATGTTAGATAATTTGAATAAGTAAACTGTACGTTATGCGTCCTAGTCTTACGTGTATCTTTAAACATAAGCTGAACTCTATAAAACAGTTCTGGCGATACAATCGCTTCATGCTTACCGTCATATAACTCACCCTCGTATAATATTTTTCCCATATAAATTGGATTTTTAAGGATATCCTCTATTCGTTTTTTCGAATATGCTCTCCCATATTTATCAACAAATCCATACTTAGCTAGCTCTAGACCAAGCCCTCTAAGTGAAAAAACACTTGTAGGATACAATTCATATATTCTTTTAATATAGTGTGCTTTATCAGGGTCAGGAACAATTACACCACGTTTAGTTTCATCTCTTTTATTAAGATAACCGACAGGAGCTTTACCAAGAAGTTTGAAGTGGTGTAGGGTTCATTCCCTACACGCTTTTAAGAGGTTAAGGCAGTGTATAACAAAGATAATATTAATACAGTTCTAAAGTTTATGCCAAAAAGTCAAGCAATGTGTTTTATAGCAGGACTCAATGGAAAAGAACAGGAACATTTTAAGAGAATCACTAATAAAATTGCTAAAATTATAGAGAATGCTCCTACAATCTATGAAACAGACAATAAAGGAGATAAGATTAAACCGGTTCTGCATTACTTTTATGGGAATGTTGACATTTACATAACAGAGCTGGACAAAAGCGGAAATAATCAACATTTCGGATATACGAGCTTAGGTTTAGGATATCTTGAGGCTGGCTATATAGACCTTGATTATATCTTTAAAGAATTACCAGAACTTAACCTCGATTTCAACTTTACACCGAAAACTATTGCAGATTATAAGAGGAAGTATGAGGGGTAAAAAATGGAAAAACAAGATATACAGGAACTTGCTGAAACAACCTATGGACTTATAGTTATATTGAATGATATTCTCTGGAAATTTGAGGGGTTGAGCAAGGATAACCAACGTAAATTTACAGGCATGCTTGCATTAATAGACACTATTGAAGAAAACAGTTACAACATCAAGGTTTCTCTTGAATGTCTATAATCAGCAATGAAAACGACCGTATTTATTGTGACGGTTCATACTATGAAAAGGGTTGTATTTAATTGATTGAATACGTACAAAGAAAATCTGTTATTGAGGTTTTTATGTACCTTAAGCAAATTAAAGGATGATTTATTATGACTACACACGCATTTATAAGGGTGTCTACACTGGAGCAGGACACAGAGAAAAATAAGATTGATATATTACAGTTTGCAAACAGATTAAAACTCTGTAATGTTGAGTTTACAGAGGAACAATGTTCAGGGAAAATTAACTATAAGGAGCGTAAACTCGGAACATTACTTAATAACATGAAATCAGGGGATGTATTGATAGTTCCTGAGCTTTCAAGGATTGCAAGGTCAATTACTCAAATACTGGAAGTTATAAAGGTTACTAAGGATAAGGGCATAACGCTTTATTCATTGAAAGAAAACTTTTGTAACAATGAAGACTCAATATCTGCTACCGTTACATCTACTATCTTTGCATTGGTGGCTCAGATTGAAAGAGAATTGATTAGCATGAGAACTAAAGAGGCATTGCATGCCAGAAAAGTTGCAGGGGTTAAGTTAGGAAGACCTAGAGGCAAGGGTAAATCTAAACTGGATGAACATAAAGAAGACATTTTAAAACTCATATCATTACATGTACCCAAAACAATGATTGCAAGGCAGTTTAATTGTTCTATCGGTAATCTCAATAACTTTTTAAACCGGCTTAAAAATATTGTATAGAAGCCAGTATTTTTATTCGTTTTTAGAGGGTTCACCGTCATGTAAAAGTTCTTTGGCTATAGATTGTAGTTCCATAACAATCGGAGTTTCAATATATTTATCAATGACAGTTTTATTTTCTTCTACATTAGGTTTGACCCAGTATTCACTCATTACTTTTATTATAGAGCCATTTTTTAAAGTTTCATTATCATTGCTTGTTACTATATTCACAATTTTGTCATATATGTTATCGGTTAATATTAAACCTTCTTGTCCCTTTTCTTGATAAACAAGATTAACTTGATTTTCCATGTAATTTTGAATACACAATGCTATATTATACTTCTCTGCTCTATCAATTTTAATTGAAGATTGAGACAAGTACACTTTGATATTAAAACTTATCTTTGAGAGATTGATAGCTCCGTATTGATTTCTAAGCTGCCTGTACTCAAATTTAGAGAAATCTAAAATAACAGGTGCTGTTATAACTATTGTACAGTCATTACCGTCATTTAATTTAAAATAATCCTTTGTAAGATATGATAATAATTTGGAGCGTGCTAAAAGTATATACTGTAATAAATTTTCACCTTTTTTACCATCTTTTACGGAGAATAATTGATAATCCTCAGAAAAGGTTGTATCTTTTGATAATTCTATTGTCAAATTATAGTTTGTTGGGTAATTTTCAACAACAGGAATTCCGATTGCACTAGGAAAAGTCATGCTTTCTATCGTTCCTGTAACTAAGTGTAAGTAAAATTCTATAACTTGACCTGGTAAGCCCCATTCTTCTGGTGTTAAATCTCTGACAAGAAAAATATCAATATTCTTCGCTTTAGCATATTCAACGGCACCAGCTTCATAACCAGTAGTTGTGAAAATTACCCCTTTGGATATATTTAGGTCATCCATGCCGGCATATACTATATCAACTACGCTTCGTTCAACTCGGTTCTTCCAATATTTACATTCAACCATTGTTTGATAACTATGTAATTTTGTTCTTCTTGTTATCAATACATCAATCTGTCTATCTGCCCCTGATTTACCTTTAAGAGTTACATTATGCTCTACTGTAACATCGCCATCATCTTTGTATAATTCGGCTACAAATTTTTCAAATTCTTTCCAATCAATTATTTTGTTAAGAAACACACTACACCTCTACAATCTTGTCTATATTTTGCATAAGCTCATGAGTTTTAACCAATGCTTTAATGATTTTCTGGTAGTGTATTACATCTTCATAGCTCAGTATTCTGCCTTTGCGGTCTTTGAGCCATTTCTGTGCAGGCTGATAACCGCCTATATAGAAATTCCAAGCAATTTCAGGCACATTGTCAAAATACTGAGTCTTGTTGATATACACCTTGTTGTCTTTATATTCAGGTTTTACAACCTCATTATCACCGCCTACAGGATATGACGTTATAAATTCATTCACTACAGGTGACTCAAGCAGGTGTATTTCCCTCAGTTGTTTGCCAAGTTGAGCAACTTTAAAGAAATAGTCAGCGTTCTCTGGGTACGGAATGCGAGGAAAATCAATCTTTAAAAACTCTTTGTATTTGTTTCTGTACTTGTTGGAATGCAAGACTCCGTAAATATAATCCAGTATATCTATCGGAGCAAAGGTTCCTGTTGTATCTTCTTTTTCAGGTGTAAAGATTAAGCCCAGTTTCTGTTCCAGTTCTCTCACAATATCCGTATTCAAGTTAGGCTTACGGCTCCGGTCAAAGAATGAAGTCTGGTTTGAGTCTTCTTCATAAAGGTATAGTGGAAAAATTGGAGCTGTATTACTGACTCTCATAGCCATAATTCCCTTTTCTGTAATATCTTTAGTTATGAATACATCATTCCATTCATAGTTACCTAATACCATTCTTGAAAGTATCAATCCAACATTATGGTTAAAAAACTGTTTCATAACATCATATCTGGCACGTTGTAATAATCTTGTATCATAATAAACATATCTTGTATCAAAAGGTCGGTACAATAAATTTCTAAAACAATCTTCTGAATATTTTGCCGTCTTTATTGTTGTACATAATTTATAAGTATCAGTTATTTTTAATCGATATTTGCTTGTAAGAATGTCATTACATTCAAATACATCCTGTAATTTACGGCTTAGAACTTCTCTATCAATATCAATAAATAAATCGTCTCTACCTGTGGCTATGCCAGCCTTGTTAAGTTTAAAAAGTTCATCAATCTTAATACCTTTGTCGTAATCAGCTTGGACATTGAAATCTTTAGGCACAAAGAAATAATACAGCTCTGTTGGAGTCAATTCTTTATAGCCTGCTGTTAAGAGGTCATTGCCGTTCAGGTAGTCGTATTTCTTATCTCTTTCACCGAACAATTCCGTATGATACACTTTTGCCAGTTCATCAGGGTTTTTCTTACCTGTTTTAACAAAAATATTTATACTTACACCCTGCTGGATATTAAACACATTCTCATCTTTGGAGCCGTCAGGTGATATTTCCTTTTTCTTAGCATTGCCATGCAGGTCTAAGATGTAGATTTTATCAAATGTCTGCATAAGGTGTTTTCTCATCTGTCTATGGATTACACCGTCTAAGAAACTGTTGTTTGAAATGTAAGCAAGTACACCCTCATTATTTTTCTCAATAAAACTTTCACCCATACGGATAAACTTGATGTAATCATCAGAAAGAGGTTGTATATTTCTTTCGTTTAAATCCTGTTTATAGACTTCCATAAGTTCATCTATGTAGTCATTCTTGTTGCAGCTGCTGACACTGTAAGGCGGATTGCCCAGCACCACCATAATAGGCTTTTCAGACTTTATCATGCCTGCATAACGTGCTTCTTCCGATAACCAGTCAAACAACGGATATTTTGTTGTTTCGTCTTTCTCCAGTGCATTTGTCAGATACACATTAAACCTGTTTGTCTGTTTGGTTGTTGTATATCCAGTTTCCTGCAATAACAGGTCAAGTTTAAGATGACACATTACATACGGAGTCATCATGATTTCAAACCCGTTCAGTCGGGGTATCAGAGCATTATCAACATACTGAGACCATATTCCCTGCTGGCTTACAAAATAGGAATATATCTTACGGATTGTTTCCGCCAAGAATGTTCCCGTACCCGTTGCAGGGTCAAGGATTTGCACTTTGTACACGTTCTCATCTGTTGTAACGGGTACATCTTCATACACGGTTTCACCCTTAACTTTCTTCTTCTTTTTCTCATAATAAAGGGTACGGGTATGTTTTATAGTCGTATCATCAGCCAGACCATGAGGCAAGTTGAATTCTGTTTTAAGAATGCTGTCTACTGCTGAGACAATAAACTTTACAACCGGCTGAGGAGTATAATATACGCCCCTCTTTTCCTTGTTTACCTTGTCATAACTTTCAAGGAATGTTTCATAGAAATGCAGAAACGGGTCAGACATCTGAGTAGTTCTGCCGTAGTTTCTCAACAGTTTATTCAGGTCAACCGCTCTAAAGATTTCAACCAAATCATCAACAATCCATACAAGGTTATCATCAAGGTTTGCACCGGAAATGTAGTCAAACAACTGCCTGAGAAACGGATTGTTCTTAGATACAAGTTCTCTTGCTTCCTGTCTTGTGAAGTCATCAAGTGTAGTATCATTCAGTCTTGCAACAAACAAGCCGTATGCTATCGTTTGAGCGTACATATCGGCAAATGTATGGTCGGTTAAATCGTGTAACAGGATTTGTTTAAAAGCATTTCTCTGGCTTGCTAAAGAGCCTGCACAATCACATTCAAGAGCGTTTATAATAACATCTCTTATCATAACCGCCTTTTGTGCCATAAGGTTTGCAAGCTGTTTAGGTGATTTAATAGTCTGCCCCTGATAATCACAGAAATTGCGGATATGGTCAATCAGTTTCTGATACTCTTTTTCATACACTTTAATCTTGCCGTTTATAATATCAGCAACTTTAACGGTATCAACATGCTCCCCATTCACAAAGAAACGAAATTCAAGATAATTGGTAAGTATCAGGTTATCGAGGCTTGCTCTGTATCTGTCGAGCTGTTCGGACTTTTCAACAACATCAAGGTTCTTATCAATGTCCTTAGCTTCTATATAACCTATAGGAATGTTCTTCTTCTGTATTATATAATCAGGAGCACCGCATTTCTGCCTTGTCGGTTCATTGATAGCCTGAACACCAACAACGGTTCTTTCTACAAAGTCCTGTAAGTCACCCCTAAAGCTGTGTTCTGTAGTCTTTCCAGTCTTAAACTTTCTGATAATTCCATCAAGATACTTCTTTGTCATAAATGGATTATAGCACAAATACTTTCAGTCTTTAGCTTTATTAAGAATTATTCTTTATCGGCTTCTTTAATTTATTTCTGCTATATTTCCCACGGATTCGGATGTTTGCATGTTTGAGCATTAAATTGGTGCTTGAGGATTGTGTAAAAATTAGTCAAAAGAGCTTTATTACCAGAACAATGTTCAAGATTATCTACGGCATATTCCCTTTTTAAAGCAGGTTTCTTTCTTGAAAGCGGCGGAGGCTGGATAATAATTTTCACTTTAGGATTTAACCCTCTTGCTTTTGTTATAGCACTTGCAAAGTCATTGTCAGCACTTAAGATAAAACACTTATCATATTCTTGCTTTAATGATTTTTCTATTAATGTAATAGCCAGATTTACATCAGAATTTTTCTCTTCATGGCGTATCAACTTTTTTCTGTCCGGTTCACAGGTACAGTTAGAACACTTTTCTGTACTTTTACATCTTTGAGTTTTCTTTTCTTTAAACTCCCCATATACCGGTATAATTCCGACATCTTCCAATGCCTTTATGTAGATTTTATGTCTTGTAACAGACCCTGCACCCCTCCATGTTGCAATAGCAGAAAAGTAATAAATCTGTATGCTGTCCTTATCATCTTCTTCCGTCAACCAAGACTCTACAAGACTTCTATAATTAAGCCATTTGACACACTTGTTATATTTATCCTGATATTCCTTTAATTTATGATAATAATTGTAGCCGTCAATTAATACCAGCACTCTGTTCTTTTTCATAATCTCCCCTATATGATGAAAGGCGACCTAGGTCGCCTTCAACTCCGTGCTAAAAAGCTACGGCAATTATATGTATATTATACGATATAATTCCTTATTTGTCAAGTGTTTTAGCCATTTTGTCTAAAGATTGAACAATATTCTACGAAAAATTTTAAGGTTATTTAGGGGTAAAATTTCTTACTTACGTAATGGCTCGTAAGGTGTAAAGGATTGATATTAAAGAAAGTGAAGAGGATTGAAGGTAAGGGTATAATAATTTTTATTTATACAATTGATATTAAGAGGCTGATTGAACTAAACTCTTTGTCTTTCTCAGTAATCCTCGTTTCTCATCATGCTGATATATAAGTCTCACCTTAGACATTACCTCTTCTTCTCCTATTATATCTGTAATATTATTTATTAACCTTTCTTGAGCTTCTTCATCATGATAATAAATATTTATAACGGCATTCTTATTAGCAAGAAAAACATGCTTTAGAATATTATGGTCAGTTTTATCAAGTGAATGTCCAATTACATAGAATACAGGTCTAGTTTCACTGGGTAGCTTTAAATTATTTAGCAAGTCTTGATATGCTTCTATTGTTCCATAGCGGTGTCGTTGATTGTGCTTTTGAAAGATATTTAAATCTATAGGTAAATATTTATCCTCTTTGTCTCTATTAAAACTACGAGTTCCAAGTACTAAATTACACTCTTTGCTATCATTTATTTTTCCGTGTACATAAATAGGCTTTATTGTTGCTTGATGATAGCCTAAATTTTGTCCATAAAATCTTTCACAAATATCTGTATAATTAAAACTAAGCATATAACAATCTTGATACAGGAGTTGTTCTTTAATAGGTTCAAAGTATAAATTGCAGTCTAATTGTGTGTTTACTTTTTCACAAACTTCCTTTATTAAATATGTCTCAAATGCTTTAGTAAATTCTCGTAATTGATTATATAAGAATTGTATCAATTCATTCTCATTTATAGATGAATGTGTATTTTTCTTTAAATCAGTTAATATGAGCTCGTGCTTATATGAGTAAGTAAGTTTATATGCACAACCTAGTTTTATTTCTGAAGGTATTGTGTGTTTACGGAAAAGATGACCAATAATCTTGGAAATTTCTTTTTCAAGGTCAATCCACTTATCCCCTATCTTTTCTTGTCTAGAGAGAAATGAATTTAACCATACATTTTTCTGGCGGAAATTATCATCCATAGATAATGTTCGACAATAGTTTAGAAAATCCTTATATGAAGTTTTTAATCCATGAGCAAGGTCAAATCCGTTTCCAATAACAAGAATGTTCATTATTATCCCCTGTGTCTAATTTACAAGTTTATTCTACTACAAACATAACTGTTATCATGCACATTCCAGCCCTAACGCTATTCTCATGTTATAATATTCTTGCGTAGAGTCTTTCATTATATGGATAAGTTCGGCGTAAATACTCATGCCTGCTGGCGAACAGGAGTTTTTATCAGGTATCATTGGTTCCAATATAGTAACCTTAACGACAATTAAAAAAGGGATAACATATGTTATCCTTTTTTTAATTTATTTGAGCGGTGGGGGCTTTAATACGTTTATTGCGGGTTCAGCGGATTTGCGCACGGATGGCGCGAATGTAATGAGCAAATCCGGATAGCGAACAGACCGAGCCGGCTGGGGCGCAGCCACATAGGCGAGGCTCTGAGAGCGTGGAGCAAATCAAAGACAAGTCCCGCCTACGACATTTTTTTATTTTTAGGTAATGTGTATGAAAGTAAATAGTGTAAATAATAGCAATATATCATTTAATGCTTTATAATTCTTACACTAAGGGCAGAAAACGCAGGCTCAGCGTATTTGCATACAGAAGCTGGGTGAGTATAAACCCAACCTACAAACTATTATGCCATTATATCAATAATTTCACCTGTTTGCATCGCTTTAACAGCACATTGCGCAAACTTATCAGAATTTACCGGGATTCTATCTGATGTGGGTCCAACACCATAAGGTCCTTGTGCAATTGTATTATAGCCAACATAAGTTGTGCCATCTGGATTTTTTCCTATGTGAGTTATAGTATGTGGATTTATGTAGTCATTACCTACTTTTATATATCCGGTTGACATTATTTGCTGCATAACACTCCTTTCTGTGCAAAAACAGATTATATAAACACTTCTACTTACTTTTATAAAGTCAGAAACCTGAAAAAATTGCTATAAACATTAAAAAAATTTACAATATTTCTATAATTGAACTGTCTAAAAGTTTCTAAATAATATCCATAGGGCAAAATAAAAAAGAGATCGTAAAATCTCTTTTTTATTTATAAAATGTTATCTATTTAATTCCAATAAGAACTTACTTTGTCTTTCACGCTAAAACAACTTGCCCTTTTATTTGCATAAACGGGATTACTTTTTCTTACCGCGTTCAGAATTACCACCGGCAAGCAAACGACCTCTGGCTTCTGTTGCAGGATATATATCCCTAGTGTAATAAGTTTTTAACGGTAATAATTCAATTTTATCTTCTAAGCCTAAAGTTTTAAGTATTGCTTTGCGTGCATAATTAATATTCTTAACATTACTTCTGTGATTCTCACTATATGTTAATTGATAATATGTCGGCAAATTTGATTTTACTTTTGGACTAGCTTCCTTTGAAAGAGTTTCAACAATTTTCTTAATCTCAGGAGGATAAAACGCATTTGCCAGGTCAAGTGCCAGGGAGATGTTGTCTTTGCATAATCTTATCGCATCGGTTAATGAATTTGCAGACTGCACAACCGTAGGGTTTACTCCTATAAAATCGACAAGAAGGGCAAATCTTTCAGGATCTGTAGATGTAGCAACTGCTTTTACAACATCCGGAAAGTTTTTTGTGATATAATCAGCAGGCTTGTATTTTCCTGAGCAACTTTGCTGATGATATTTATTTGAAGCAAGTATTACCTCATTTTCAATTGCAATATTATAGCTTTCCTGTAAAGCCTCTTCCTCCAATAACTTAGGCTTTTCTTTTGCTAAACCTGTATCCTCATATAGTTTTATAGCACGCTTTTTATAAGTTTCATACGGGCAAAGCTCCCTAAAATATTCAGGAGTAAAGTTTGTTACTTCTTTCTCTTTTGAAACTTTTAAAAACCTTAAAACATTTCTCTGCTCAAGCTGCTTCATTGAAGATGTTGCTTTTAAAAATCCCAGAAATTCTTCCGTGGATAAAGGTGTTCCTGCTTTTTCTCCAATAGCAAGCAAATCTTTTAACAAATCTGTCTTAGATAATGCGGTTTTATAATTATAAAAACCGTTTGTAATTGCAGTAATTTGTTTTTTGTTAAATCTTTCAGAGCCTTTCACTACTGCCAATTCAAGATATTTTGGGATCATTTCCATTTCTCTTGAATGACTAATTCCCTGACTTAAACCTTTTGAAAATTTTGACTGTGACACAGCCGCCTCATTACAGACTTTAACTACTTTTTTTGAATTAATTGATACCATAAAAAATTCCCTGTAACTTTCTACATAAAAATATAAAAACTACAGGGAATATTTTTTGCCTTATTGTTAATTTATATTACTAATACCAGCTGCATGAATCATTGCTGCAAAGAATATTGTCAAGATTTGCAATATAATCTTCTTTTGTCATCTCATATGTAACCGGAGTTATAGAGATTTTATTATTTCTAACTGCTGCAATATCAGTATTTGCATCACTAGGTTCGTTGGTCAGTTCTCCAGCCATCCAGTAATATACTTTACCACGCGGATCAACACGCTTTTCATAGGTGTTTGTAAACATTCTGCTTCCAAGTTCAGTGATGGCAATACCGGCAATATCATCTGAATCAAGTGCGGGAACGTTAACATTTAATATTGATTTAGGAGGAAAAGGAAAACCTTCAATTTTCTTTAACAGTGCATTCATGAACTTTCCAGTATAAAGAAAATCGTCATAATCCGCCTGCATACTTGCAAGAGAAACTGCAATACTAGGAATACCCATCATTGCCCCTTCCATTGCACAGCTTACTGTTCCGGAATAAAGTATGTCAGAGCCAAGATTAGGACCATGATTAATACCGGAAATAACTATATCAGGCTGTTCATCTTCCGATAAGATTGCATTAATACCGATTTTAACACAATCACCTGGAGTTCCGGTAGTAACCCATGTTCTTTTCGCACCGGTAATAGCTTCAAGCTCTTCTACTCGCAAAGGGGTATGCAAAGTCAGTGAATGCCCTGCAGCACTGCGCTCTCTGTCAGGTGCTATCACATAAACATCATGGTCATCTGCAAGCGCTTTTGTAAGCACTCTTATACCATTTGCAGCAATGCCGTCATCGTTTGAAATTAAAATTCTCATATATCTCCTTTAATAAACTGAACACGTCATACCCTATTATAATAATATTATTCCCTCTTTTAACAAAATTATACAGGTTTCTTTATGAAGTTTTGTAACAAATATAAAATTAATAGAAAAATTATAGCAATAATATATATAAAAATTTGTTTATATACATGTAACACGAGGAAAGCTTAAATTCGAGGAATCAAAAACGAAATTTAAGCACACACACTACACTTCACACTATTTGAGGAATGAATCAAAAGTTTATTCCAAGGAGCCCGTCAAAAGGCTCTTTTTTTTGCCTTAATTATTTAGCTGCTTCTTATTTATTAACCGTAATCAATACATCTGCAAGCTTACGTCCGCCTTTTTTATATTTAAAAGGAATTTCTTTTTTAGTCGGTTCCGGGGTAAACTCATCTTTTTGATAATTTATAAGAAATTTCATAAATTCTGGGCTAAACATAATTCTCCTTTACTACACTTTTTCCTAACCAATAAAAATAAATCACTAATCTACACATTTATATAAAAACATAAATTTCCTAATTATTGTCAAATATTAATAAAACTTTTACATAAACGTAACATAATTTAATATCATGAATATTAATGTTATAATTTTAGGAGTTGCTAATATATGAATTAAGGGTTAAATATGCGTCAGTCATCAATAATAGACATAATTTCCCCGGTTATGGCCGGACCATCAAGCTCCCACACTGCAGGTGCAGTAAGGCTCGGCTTACTTGCACGAAATATTTATAACGAATGCCCACGTAAAGTCACATTCAGGCTTTATAATTCCTATGCAAAAACAGGAAAAGGCCATGGTACTGATAAAGGCTTACTGGCAGGGCTTTTAGGTTTATCTGTTGATGATACCCGTATCAAAAATATCTTTGAGCTGGATATTTCAAAAAAGTTTGAATATAAATTTGAATATTTTGAAGATTTTAACAGGCATCCAAATGCTGTCGATTTCGTAATTGAAGGAGATACAAATATGACAATCTCCGGCGACTCAATTGGTGCAGGCGAAATTGTTATAAGAAAAATTAATGATTTCTCGGTAAAAGTTACCGGAAAATACAATACACTTCTTCTGGTATACAAAGATGTGCCAAATATGATTGCGAGAGTAACAAATTCAATTCAGGTAAACATAGCATCTCTGCATTGTGACAGATTTGCCAAAGGGCAGGAAGCTTCTATGTGCATCTGCCTTGACGGAGAGCTTGATAAGAAAGTTATTGACTTTTTAGGTCTTATTGAAAACATTTATATGATTAGATATATTAAAAAACTGGAAAGCTGATATGAAACAAAATACCAATATTACAACATTTGAAGAACTATATAATGAGTGTGTTAACTCTTCTCAAACCATATGGGAAGCAGCACAAAAACGAGAGGCTGATAACGCAGAAATACCGGTAAAAGAATTCAGAGCAGCTGTAAAGAAAAGTCTTGATGCAATGAAAGAAGCAATCAATACCGGCTTAAAAAGCAAAGAACTTTCTATAAGCAGGATGTGCGGCGATGACTGTGCAAGATTGCAGGAGAGATTTGCGAAAAGCCATTCACTTCTTGGAAAAACCTTTGAAAAGATTACCTCTTACGCTCTTGCAACTATTGAAGAAAACCTGAGGATGGGGAAAATCGTTGCCTGCCCTACAGCCGGATCTTGTGCAATAGTTCCTTCAGTATTAATCGGAGTTTCTGAGGAATTAAACTTAACAGAGGAAGAACAGATAAACGCTTTAATCACTGCCGGAGAAACAGGAAGGATAATCTCAAACAAGGTAGCTCTTGCAGGAGCTGTTGCCGGCTGCCAGGCAGAATGCGGAGTTGCATCAGCAATGAGTGCTGCAGCACTGACCCAGATGAGAGGAGGCTCAATAGATGAGATTTTCAATGCTACAGCTCTTGCCATGAAAAACCTTCTGGGATTAACCTGTGATCCTGTATGCGGACTGGTAGAAATACCATGTGTAAAACGCAACCCTTTTCTTGCGATACACGCCGTTACAGCAAGCGAACTCGCTCTTGCCGGCATCAGGTCAAAAATACCACTCGATGAGGTAATTGACGCACTTGAACAAACCGGAAAACTTATGTCCCCGCTGCTAAAAGAAAGCTCTCAGGCGGGTTTAGCAAAAACTAAAACCGCAATTAATCTTGAAAAAGAATTTTTAAAATAGCCAACAGGCTAAAGTTTTTCAAATATTGTAAACTTATGTAACAAAAAATATAAAATAGAGCACTTATGTGGAAATAAAATACTTTATATATATACATGAGATATGAGTATTAATAAAAACCAAATAAGGAGTCGTCTATGAGTGATTTTAGCGTACAAGCAATCGGACATAAAAAAAATGATAAATTACAGAAACCAAAATTGCCATTTGGAGAATTTAATTCATTCTACCAGAGGTTAAAATCAGGCGAACCAATTATTGGTAATTTATTGAACAATCCTGTAAAAACTGATAACGGCACTTGTGCATTTAACAGTTAGTTTTGCAAAAAAAGTTTTTTGAGATAAAATAGTCCTTGAAAAGGGACTATTTTTTTATGTTATTAACTGCCGATATAGGAAATACAAGTATTACACTTGGTTTATTTGATGAAAATGCACTTGTTGAGGAATTCAGACTTGCTTCCGACAAAGATTTATCGCTTGAAGAATATGAAGTTCTTCTGAAATCGTTATTTAAAGCTTATTCTATTGACGGATGTATTATCTCTTCAGTTGTAGAGGAATTAAATACGAAATTCCAAACTGCTGTTAAAAATGTTTTTAACATTAAACCATTATTTCTATCAGCCAAGATAAATACAGGTGTAAAAATTGCAATGCCGCATCTACATGAAATTGGAGCGGATAGAATTGCCAATGCTGCCGGAGCTTATGTGTTATATAAACATCCGGTAATTGTAATTGACTTTGGTACGGCAACATCATTTGATATTGTAAACGGAAATGGCGAATTTATCGGCGGGGTTATTGCTCCTGGCATAAGTCTTCAGCTAAAAACATTAAACAAATTCACCTCAAAATTACCGCGGATTGAAGTAGCAAAATCTCCTTCTGCAATCGGCAATAACACTGTTGATGCAATTCTTTCCGGTGTAATTAGAGGCTGCGCCTGCATGATTGACGGACTAGTTTCCCAATGCGAGGAAGAACTTGGGGAACGTGCAGTTATTGTTGCAACCGGCGGATATGCAGCTTATATTGCACAATATATGAAACGTCCATTTGATTTTATAAATCCTACATTAACTCTTGAAGGTCTAAGACACCTGTATAACATCAACCAGCTTGCTGTGGTTTAATCAGATATTATAAGTGAATTGAAGAAAATTTCCCATAAGGTTTTCATTCCAAACCTGAACATCTTCAGGCACAGAAAGAACTGTCGGTGTGAAATTCCAGATATATTTAATGTTAGCTTTTACAAGAAAGTCAGCAGTTATCTGGGCATATTCCCTAGGCACAGTCAAGATTGCAATATCAACATTTGATTTTCTTGCAAGATTAGGAAGTTTTGAAACATCTAAAATCATTTTGTGATTAACAGTTCCGCCGATTTTCTTTTTGTCATTGTCAAAAAGTGCAAGAATGTTCAAACCGTAATTTGTAAAGTTATCATATTTTGCCAGCGCCATCCCCAAATTTCCGGCACCTATAATAAAAGCTTTTTTGGTCTTGGAAAAGCTTAACGCAGCTTCTATGGATTTTTTTAGTTCTTTTACTATATAGCCGACTCTGCTTTTACCAGTATTATTCAGCAAATTTATATCTTTTCGTACCTGTGAGTCATCAATTTTTAAAAGCGAAGCTATCTGCTTGCTTGAAATAAATTCTATATTCTCATTTATATAATCTGCAAGAATACAATGATACAAAGTCAGGCGGTTTATAACTTTGTCCGAAATATTTTTCTCCATACCATAATTATACACCAAATAAAAAAGGACGGAATGTACTCCGTCCTATAAAGGCTTTATTTTTATCATACATATCTGCGGTTTGATTTATTTTCGAGGCTGCAGATAATTCAGATTTACTTACCAGCGCCGTAAAGAACAGCTTCACCGGCTCTAGTAGCAGGCAAGATTGTCTGGTCATACATAACAACCGGATAAATATCAGTTGGGTTAGATACTTCGCAGTTGTCACCGGTTGTACCAGAATCACATTTAACTTCTTTGTTAGGGTTCTTTTCACCGTTAACATCAATTACACCGTAGCATTTAGATTCAGTAGTTGTACCGCCTGAGTTTCCTTCTGTACAGTTACCGTCATTGTTTTTGAATGTAAATACAATACCATCATTGAAGAACAATGTATAGTTGCTATTTTGAGCAAATTTAATATTACTGTTGTTAGAAGCAGTCCAGCCAGTACCTGTAGTAGCAGTCTTAACAACATTCATACGGTTGTTGAATAAGTTGTACAATGAAGCTGAAGAACCGTCTGTAGCTTTACCTGCAGCAGTTTCAGTAGCTTGTGACAAATCATAGTCATCAAGTGCTACGTTCAAAACTACAGCCTGTGACAATACTGATAAAGCTTTTTTATAAGCTGTTTTGTACTGTGCACCGTTTGTTGAGTTCATCAATGTTGGCATTGTCATGGCAGCTACAACACCGATGATACCTAATGTGATTAATACTTCTGCCAAAGTAAAACCGAATCTTTTTGTCATAATAAAATAAACCTTTCTTTCTTATACTCTTTGTTATAATCTCTATATTTATTAATTATTCCCCACAACTAATCCTTTATAACTATTTGTAAAGAAAAATTAATTCTTTAGAATTAGTCTTAATTAAATTTGCGTTTTTCTTCTTCAGATAAAAAGCTGCAAAGCCCTTCCAAACGCTTATCTTCCATAGCATCAACCAGTTCCTGGATATTAGAGATTTTCTTAAGCGCAAAACCGGTTTCCGCGAGAAGCACACAATCATTACAGAGCCTGTAGCCATCATACTCAATGGATCCTGCAAGGCATTTTTGCTGCCCGCAGCAGTCGCATTCAAAGTTTTCATCTATAATATCAGGGTTGTCTTCGATGTCATCAATACGCATCTGTTCAACAACTGCCTGCATTTCTTCAACAATTTCTTTTTCTGATTTCATAAAAATATCCTTATTTAATTAGTTCAGCCATCTTTTTAACAGCTTCCGGAAGCCCTGTAAATATGGAACGTGAAATTATACTATGACCGATATTTAGCTCAACAAGTCCGTTTATTTCATGCATTCTGTGAACATTTTCATAGTTTAGACCATGCCCGGCATTCACCTGCAAGCCTATATGCTGTGCTAATTCTGCAGCTTGTTTCAATTTTTGGAATTCAAGTTCTTCATTATCTGTGCCAAAAGCTTCAGCATATGCTCCTGTGTGCATTTCAATAAACTGAGCTCCAGTTTTCTTTGAAGCTTCAACCTGCTCTTCTGTTGGATCAATAAAAAGGCTGACAATTATTCCTGCGTCAAGAAGAGGTTTTATAAATTCAGAAACATTTTCAAGCTGTCCGGCAACGTCAAGTCCGCCTTCTGTTGTGATTTCCTGTCTTTTTTCAGGAACAAGGCATATAGAATAAGGCTTAATTTCAAGCGCGATTTTTTGAATATCATCAGCCATAGCCATTTCAAGATTTAATTTTGTAGTCAAAGTTTTTGTTAAAGTATATACATCTCTATCCTTAATATGGCGTCTGTCCTCTCTGAGATGAGTCGTAATTGAAGCTGCACCATTATGTTCACAAACAGCAGCCGCCTTAATAGGATCCGGTTCCACACCGCCTCTCGCGTTTCTTAATGTTGCTACGTGATCTATATTTACGCCTAAAAGCATCTTTCTACCTCTTTTCTATTTGAAATTTTCCTTATTAATCTTCAATAATGCTGTATATGACGGCAATATTGTAACATGTTCGCTTTTATCTTCAGAAGCACAGGCAAGTTCAATTGCCTCTTTAATAGAAGGCACGACCTTAATTTTTTCCTGAGGAATTCCTGCATATTTCAGCCTTGCAGCCATGTCATTCGCCCTAATTCCGGATGTAATAACCTGTTTTTTCGCATTTTGCAGCTGCTCAAAATCACTGTCCCACAGCCAGGAAATATCACGTCCGTCCGCATAGTTGTCATTTATTGCAATAACAATATTGGAATTTAAATCAACTGTTTTAAGAACTTCACTTGCACCTGTCGGATTTTTAATAAGCTGGATTACTGCCGGATGACCGTTTATTATGCGCTTCTCTGTCCGCCCGAAAATAGATTTGTAAGTATTCAAAGCATTTTGAATTTTCTCATGTGAATATCCGTTTTCAAACGCAAGAGCAATTGCAGCAAGTGCATTATAAGCATTATACAGACCGGCAAGTTTTACAGTGAACTCATAAATATTACCATTATGTCTTACACATAGCTCAGAATAGTCATTATAAACTTTTACATCAGCAGAATAGTCGCAGGTATGACGTTTGTAACCGCATTTAGCGCAATAATAATGTCCCTGCTGCGCAAAAAATCTTTTAGAATATACCAGTGGTTCGCCGCATAAACAGTTAAAGACTTCTGACGGTGCTTTTGATGAATGTTCATATGTACAGTCATACTCTACTTTTTCAAAGCCATAATAAACAGCGGACTTTGTCCTGTCAAAGGTTGCAACAATAGGATCATCTGCATTTAAAATCAGTTTCAGGTCCGGATTTTTATCAATGGCTTTTTTAATAAATTCAGCAGTTGTGGCAAGTTCTCCATACCTGTCAAGCTGATCCCTGAAAAGATTTGTCACTACAAGATAATCGGACGGGAGATAATCATATAATTTATTAAGATAAGCCTCATCGGATTCTATAACAGCATAATCAAATCTTTTAAAAGGGGCAAGATTAAGCGCAAAAACATTTGCAACGCCGGTCAGCATATTAGCCCCCTTAACATTATGGATAACCCGGCTGCCTGAAGTTTCAAAAATATGCGAAATTATACCGGAAGTCGTTGTCTTGCCGTTAGTTCCTGACACAGTAACCACATTATTTTTAATATATTTCCTGCAATGGCTGAGAAATTCCGGATAAAATTTCAAAACCATCTTGCCTGCAAAAGAAGTTCCGGACGATTTGTAAAAAGTCTTTACTCCCCAGTATGCCGCACCGGCAATTAGTAATGATAAATAAAAGCGTGTCTGTCTAATCATAAATAGTCCTTTGGACGTATTCCAATTCTCTTCAAGTTATTTTATACTTCAAATGATAATACAAAAGTTAAGAAAATAAAAATGTATTTATTTATTGCAATAATTTTTATAGCTGAGCTAATCATTGCAGGCACCCTTATAAGCGGTATATTGAAAGCCGACAGAATGATCTGCTCGTTAAACAGTAAAGTTTCAGCGCTGAAACCTGATATAAAATGCGCACTGGCTCAGACCAGGGAATGTGTTTCCTGCCTTCAAACAAGTGTAAATTCCCTTATAAGTTTCGTAAAAAGAAAACATCAAGAGGTTATGCGCAGAGTTACAAAAACAATCCTGATATATTTAATTCTGCTGATAATGAAAAACAAATATAAAAAACTTGCTACATTCTGCCAGTATGCAGTTTTAGCAAAAGACTACTGGGACGGGCTTCCAGCCTAATTTGCTTGTAATTTTGAAAAAATATGATATAATCTAATACAACAGTGAAAGACGAGGTTGATTATGAGTAACAATAAATCATTTGCATTTGGTATGGGACTGCTTGCAGGTGTTGTAGGCGGTATTATTGCCGGAGTGCTTTTTGCACCAAAACCGGGAGAAGAGTCAAGACGTGAGCTTAAAGAAGCTGCGTGCGAACTCTACGAAAAAAATTCTCCTGCGATTGCAGAAGCTAAAAAACAGGCGCTTGAAAATGTTGATCTGATGAGATATAAGCTGGAAAGGCAATTCAGAAAATTCAATAATATGATAAAATCAAAGAAACTGTTAAAAGCTAAAGAGCTTGAAGCCGCTGATGATAGTTTTGATTATTAGTTTATAGATACCGTAAAAGAGATAAAAAGGAAAAAATAAATGGACTTATCACAAGCAGCATTAAATAACGGCTTAACATTTCTTGCCTGGGCAACAGGTATTGTTTTAATCGTTGTTGCAGGATTTTTAGTTAAACTGTTAATAGACTTATCGGCTTTAGCCAAAAATGTAAACGAAACAGCTATACTTTTGAATACGGAACTCAAACCTACATTGAAGGAATTAAATGATACGCTGCATTCAATAAATGCAATAGTAAAAAGTACAGACCAGGGTGTTGACAGTTTCAAAAGTGCAGTTGAAAAAACACTAGGCAAAACCAAGGTAATATCAGAATCTATCATAGGAGGTATTATCAAGGGGTTTACTACAGTGTTCAAAATGTTCGTAAAAAAATAGCTATTTTTGGTAATTATTTTTCAAAAATAGCCTGATAAAATAAATCAAAAGAAAAGGAGTGAAATAATTATGTCAGCAACTAAATTTTTAGCAGGTTTTATAGTAGGCGGTGCAATCGGAGCTATCGCCGGAATTTTGCTTGCCCCAAAATCAGGTGAAGAAACCCGCGCCCTTATTGCAGAAACTACAAAAGATGCTGTAAGACGCGCAGATGAAACAGTTAAAGAAATTCAATCAAAAGCTGATGATGTTGTATCTGATATGCAAAAAAAAGGTGATGAAATAAAAGAAAAACTTCAAAACCTTATCAGTCAGCAAAAAGAAGCAAAAGCTGAATAGGATAAAAAAGCCGGAATAAATTTCCGGCTTTTTTATTAGAATTTTCCTCCAATGGAGTAGTTTTCGTAATTCAGTTTTCCTGTCCTCATTGTATCAAACATTGCTCCGTAACCGGAATGTTGGTCAGCAAAATTTTTCTTGACGCCAAAACTATAACAATCGTAGCCGTATTGATTATGACCTTTCACACCATCGACATCAAAAAAGATTTCAGCACAATGCTCTGCCTGATAAGTGCTTGTAACAGGTTTTCCATCCTCAAGTACATAATTCCCATTAGAGTCAACTTCTGTTTTTGTATAAGTAGTTATACAACCGCCCTCTGAATTTCTTTTACCAAACCATACCAGAGTACCATCGCTTAAAACGGCACGCTCACCCGCTACCTTAGAGTATTTAACATTTCCATAACCGTCATTAGAGCGCGTCTTTGGCTTAATCTTATAATTGCCGCCGCAGCCTTTGGTATTTGAAGCAGAGCACCTTTCTATAACGTGCAATTTTTTAATAAAGCCGTCAAATTGTTCTGCTGCAGTCATATCTTTTTCAAAAAGGGCTTCATAATTAGAACCGCCAAGCTCTGCTCTACGCATATCCATAGCATTAACAATTTCTGAATATGTACGTTTTAACTTATTCACGATGACTTTTTCCTGATACTTGTTAACAAGCGCAGGCAGCGTCATGGCAGCTACAATTCCGATGATACCTAATGTGATTAAGACTTCGGCCAAAGTAAAGCCGTAAAAGGGTTTTAAGGAGCTTAGATTACCTGCCCCCCCCCCCGAAAAGTGCACTGTGATTGACTTTCATCATAATTCTTCTCCTTATATATTACCTATTCAAAGCATCTCTTAATGCTTTTTCTAAAACCTGAACTTTTGCCTGTAAAACTTTCACCTGAGATGAGCTGGAATCACTTTTAACTGAATTACGCTCAAGCTCGCGTTTGTATATTTTTAATTTTTCTTCCATTGCAAAGTAAAAAGGACTAAACATTCCAACCCCGACAGCAAGCCCGATTACAAGAATTGCAATTGTATAAAAAGCAATATTGACATCTTTGGTATAGTGGTAAACTTCCTGAGTACCTGATATTAATTTTGGTCCCCATACCTGTAATGTTACAACATCATGCGAATTTAAAATTGCAAAATATATTACTGCAAGTATACCAAAATATGCTAAAATCTGAGCGAGTATTTTCATTTATTTCCTGCTTTCAAAATAATTTAGTACTTTCTTATATTTCTCATCCGGCTGGATTTCTAACTCTATTATCTCATCAGAAAACGGTTTTGTAAACCTTAGAAAGAATGATTGTAATACCTGCTCCTGAGTAGAAACTTTACCTTTGCCAGCACCGTATAGGGTGTCGTTATACACAGGGTGGTTTAGAAAACTTGTATGCACTCTTATCTGGTGTGTTCTTCCGGTTATCAGAGTAAGCTCAACAGCAGTAGCTTCTTTAAAACGATTTGTAACTTTTAAGATAGTGGTACTTTCTTTACCATCTTCACGTACCATCATTTTATGAGGCTGATTTGGATTTCTGCCGACAGGGAGGTTTATTATTTTCTCATCTTCTGGAAAGATACCCTTTAAAATTGCCCTGTATTTTTTCACAACAGTATGGTTTTTGATCTGTTCAGCCAGAAATTCATGTGATTTATTATTTTTAGCTATCATCAAAAGCCCTGAGGTATTTCTATCAAGCCGGTGAAGAATTCCGCGTCTAAAGTCGCCGTTTATATCTGAAAGGTTTTCTCCGAACTTATACAGCAGAGCATTTACCAGAGTGTTGGTGCGTTCCATATTTGTAGGATGTGTAAGCATGCCGGAAGGCTTATTAACAACAAGCATATTGTCATCTTCATAAACAATATCCAGCGGAATATTCTCTGGTTCTATCTTAAGGTTCTTTTCCTCAGGAATATTAACCTCAACTCTGTCGCCTTCTTTTAAGCTGTAAGAAGGCTTTTTTGCACTGCCATTAATCAAAATATCTGAGTTTTTTATAAATCCCTGAATTTTAGAACGAGAAAGTTCAGGCATAACCTCTGCAAGGTAAGCGTCAAGTCTGATATTTTCTTCGTTTTCTCCTGCAATTATAATCATAGTTTACTTGGTCTTTTTCAAAAGTATTAGTATTATAAGTGCAATCACACCAATATTAATAAATATATCAGAAATATTAAATACAGGAAAATTTACAAAAGTCAGTTCAAAAAAATCACGCACATAACCAAATACAATTCTCTCATGAAGGTTTCCTGCAATACCGGCGGTTAGCAGAGAAACAAAAAAGATGCTCTTCATAGAAATTGATTTAATATGTTTAAACACATAAAGGAATAAAAGTACAATCGCAACACAGGAAAGAATTATTAAAAACTCTCTTGAATCCCGCAGAATACTAAATGCTGCACCGGTATTTTTTATATAATTAAGGGCAAAAACCCCGTTATTTATATTAAGTCCGCTGTTAATTTCCCTGACAAGAAGATTTGATAAGTACAAGTCTGAAAATAAGAAAAATACAAAACAAACTATCAGATAAATAATTTTACTTAGATTTCTGTGCATTATCTTCCTCTAATTTTATAAAATGATTTTCAGGAACAACATTTACCCTTGTCATAACAAATGCCAGCCCGCTCATATAAACCCGAACCTTTGTATTATCAAGCGGTTCAGCTCTGGTAACTCCCACTGAGGCAATGTTATACTCATTAACATTATCTTTATTAGAGATAAACATTCTTTCTAATATCTGGTCTTCCGGAAGCCTTCTGAAAGCATCTTCCGATTTTGATGCAGGCTGAATAATCTTTTCTCTGTTAATTGAAGCTATAACAATATCTTCCTTTGGCAGGTCAATCTTCAATTCAGAAGTGTAGTCTTCACCAGCATTAATAAATGACGGCGCACTCAATTCCATCTTTATAAAACGTGCATCTCCGTATTTTAAAGTAGATTTTTCCTCAAGAATATTTTCACCGGAAATAAGCCAGCGGTTATTTATTTTCTTAAGATGGTAAACACAGTTTGCATATGCCTGCAGCTCTCCGCGAGCTGATATTACTTCTGAATCCTCTGTAGTAGTAGCATATGCTGTTTCTTCAGTTTGTACGGTTGCGTAGTCTGAATAAACTTTTATATCTTTAATCTTAGTTTGATAAGTTATATCAGGATAAGTTTCCCATGTTTCCTTTATAAGCTTGAAATAAACTTTTTTGTCATATCCGTCATTGTTGATAAAATCATCAGAATATATTTGATACAGTCCTTCATAATCATATTTATTGGTCATGTCAGTCTGTCTGTCAAAAAGTTCTTTGATTTCCTTTTGAGCATCTGAATAAATACGATTTTTCTCAACTCTAACCTTATAAGCCGTAAAAAGTCCGGCATCAGCCGGCTGCCCAATATTTGCACAAAGTGCTGCACATAAAATAACAGGTATTATTAATTTCTTCATAGAAAAGATTATACAAAAAAATTTTTAAAAACGTAATAGTTTAAATACAGTATTTCATTAAAAAGAGTACAGTTTTTATACTGTACCCCTTCTAATGTTTATTTAATGTTTGCCATTAGTGCTGTTTATAAACTTTGGATGTATAATTTTCAATATTTGGCGTATCAATTTCAAACACATGAACTCGTGCCGGTCCAATATCAACACGTAATTCATTATCTACAGCCTGGAAAATACTTTCTTTACCGTATGAAGGAAGCATATTATGAAGTGTTTGTTTGTTTTTTAGTGTTGGAATTTTAATCTTACAAGCTACAGCCCTGTCTATATTCTTATTGGCAACCCATAGCAGGGTTCTTCCCTGATAATGACGGGCAAAGGCTATAATCTGATCATTTTTATCGCCTTCTTTATCAAGTTCAATAAAAGTACCTTTTGGACCAACTATATCAAGATTTTCAGCTCTTAATTTGTTTGCTGCACGCAAGAAGTTTCTGATTGACTCATCATTCCCGCCAGGTCTTCTTGAAAGATTAAACAAATCAAGTTTTCCATGGTGAACAGTCATTTCATGCGAATCTGTCTGGGTTACCGGGTTATATTTGTCGGCCCAAGGATATAGGTAATAATCCCCGGTCTGAAATCCGTCAACCTGATACATATTCAACATTGGCAGCCCTGCCTGCAGACCTACTGTCATTTTGCAATAATCAGCACCGCCATGGAACATCGGAGAAATATCGTCATGGGTTGCGAATGACCCGATTAAAGACTTACCCGGATCCAGACGGTATGACATATCAAGATTTTCTTTCACATAGTTCATAAATGTAGTTGCATCCGGCCATTCATGGAAAATGTGGTATTGACCGTATATCATATCAAAACCGGCTCTTAAAGAATCTTCAGGTCTGTCATAAGGCATATTTGCCTGAGGAGAAGCATCCTCATAAGTATATGTTTCGGCAAGCCATCCAAATTCAGGATCCCGCATTCTTGAATAAGGAATTAAAATATCCCAAAACTCAACCGGTTTTGCCCTTGCAACATCCGCGCGGATACCATCCACACCTAAATCAATACACATATCTATAAACTGCTTATGAAGTTCAAGCAATTTAGGATTTAAAGTTCTTTTTCCTTCGTCTTCCCAAGGCTGGAACATTCTAATATCATTCCATCCCTGAGGAGTTTTAGCAAGTCCGTCACGTTCCATAGCCATCCATTCAGGATGCTTCAAAAACATTTCATATGATGCACAACTCGGCAAATCAAGCATTACTTTAATATCACGTTTATGACACTCATCAATGAATGCTTTAAACTGTTCTTTCGGACTTCTAGGATCATTTTTATCAACGAGCATAGGGTCTATTTCCAGCAAGTCAAGAGGAGAATATACTGACCCTGCTGTACCCATAGCCTTAACTTTTCCTGGAGTATTTACAGGCAATACATGCAGAGTATTAAACCCGTCCTCTTTTACCTCATCAAGGCGTTCAATTGCATTTAAGAAGGTTCCGTTTTCTTCCCCGTTATCAATATATCCGTTGCCGTTTAAGTCTTTAGCATTAAACGTTCTTGGAATCATTGCCAGAATATTAGCTTCATTATTCTTGAGCATTGTTCTGAAATCATTTTTATAAATAATATGTTTAACTTCTTTTGTTTCAGATACAGGAGCTGAAGATTCAGTCTGCCGGGTCTGAGCAGGCTTCACTGCCGGCTTATTAATAGCAGCAAGAGTTGTGAGATAAGCTGAAAGCAAATTGGAACCCTGCGGCTGGCTGGACGCAGCATCAGGTTTAGCTGTAACCGGATTTGATACAGGTTTTGTTTTTATAGTATTTAAATGTTGAGCTAATAAATTTGTATTTTGAATCATATTATTAACCTTTTTTCTGTGTCCTTTCCGGTGTTTTCAGTCTTCCAAAGAAGAATTGTGAAAGAATTGTAACGCCTAAGAGAACTCCGCCAACTGTTCCAAATATTTTCAGCCATTTTTTAGTATTAAATGCGCTTCTTCCAACATTTGACATCCATTCATCAGGAGCAATACCTGTAAGCCAGAATTTACGTTCTGAGCTTGCATGAGTTAACTTGTCATGGAAAACATGGTACTTTTTAGCAAAGTATTCACTGTCGCCTATATCATATGCCACATTGCGTCTATGTTCATCAAGCATCTTAATAAGTCCGCTGCTTTCAAGAATTTTTCTTGTATCATCACTGTATGGACATTCGTACACAAGTCCCATTGCACGTTTAAAGAATTCCGCATCATTAGGAATTTCAACTCTTGTAAGCTTTTTATTTTTACCCATTTTTTGATTGATAACTTTTCCGTCTTTAACTTTAAGTTCACCCATTTCGTCACTAGGTTCAATATTTCTGAGAAAGTCAAGTTTTGTTTCAAAATCACATGAGTGCCCTTGCATTGTAAAGGTTTTACAATGTTCAACAAGTTCTTCTTTTACTTCCAGGCTCAGACCGTTTAATGAATCCAGATTTTTAAGAGTTGCAACTCTTCTGTACAAATCAAGAGTATTAATTAATCTTGCAAATGAGTTTTTTACACCTATAAGCCTGTTATTTACAAAAGAAACCTGGGTAGCCATTAAGGAACCGTTAGGTACTCCGTTTCTGCCTATAAGCTTTTCTGCTGTGGATTTCATATTAAGGACCTCAAAAGAACGAGCCGCACCCTTGTATGTTGTTTCAACATGTTCAAGATATTTCGGAGGAATTTCTCCGCCTTCTGCAACCCTGTCAAGTTGTGCAACTTTTGCAGTTATGGCAGAAAGAACTCTGCGATATTCGTCATCATTTGACGCTACCTTTTCAACCTTGTCCCTGAATACCTTATACATCATTTCACGATCAAGACGTGTATCTGCAAGTTCTTTGTTAGTAAATTTGAAAATTACAGGAAGGTCATTTGCCAAATCGTTCCAGTAATTAGGAAGTCCCATTTCTGGTGCTGAAGCAAATTTTGTATAAACATATTTATTCAATACGCTTCTTCTTGCATTAAGGTCAGTAACTATGTCAGCAACCTTACGGATCGTATTCTGCGCTTCCATATCGAGAACAGCAGAAGGGGACTTAAATATAACTTTAGCAACAGAACCATCTTCTACAGATCCACTGTATAATTCTCTGAACAAAAGCTCTTTGTCTAAGTCATTTATAAGAGGAAGTCCTTTAGGTTCAGCTGCCTTATTATAATTATCAATATTTTTTCTTATCAAATCATCAATAGAATCAACTACATCCTGAATACTTAATTCACCTTCAACGGCACTGAATTTTGCAACATTTTTGCCTGAAAATCCTTTTTCATCAAAATGTTTTATAAGAACTTCTGTATCAGGAATAATTGCATTGAGCTTAGCTTGGTCTACGTTACTTTTCAACATTTTCTTTTGCAGATCAGCGGCAATTGAAGGAATGTTACTTCTGTTAATAGTATATTTAGGATTTTCGGAAATCAGAATTGTACGCAAATCATCTTCCATTGCCTGTGAAGTAATAGGATCCATTCCTAATCCGGCTGTTCTTGTAATTTTATGCAACAACTCATCAGTTATAGGTTCATCTTTATGTAATTCGATGAGATTATCAAGAGCGTTAAGAATCCGGTCTGATTTTGCCTTTTGAGTTGCGTCTGAGAAATTATTTATCATTTTCTCATTTTGTTTAAGGCGTCTGTTATCCTGCCATTTTAAAAGATATGGTTCCATCTTATTACATATCAAAGCACTCATAACAGGGGTGGCTACACCTGCGGTTAACATCCAGAGAGTATTGTTCTGGAGTGCAAGTTTTCTCATTTTTTCCTGAATGAAATCGCGGCGGTTAGGAATATCTCTTGGAACGCCAAGCCTATCGCCTATTTTATTAATTTCATCATCAGAATACAAATCCCATGGAATAAATTGGTGGTCCTGATAAAAAGGTTTCTTTCGCCCGAAGCTATCTTCGTATTCCGGCATAACATTAACACCATGAATCAGTTTTGCAGGAAGCTGTATTGCAAGCTTAGGCCAGAGCGCCATTGATGCAAAAAATGAAGCAAGTCCTACAAATTCCATACCTTTAGCCATAGGAGTTGTCTTTTTAACATAAAGATATGATGCAATAGCAAGACCGCCTAACTTCATGCCTAAATCATTCAGCTTACCGAGCTGGTGATCGTTAGCATCGCCTTTTACAGCTCCATGAAGTGCTTTGGCATCATATATCATATCTTTTAAAAATATTGCCGGCGCTGTAAAAATATTACTTTTTACAATATGTCCCTGCCCTTTTAAAGGTTTAATAAAGGTTCTGTTAGCAAGTTCCCTGTTAATATCAAAGTTAGGTTTAGCCTTTTTAGGAGTAATAACTTTTACCTCAGGCTCCTCTTGTTTCGGGTGGGTTTTAATTTGCTGTATGTAGTTTTGGATTAAATTTGTTCTCATACTAGTTCACCACATACTTTCTGTCTTTTTCTATAATATCAGCACTGTCAAGTTTTGAAGGTTTATGAGAGCTTGACATGACATTTACAACACCAAGAATGGATGATAAAAGAGCGGTTCCAAGCAGAATTTTCCCGGAATATTTTCCAAGACAGCTCTTATCACCTTTAAAGAAATCTCTGGCACTATCGCCAAGACTTTCAAAGAATTGTTCTGTAGATTTTTTAAATCCTTTTGCATTGAAGAATTTATCCCAAGGTTCCTGGAATGCTAACCCTACACCTACTGCGGCCCATAAATATGATGAAATATTTTTGGCAAGATTTGTTTTTACAACAATTTCTTTTATGCGCGGCTTAACTTCCTGGTCTGAATCTTTAAGATTTGTACCCATTCCTAACTTTTTAGCAACTCTGTCGTAATATTGATTTCTCTTTTCGCCTTTTGTTTCATCTCCATACAAGAGATCCCAGCGAGGAAATTCTACACTCTCAAAAACTTTATGATACTCAATACTTGTAATATCTGTGTCATTTATATTTTCCGGCAATTCATAAATAACTTTTGCATATGGAAGTTCGGTATCAACTCCTGTAAGAGTTTTAACAGGTTTTGTTACAAAGGATTTTGAAATTTCCTTCATAATACCGTAGAATAATACCCCCAGTGCCATTTTTTTACCGAGAGATTGAGCTTTCACTTTTTCATTAGGGAAGAAGTGTTTATTGGCAACATTGAAAACGGCCATTAGCATGCCGCTTCCTACAAGATAAGGAACCATGCCGAGAGTCAGAAATTCATAAAAATTAGCGTTTTTGCTTCCTTTCAATCCCTTTGTCGGATACAGTGTCAAAGCATTTGTAAATTTGTCAAATCCAATACGCATGCGGTTTGATAAGCTGTTTTTCAGAACTGTATCATGGGTGTAGGGAAGTTTTTTCTCATCATTTTCCTTCTCTCCGGCAGAAAAATTTATGTTACTGTAGCGATTTGTAATCGGTAAAATCATTGTTACTCCACACACATTAGTCTGTTCATATAAGAGCCGTCAAAACTTTTTTTTGCCATTTAGAATAAGTTGCTTTACATTTTTTTACAATAAAGAACCCCGAAAATTATTCGATTTAAAATCCCAAAATCTATACAAATAAAAGCAGATTATTGACAGAATTATTCTAACAAAAACAAAATAAATATCAAGAAATTTTATTTTATTTCTTCATACAGCCCCGGGGCTTCCTGAATGCTGACATTGTTTAAAGGTATACGCAAAACTTTAACGCTGACGGTTCTGTTTGCATATTCAATCGTTATAATATCGCCTTCTTTGAGTTGTTTGCCTGCCTTAGCCGGGTTGCCGTTGACAGAAACCCTTCCGGTATCGGAAACTTCGTTTGCAACAGTTCTTCTTTTAATCAGTCTTGAAACTTTTAAAAATTTATCTAATCTCATAATTTCTCCATTTGTTCATATTTTAGCATGTAATCTTCATTTGTGATATAATCCGGTTATCGAAAAACGGAGCGTTCAAAAATGAAAAAAAATATAATAATTTCTGCTTTATTAATATTATTTGGAATAGGCTGCAGCGTTTGTGCCGGAGAAATCAAATTTGTTCAGGTATCTGATGTCCATTATTCAAACGAAAGCGAATATCCAAAAAAAGTTTTGGAAGCCGCTGTAAAAGATATTAATAAACTGGATAACGTTTCATTTGTAATCTTTACGGGAGATAATATTAACGATCCGAATCCGGAATATGTCGGGGAATTTACAAAAATAGCTAACAAATTAAATGTGCCTTATTATGTAGTTATTGGCAACCATGATGTATTTAAATCTAACGGACTTTCAAAAGAAAGATATTTTGAGCTTGTAAAAGAAAATAACTTCTTCTTTAAATATAAAACTCCTAATTATGTGTTTAAAAAAGATGAGTTTGTGTTTATTGTAGTGGACGGGGCTAAAGAAGTTATACCCGGAACAACCGGTTATTTTAAAAAGAACACGCTTGACTGGCTGGAAAAACAATTAACAAAATATTCAAAAAATCCGGTAATAATTTGTCAGCATTTTCCACTGCTTGAACCTAAACCTTCAAAATCTCATAACACTTATAAAGCAGAAGAATACCTTGATCTGTTAAAAAGACATTCAAATGTAATTGCTCTCCTTTCCGGTCATTATCATATGAATTCGGAAAAAATGCAGGACGGCATCTATCATATAAATTCGCCATCGCTTTTAGCTCTGCCTAACCAGTATAAAGTTATTGACATTGTCACTACAAAAGGTTTTTCTCCGATGATTTATACCCAGTTAAGGGAACTGGATGTAAAATAACCGGCAGTTGCTTTTTTTAGTGAATAATAATATAATTAATATTATTA
>CDZN01021558.1_pt1 | contig 76671 bp, 69 predicted proteins | sample 557701 | NCBI WGS metagenome assembly CDZN01 (sample SAMEA3182089, study PRJEB8094) | gut metagenome | biome: human; feature: gut; material: Stool; isolation source: human stools | place: Canada | collected 2013-02-04 | reverse complement strand
AACGCTTGCACCCTCCGTATTACCGCGGCTGCTGGCACGGAGTTAGCCGGTGCTTCCTCTGTAGGTACCGTCAAGTTTCGTCCCTACTGACAGAACTTTACACCCCGAAGGGCTTAATCATTCACGCGGCGTTGCTGCGTCAGGCTTTCGCCCATTGCGCAAAATTCCCTACTGCTGCCTCCCGTAGGAGTATGGGCCGTGTCTCAGTCCCATTGTGGCTGATCATCCTCTCAAACCAGCTACTGATCATCGCCTTGGTAGTCCATTACACCACCAACTAGCTAATCAGATGCAGGCTCATCCTAGAGCACCGGAGTTTTCAAGATAAGTATTTCAACTTAGCTCATATGGGGTATTAGCAGAAGTTTCCCTCTGTTGTCCCCCTCTCTAGGGCAGATTTCCTACATATTACTCACCCGTCCGCCACTTTCCACTGACCGAAGTCAGCTTCACGTTCGACTTGCATGTATAAAGCACGCCGCCAGCGTTCGTCCTGAGCCAGGATCAAACTCTCCATTGTCAGAAAGTTTATGTCCATCGTTAATCTTACTAAAAGATTAACTGCTCGACTTTATTTAATTGCTAGCTTTCGCTTCGCGTTTTGTCTTGAATCATTTTAAATGAATTAACAAGTATTTATTTCGTTTTCAGCTATTCTGTTTTCAATGTTCGGGCTTCAAGATAATAGCCACCAATCAATCGGCAGTTTCTTCAATTTTTGTTTTTGCAGAACAAGCTAGTTGCTTGGGGCATAAAAGAAAGAGTTAATCTCTTTCATCGTTATCGCTTCAACTCGCGACATTTATTATCTTATTACTTAAATTTTTGTTGTCAAGTTTTAATTTTTAAAATCTTTAAATTTCTTAACTTTTCTTAAGGTTCGCTTTGTGCATCTCGCACATCTCTTAGCTTAGCACCTCAATTTTGTTTGTCAAGTCTTTTTTTTAAATCTTTTTAAATTTCTTACTCAGCTATTTATTTTAAGGTTCGGTGTGCATTTCGCACATCTTTTATTTTAAATCCCTCAAAATTTTTTGTCAAGTGGTTTGTTTAAAAACCTTTGAAATTTTTTAAAAATCTTAACTTTAGTCTTTATTTTTTAAGGTTCGCTGTGCACTGGGCACGTCTTTAATTGTATGCAAAAGAAATTTTAAAATCAATCATGATGTTTTATCTTTTTTACAACTTTTTTATAAAATCCAATAATACCAAGGCTTTTGATAGTTTACAAAACTTAATATCATCTGATTTTAAACAGCATACATGGATTATAGATGCAAATGAAGCCAAAAAGTTCCCGGGATTTTTTATTATCTAATATGAATGAATGAAGCTGAAATATAAATAATAATATATACTATTATTGATTAAGTATCGATACTTTTAAAGAGAGGAGAATTCTCATGATAAAAACATTTAAGAACTTAATGCTTTCACTAGCGGTTGCGGCTGCGTGTTCAGGCGCGGTATTTGCTGACGGTAATGCTTTCACCCCTTTGAATTTTGACGATGTGAGTTACCCTGGAACATCCAAAACTGTAGCAAGCACGACAACAACAACTCCGGTTGTTAACACTACAACACAGGGAGGTGATTTAACCGGAAACAACAAAATGCAGAATGCAATTCTGCAGCTAGACAATGCACAGGTTGAAGTTAGAAATGAATTATTAAACTATAAAGCTAAATATTCAGATGTTGATGCTCAATATAAACTGATTAAATCAGAAAGAAGCGCTCTTGCAAAACAGGTTAAGGCTACAGAAAAACGCATCAAACAAATAGATAAAGCAAAAGAAAAAATAAGAAAAAACATGATGTAATAACATGCTTCAAAACAAAATCCGCTTCTGATAACAGAGGCGGATTTTTTATTTATTCATTACCATTATATATTCTTATATAGTTCCAGTAACTTCTGAACACTTTTTTAACGTAGTATTGTGTTTCAGGGTACGGAATTTGTTCTACAAATTCATCCGTATCATTATAATATATAGATTTTTTCCAGCTGTTAACAGAACCTATCCCCCCGTTATAGGCTGCAATTGAGGATACATCCATGCCTGAGAGCATGCTTTTCAGAAAAGCATAATAGTAATTACCAAGCATGATATTATCAGTCGGATTATATAAACTATATTTTTTCATGCCATGTTTTGACGCTATTTCTGATGCTGTTGCCGGCATAAGCTGCATCAAACCTACAGCCCCAACGCTGCTTTTTGCACCCGGATTGAAGTAGCTTTCTTCCCTTGCAATAGAAAGCATGAGTGGAGGGTTGTTGCCGGCTTTATCTGCAAATTTCTTAACTTCAGAATAATAATGAAGAGGGTATACAAGACGCCACCTTAAATCATATTTATCGGGCTTAACTTTTAATTCCTCCATAGCATCTCTTGCAACTACCATTGAATGCCAGAAATCACCTTTCTCATATAGAACCCAGCTTCTAATAAAATCATCATCGCGCGCAAGTTCTTCCAGAATATCAAAATCTTTAAGTTTAACAAGTTTCTCCACAATAGCAGGCTTGTTCTTGTACGGGTAAACTACAGGAACTTCTTTTATATAACTTGTAATTATTGGTCCATGAGCATGGTTCATGTGTAAATACGCTCTGTATGCGTAGTAATTATCAGGATATTTGGCAATTACACTTCTGTAATAACTCATATAATCTTTATAATCATGAGTTTTTTCAGCAAGTCTGCCCATCCAGTACATGACCATCGGTGCGTATTCAGAGTCTTTAAATTTGTTAAGGAAATCCTTGCCTATTTTTTTAGCATTGTTTATATCATTAGCTCGTATTGCTGCAAGAAATATCTGTGATAACGCGTCATCGGAAAAATCACCTTCCGGGAATGTTAAATACAAATCTTTGTAACACTGTGCCTTATAATCCGCAGGTGTATATGAACATTTTAAATCCCATATATAATCTTTTCCTTTTGAGTGGGAAATGTCAAAAAGTTTTTTTGTACCTTCATATCTTGATGGTGCATATTTTAAATAAATATCAATTGCAGTATAGATGTCTTCTTTGTCTACATAAGCGGCATGATCCTTCAGCCCCCATTCAGTAAGATATTTAATTCTTGCTTTATTTCCCATGCCCTCAGCATTCATAACTTCCAGAGGCCATGACTCTTTAAAGTCTACATTTTTCAAAACTTTATCAGCATTAGCAAAGTCGTTAAACAGATAATATGTTTTCGCCATAAGCATGTAATCATCTTTTGCTATAGGCTTATCAAGAGTAAGCCAGTTCTTGATGACATTTAGTGCAAGGCGCCCTGATGGAGCTTTTTTCAAGTAATGACGGAAATGATTTTCAACATTATCTTTTTCTGACATAGGGAAAATTGCGCCCTCAGTTTCGGTATAACTTTTCATAAGAAGAAGCCCTGAATAGTATTCTGAAGCTATTGCATAGTCAGTGTCAGGATAGCGTATAATGATTTCATCAAAATATTTTTTTGCACGTTTAGGATTTTTTTCAATTAAATCCTGCGCAGCAAGGTATTTGGATTTTACACTCAAGGCATGCCTCGGGTAAAGCTTAAACATTAATTTATACTGCTTGATAGCAGCATCTTTATCTTCAAGCCTGTCTGCACACTCTCCCTGATGGTAAATTGCAAGCGGCTTGAGATTTGATAAAAAACTTATTTTAGAAAATAAATAATATGCGTTTGAATAATTCTCTTTCGACATATCGGAAAGAGCTTCCTTATAAATTTCACCGGTTTTTACAGGAGGCTGATAAACAACTGCACTTAAATACGTTCCTGCTATAATTACTCCTGCTGCGGCTACTGCAATAATTATCTTCTTCTTATCCATAATCATATTTTATAATAATACCAGATTTATTCCCAATATAAAAATTTTTCAAAAAAAGTTACATATGGCATGCTATAATTATTTTATGAAAAGAATTATTGATGCAAATTTAAACAGAGGCAATGAAGCCTTAAGAGTTCTTGAAGAAATTACAAGATTTCTTCTTGATAATAAAGAATTATCGGAAGAACTAAAAGGCATGCGCCATCAATTGAGCATGGTTCAGGATACTGATTACACAGAGCTTTTAAAAGCCCGCGATACTGAAAACGATATTGGAGTCAGCATAAAAAATCCTGACAGAAGAATTGATGTTGAAACGATTTTTAAAGCTAATATAAAAAGATTACAGCAAGTGCTAAGAGTTCTTGCAGAATATTCTGTAAATAATGCAGAGCATGTTCAAATTTTTGAGGGCATGCGATACAGAGCTTATACTTTGGAGAAAATTATGTGGGATAAATTAAAAGAACAATATAATAAATACATGCTTGGAAATAAAAAACTTTATCTTGTTACAAATTCAGATAAATTTGAAACCGAAACTGATTTCTTAAATGCAGTTGCTTCTGCACTGAAAGGCGGGGTGGATATTCTTCAGCTTCGTGAAAAAAACATGAATGCTAATAAAATTATTGAGCTGGGGAAAAAAATTAAGCTCCTCTGCGCAGAATATAACACAACTTTTATAGTAAATGACAGAGTAGATATAGCATATATTCTTGAGGCTGACGGAGTTCACCTGGGACAGGATGACATGGATGTAGCATCTGCAAGAAAAATTCTCGGAAATAACGCCATAATAGGAGTTTCCACCCATGCTCCGGAACAAGCAAAGAAAGCCGCAGCAGACGGCGCTGACTATATAGGCGTAGGACCGGTATTTACTACACCGACAAAACCAACAACAAAATCCGTCGGACTGGAATATGTTAACTGGGTAAGTAAAAATATTGATATTCCATATTTTGCCATTGGCGGAATCAATCTTGAAAATGTTGATGAGGTTGTTAAAAACGGAGCAAAACGGGTTGCTGTTGTAAGAGCTGTTATTAATGCAGATAATCCGGAGCATGCCGCAAAGGAATTTTTATCCCGCCTAAGTTAAGTTTTTATAATAATCTATACATATAAACTTCTTTTATAATATAATGTTTTTATAGCTGATAATTATAATAAGAGGAGTTAAAATGTACGGTATTATATTAGCCGGCGGATCAGGAAGCCGTCTTTGGCCTTTATCAAGAGAGTTATATCCAAAACAACTTCTGAATTTAAATTCAGATAAAAGTCTTTTGCAAACAACGTTTGAAAGGCTTAAATACTGCATGCCTCCGGAAAATATTATCAGTATTACTAATACAAAACATACTTCAAATGTCAGGATGCAGCTCGGAGCTCTTGTAGAAAATGCTGTTGTTTTAGCAGAACCAGTTTCAAAAAATACGGCTCCTGCGATTGCTCTTGCAACAAAATACATTATGCAAAAATCAAACTCCGATCCGGTTATTCTTGTTGTACCGTCCGATCATTTGATTGAAGATGTTGACAAATTTTCTTCCACAGTAAAAAAAGGCGAAAAACTTGCTGAACAAGGTTATATTGTAACTTTCGGCATTGAACCTGCTTATCCTGAAACAGGTTACGGCTATATAAATACTTTAGAAAAAATTGAAAACGGATACAAAGTTAAAGAGTTTGTTGAAAAACCTGATCTTGAAACCGCTAAAAAATATCTTGCAGCCGGTACATATTTCTGGAACAGCGGTATATTTATGTTTAAGGCGTCGACAATGATTGAAGAAATTGAAAAATATACTCCTGATATTGCGAAGATTTCTAATAATGTTGATTTTAATAAAGCACATGACATACCGTTTGTTGAATTTGATAAAATGCCTAATATTTCAATTGATTATGCAATCATGGAAAAGTCAGGCAAAATTGCGCTTGCAAAACTTGAAAGCGACTGGAATGATTTAGGGTCATGGCAATCGATTTATGATGTCAGTCCGAAAGATGAAAATGATAATGTATTTATAGGTCATGTTCTTGATAAAGGTTCCAAAGGCTCCTTTGTTTATTCATCATCAAAACTTGTCGCAACTATAGGATTAGAAGATACTGTTATTGTCGAAACCGAAGATGCAATTCTTGCATGCAAAAAAGACAAGACACAGGAAGTAAAACATATTTATGAAACATTAAAAAAACAAAATGACGATACTCATCTTGTTCATAAAACAGTTTACAGACCCTGGGGATTTTATACAGTAATAGCCCAGGGCGATGGCTTCCAAACCAAAATAATTCACGTAAATCCAGGACAAAAGCTCTCCGTTCAATCACATAATCACAGAAGTGAACATTGGGTTGTTTTAAACGGCATGGCAAAGGTTGTTCTTGAAGGCAAAGAACATATTTTATCACCAGGACACAGCGTTGATATTCCGCTGAAAGCTATCCACTCGCTCCAAAATCCTTATAAGGATGATTTAGAAATTATTGAAGTTCAAAAAGGTGATTTGCTCCTGGAAGAAGACATCATCAGGTATGAAGATATGTATGGAAGGGTCTAAAAATTTTCTATAGACCTATTTTCTGATTTAGTTTCAATGCCTGAATAAGTGCCAGAATGGAAAGTATTTCATTGAATAATTCAACAAAGGTTTCGGCATTTGTTTCTTTATTCATTTGTGCCATAGAAAAGAGATCTTTGCCGGCATCAATAGCTATTGTAATCTTTTTATCCTTAAAGGCTGCTCTTATATATTTAGCTTTAAAAGCTATTTGCAAGTTTTTAAAGCGTTCCATAAATGCTGTTGTCAAAACAAATCTTGCTTCAACCTGATTATTTGAAAATGTTTTATATTTTTTATTAAATTCGACATCTTCCAATTTTACATCTTCAAATCCACTATGGTCATATTTAATTCCCCTGCTTGACGGAGCATTCTCAATCAGGAAAGTATGACCTTCAAAATCTTTATTCATATCAAATTCTACAAAAACACCCCTAAACGGAACATATGTACAAAACGTATAAATTAATTTTAATAAGATCAAAAGAATTAGTACGGGAACTATCCACAAAAGCCACATTGCATTAAATATAGCCGAACAAATTGCGAGTATAACACACGGGATTAAAACGACCGAACAGCCGCATCCAATAACAAACGGCGCCAGAATAAGAGAACCCATAATATTTTGAAAAGATAAAGAACTGTCAAATTCAAGAATACGAAAATTTACCCCCATATACTTTCCGCTTATTGTATCATCTATGTTTCCAAGCAAAAAATAGTTCATAATATTAAGATTTCTAATCTCTTGAAAAAATTTCATCGTATTAATATTACCAGGATTTTTTGCCCATTTAAAACTATCTCCGAAGATTTTCAGAAAATCATTCATCAATCTTCGTTTAACAGCTAGCTCCCCTGAAATATCAATAGTAACAGATTTAGATTTGGAATTTTTGTTATGCAACGCTAACAAAGCTGCAATCAAAAATGTTAATCCAAAACAAATTAGAGCCGGAGTTTCGATTTTTAAAATTCCAAAAATAACAAGACCAACAAGTGACATAATTAAAAAGAACATATAAATTGAATTAATATTTTCATGTTTTCTAATTCTATTTATATCCTGTAAGTTATTTTTAACCTTTTTGAAATAAAACTCCTGAAGCTCTTTTTTCATTTGAGCGATACTTTTTTCTTCCATAACAAAACCGCTAATTTAATCTATCAATAACCGCCTTTAGTTTACCATAATGTCCGGCATTTAGCAAATCATAAAAGATTTTTGAAGTATAAGGGGCAAGAGCACATGTCCATTCTTTATCAAGATAAATTCCTTCAACAAATCTTGCGAAAAGTTCTGCCGGTTTTGTATAATATTTTTTTAATTTATTTATTCTCGCCGAAATTCGTTTCTGTTTTTTTTGTAAAGATCGAAGCCTTATGTAAGCAGAAAATGCCTGCGGCATCCCAGGAAAGTCATGCTCAATATTAGTAATTGAAAAAACTTCAACCGATTTTCTAAATAAACCGCCGATAAGCTTTACCCTGTCATATTTTAGCAGATAGCGAGCTTTTGATTTTTTGATATATTTCTCAAATTCTTTAAACTTTTTTGAACGCTGAAATTCCGGATAAAATTTCTTAATTACGCTCTCTTGTTTTTTTATTTGTTCTTTTACTCTGTCTTTATGCTCATATAATTTTACACATAAAGAATTTTCATCAACAAAATTAGTAACCTTTATTAACTCCTGTTCAAAATAAGTATGGTTTTCTTTAAAAATTTTTTCAAAAGAACCTCCGGTTTTTGGCATTTCAGGCTCAATATTGTAGTGGATGTAATGCGCAAATTCATGCAAAAGCGTTGGTATAATTCTAAATTCAGGTAAATTTTTAGAAATATCAATTCTGTTTTTTAAAAAAAATCCCTGATGCCCCCGCGCCTTAGTCGTAGTATGAACCTCTATTCCAAGTCCTTCAAAATACCTGATTAAATCTTTAGCATCCATAATAATATTATATTATAAAATATACTATATTCCCCGGATAACTAATAGCAAATTTTAAAATTTTTTGTTTTTAATATAACAGGTTTCTATCATGGAGATATTATGACTACTGAGTACAATATTATTAAAAAGTTGCCTGACAATAAAATAATTATTGAGGAAACAAAAAAGAACAATTCAAAAACCCATCCTAAATACTATCTGCTTAATGAAGAACACGCCGACTTATTTATAAAAAATAAAAAGAATTCAGATTTATTAACCAAAACCCAATCCGTTTTGTCTATGGTAGTTGCTTTATCCATAGCTTTATATGTAGGCATGAGGTCCAAAACAGATAAAATTAAAAATACTCTTTTCGGAATTGGAGCAGGAGCTATAACATTTGCAGGCGGAGAAATTTTTGACAGATGGTTTAAGAAAAATACAGATAAAAGAATTCTTAAATTATTTAATGCAAAAGAAATACAATTAGATGATAAAAGACCTGAGTAAAATACTCAGGTCTTTTAAATTATTCTCCATATGGAACTTTTTTGCCGTCAATAATAGTATAACAGACATCCGGATCTCTCATATGATCCATAAGCATAGGGAAAAACGAACCCGGAGAATTTTGCGTGTTTAGCAGTTCGTCAATCTTTGCTCTGTTATAATGGCAAACATAATGTGATTGATAAGTAATTGTACAGGTACCATTTTCCATTCCGCTGATTTTTACCGAAGTTGCAGATTCCTTATCATATTCGTAATGAGTTTTGCACTGAAGCAGATTTTTATAAAAACTATCAGACAGCCCCGCATACGAAATATTCGATACTGCTGCAAACACCAATGAAAATATCAGTAAAGGCACCCGTTTCTTCATTAAAACTACTTACCCTCTTTCTTCCACTACAGCCTGTGCCGCAGCAAGTCTTGCCTGAGGAACCCTGAACGGTGAGCAGGAAACATACTGCAATCCTATTCTGTGACAGAATTTTACAGAATCAGGATCACCACCATGCTCTCCGCAAATACCGCGTTTCAGATCCGGTCTTACAGGAAGAGCTTTTTCAAGAGCAATCTGCATTAACTGTCCTACCCCGGTTTGGTCAAGGCTTTCAAACGGGTTGCGGGGAAGAATTTTCTGCTCTACATAACGTTTTAGGAATTTTCCTTCAGCGTCATCACGTGAATATCCAAATGTCATCTGTGTAAGGTCATTTGTACCAAATGAGAAAAATTCTGCATACTCTGCAATCTCGTTAGCAGTTAACGCTGCACGAGGAATTTCAATCATTGTACCGAACTTATAGTCAACTTTCACGCCTTTTTCTTCCATGACTTCGCACGCAACACGTTCAAGCAGGCATTGTACAGTTTTAAGCTCATTTACATGACCTACAAGAGGAATCATGACTTCCGGCTTAACATCCAATCCTTCTTTTTTCAAATCACAAGCAGCTGTAAAGATTGCTCTTACCTGCATTTCATTGATTTCCGGATAAGTAAGCCCTAAGCGGCATCCTCTCAAGCCCATCATAGGGTTAGATTCAGACAAACCTTCAACTATATTCAGCATTTTTTCGTCTTCTTTGTAATCTTCACCTTTAGCTTTTTTCGTTGCAACTGTTGCAATCAATTCATCTTTATTAGGTAAAAATTCATGAAGCGGAGGATCCAAAAGTCTTATTGTCATAGGCTTTTCACCAAGTGCTTTAAACATTTCATAGAAATCTTTGTACTGCATTGGGAGAAGTTTATCCAAAGCTTCTTTTCTAGCTTCCGGAGTACCGGCAATAATCATTTTCTGAACCCAAGGAAGTCTGTCAGGATCCATAAACATATGTTCTGTACGGCAAAGCCCAACCCCTTCAGCACCAAGTTCAAGAGCTTTGGCAACATCAGCAGGAGTGTCAGCATTTGCTCTAACTGTCAGCTTTTTAATTTCATCTACCCAGCTGAATAACTGCTGGAAGTTTTCGTCCATTTTAGCAACAGATGTTTTAACAGCGCCTTCCATAACTTCTCCTGTACCGCCGTCAAGAGAAATAATATCGTCTTTGTGATAAACTTTTCCGTTTTTACCGGTTAAAGTTTCATTTTTCAAATCGATAACTAAATCCTCAGCACCGGCAACACAAGGTTTGCCCATACCCTTGGCAACAACTGCTGCATGAGAAGTCATGCCGCCTCTGAGGGTTAACACACCCTGCGAAGCAATCATACCGTGGATGTCATCCGGACAGGTTTCAATACGTACAAGAATAATTTTTTCTCCGTTTGCGCCTCTTTCTGCAGCTTCTTCTGTATCGAATACAATTTTACCTACAGCAGCACCCGGAGATGCAGCAAGACCAGTTGCAATATGAACAGCCTGTTTTTTAGCATCTGCTTCAAAGCTAGGAAGCAATAGCTGGTATAACTGGTATGGATCAACTAATTGAACTGCTCTTTCTTTTGTAATAATACCTTCTTTTTCCATTTCAACGGCAATTCTAACAGCAGCTGCTGCAGTTCTTTTACCGTTACGGGTTTGGAGGATATACAATTTGCCGCGTTCGATTGTAAATTCCATATCCTGAACATCTTTATAACCTTTTTCAAGTTTTTTTGCTATATCAACATATTGTTTATAAAGCTCAGGCATTTCATGTTCAAGTTCTGCAATTGGTTTTGGAGTTCTGATACCGGCAACAACATCTTCGCCCTGAGCATTTGTTAAATACTCACCGTAGAATTTATTTTCGCCTGTAGAAGGGTTTCTTGTAAATGAAACACCGGTTGCACAGTCATCGCCCATATTACCAAATACCATTGTCTGTACGTTAACAGCAGTACCATAGTTATGGTCAATTTTATAGTGATTTCTGTAAGCAACTGCACGAGGAATATTCCAAGAACGGAACACCGCTTCAATAGCTTCCTGAAGTTGAATGTAAGGATCCTGAGGGAATTCTTTTCCTGTTTCAGCTTTAATTAAAGCTTTATATGGTTCAATTAAAGATTTCCAGTCATCAGCATTCAGGTCAGTATCTGATTTGTAGCCTTTTTCTTCTTTAATTTTATCAAGGTAATCTTCAAATTTTTGTCTTTCAATGTCCCATGCAACAGAGCCGAACATTGTTAAGAAACGACGGTATGAATCATAGCAGAAGCGAGGATTATTAGTTAATTTAATCATACCTTCAACTGTTTTATCATTCATACCAAGGTTAAGGATAGTTTCCATCATGCCTGGCATAGAAAGTCTTGCACCGGAACGTACTGATACCAGCAAAGGATTTTCAGCATCGCCGAATTTTTTACCTGTTTGGTTTTCAACATCTTTCAGTGCAGTTTTAACTTCATCCATCAACCCTTCAGGCATTTTATTGCCATGGTTAATGTAATCCATACAGGTTTCAGTTGTAATAGTTAACCCCGGAGGTACCGGCAAACCGAGATTAGTCATCTCAGCAAGATTGGCACCTTTGCCCCCGAGAAGATTTCGCATGGATGCATCACCTTCTCTAAAGAGCCATACGCGTTTTTCAGTCATAGTTTTCTCCTTTTTATAACACTCTCACCAAAAACTTATAGGCTAATTGTATCATAAATATATATTTTTAATAGGTGTTAAGAAAAAATAATTAAAATAAAAACAGAAAACAATACTACTTTTTAAAATAATCACAAATTAATTTCTTTTTGCGCGGGAACAAAAATCTAACTTTTTCGGCAAACTTATTTTTTTCCAAATCAGCAAGTTCTTTTTTCAGGATTGCTTTTTCCAGTACAACTTTGTTATACAATTCGGAGCAGATATAACTTTTATCAATATGATTTTTTAATTTTGCCAGCTGTGTTTCTTTCTCTTTTATTGCCAGTAATAGTTCTTTTTTCACGTTAAAAAAACCTCATAAAAATCTATGGATTTGGAATGTACAAATTTATATTCCTTAATCCGTTTTTACATTATCAGAATAATCTTAATTGTAAAGTTTTAAATCAGCTTTTTAGGTGATTTTGAATTTACACAGGTAATAAATCATACTCATAGCCTATTTTTAATGCTTTCAAATTTAAAGGCATTAAATTTTTTCTATGAGCAGGAATTACCGCATCAAGAGCATCATTTAAAGATTCCAAAGTTACAAGCTTACTTACTTTAGCTAGAATACCGAGAGCAAGGATATTGGTCATCTTAATATTACCGACATTTTCTGCCAATTTGGTAATTGGTGCAAACAAATAGTTTATATCAGCTCTTGTTTTAATTTCTTTTGCTAGAGATGAATTTGCAATCATCCATCCGCCTTTTTTAATTTTGGAAACAAATTTCTCTACAGATGCCTGATTTAAAGCAACAACAAAATCTGCTTCTTTTTTATTAACTGCGCTGACCTCTTCGGTATCGTTCATTACAATTTCGCAGTTTACGGTACCGCCGCGCATTTCAGCACCGTAACAAGGATACCAGGTTACATTTTTTCCTGCTACCATAAACGCATTTGCAAGTACTTCACCTGCCAGCAATACACCTTGTCCACCAAATCCTGCAATAATGAAATTTTTTTCCATAGTATTTCCCTTAATTCCTGTCTGCTGTGATGTCCTTATAAACGCCCGGTTTGAAAATTTCCATCATTTGATTTCTTACTCTGTCATGAGCCTGTTGAGGTGTCATTTTCCAGTTTGTCGGGCAGGTAGATAAAATTTCTACAAAGCTGAAACCCAATCCCTGAAGCTGGATTTCAAAAGCTTTTTTTATAGCCTGTTTAGCTTTACGGATATTTGCAACCGTATCCAGCGAAACTCTTGCGCTGAACGCTGTACCGTCGCACAATGCAATATGTTCTGCAATTTTAATCGGATAACCGTAATATTCAACATTTCTTCCGGTCGGAGATGTAGTTGTAACTTGTCCAAGCAAAGTAGTAGGTCCAAGCTGACCGCCTGTCATACCGTAAGTTGTATTATTTATACAAACGGCAGTAACATTTTCTCCGCGCAGAGCTGTATGAAGACTTTCTGCCATACCGATTGAAGCAAAGTCGCCATCGCCTTGATATGTAAAGACAAATTTATCAGGTCTTGCTCTTTTTATTCCTGTAGCTTCTGCAAGAGCTCTGCCATGAGGAGCTTCCAGCGAATCTACGTCTAAGAAATCATAGATTGTAACAGAACATCCTATTGATGCAACTGCAATTGTATTTTCCCTGATACCGAGTTCATCCATAACCTCACCGACAAGTCTTACGGCTACACCATGGTCGCACCCGGGACAGAATGAATATTTTGTACCCTCTTTTATTGAATCAGGTATTTTAAATGTTTGTGTTAAAGCTGCCATTTTATCCCTTTATTTGTCTTTTAATTTCATTAACTATATCATCAACTTCCGGAGGAGCGCCTACCGGCTTGTTATAAAGCTCAACTGGAACTTTTCCGTTTACGGCAAGTCTTACATCTCTCACCATCTGTCCCATATTGACTTCAACAACCAAAAATTTCTTTGTTCTTTCAGCAAGTTCGGCAAGCCTTTTTGAAGGAAACGGGAACAATGTAACAGGCCTGAGCATACCGACTTTCAATCCTAGTTTTCTGCATTCTTTCATAGCAGATTTAACATTTCTGGAAGGTCCGCCAAAGCTTACAAGAATAATATCTGCATCTTCAGTATTAAATTCTTCCCACTCAGTTTCATTTTCTTCAATAGCTTTATATTTTTCAAAAAGTTTATTCAGGAAAACGCATCTGTCTTCGGCAAGAGGACCGTAAGAACGGATTATTCGTGATTTGCGTCCCTTTGCTCCGGTCAAAGCCCATTCAGAATTATCTATTTCCGGGTAAGGATACTCGCCAAATTCTACCGGCTCCATCATTTGCCCGAGCATTCCATCTGCAAGCAAGACAGTAGGATTTCTGTACTTCTGGGCAAGATAAAAAGCCTTGTAAGTTAAATCAACACATTCCTGAACGGTAGAAGGAGCAAGGACTATCAATTTATAATCACCATTTCCTCCGCCTATTGTTGCCTGGTTATAATCACCCTGTGACGGGTAAATATTACCTAAACCCGGTCCGCCTCTCATTACGCTGACCAAAACCACCGGCAGTTCATCTGTAGCCGCATAGGAAAGAGCTTCCTGCATTAATGATATTGCACAGGAAGAAGATGATGTCATTGCCTTTACACCGGTCGATACAGCGCCGATAACCATATTAATAGCACCGAGTTCGCTTTCTGCAGAAACATAACCCCTGTTAAGCTCCTGCATCTTACCGCTCATAAATTCACCAATTTCACTCTGCGGTGTAATAGGATAACCAAAATAGCACTGGCAGCCTGCAATAACTGCTGCATTAGCTATAGCGTAGTTTCCTTTTGTTAAAACTTTTTTGCTTGTTTTTGTTAAACATTCTGTCATATTATTAAACTTATCCTCTGTAAACTTCTGTAATTGCTAAATCAGGACATCTTGTTGCACACATTGCACAACCAAGACATTCATGATTTGGATCATAAAACTCAACAAGATGATCTCCGAGATTATTTGTTTTTGAACCAACCCTCAAAAGTTTTTTGGGGCATTCATTTATGCACAGGTAACACGCTTTACACTTAGTTTCGTCCAGTACTATATGGCTCATTCCACACCTTTCTTTCCCATGCCTGTATTCACACAGTCTAATAGTTATTATATCACTTATAAGTAAAAAAGTTGCTTTTATCTTTACAATTGTAATAATATTCGTTAATATTTTTGCTTAATTTGCCCCGCTTCTGTTAATATATTATGCAGGGATATGTATATTTATTAAAGGAAAGTAGAAAACCAATGGCACAAAATGTAGAGGAAATTGCACAAATTCTAAGCCGTTTACAGGAAGAAAATAAGATTAATTCTGATGATGTTAACAGAATATTAGTAGATATTAAATCAAAGGTTGATTATCTTAATAACAACAGTGATGAAAATTCATTGCTTATTGACGGATTAAAAGAAGCTTTTGAGATAAAAAAATCTGCTGATATTGAAAGATTTAAAGAATTTACGGATTCCCTGGAACAAATAAAAACCACACTTTCCTCAGGCGTATCTTCAGAAGATTTTACCAGATTTTTAGATACCGTTCATTTATTTGAAGCTGACTTTAAACAGGCAGTAAGCGGACTTAACTATGATAAACAGAGCTTTTTTGAAGGCATTCAGAATGAAATAGGCAGGATTATCGAAAAATCAGTAATTCTAAAAGATTTATTCCCGCAAAAAGAACAGGAAGCTTTAAACAGTATTGCAGATATTATAAATGAAAATATTAATAATATAAAAGACGATATTAATAATAATGTAAATACTGATTTTAATTCGTTATCTGAAAATATCGCTTCTGTTATATCCCGGATAAATACATTACAAGACGAATTTTCTGCAAATACAGCATCAAATATAAACAGCTTGTCCGAAGAGGTGAAGGCTTCTGCATCAAAACTGGACAGTGAACTCGGAGAGTTAAAATCTATTTTAGATAAAAACTTCCAAGATAATACCCAGTTCCTTACAGCCCTGAATGATGCAAATTTTAAGGTTTCATCAATTATTCAGGAAAGTAAAAAAGAGCTTAACGACAATATCAATTCTGTAAAATCATCTTTTGACGGTTTATATGCACTGTTTGAAGACTTAAAAAATGAAATTAAACAGGCGGCAGATGATAATTTAAACAGAATTATTGAAAGTATTAAAGAAAATTCCACACAGATTGCAGATTTTAAAGAAAATGTTTCAATCCATCTTACTGACTACCTTACATCAATAAAAGATTTGTTTATTGCTTTTTCCGAAGATATGAAAAACAGTCAGGAAGCTTTAGCCTCTGATATTTTTGATAAAAAGCTTCAAGAACTTGAGGTAATTTCAAAAGATATAACCAATTTAGATTTAAATCTTGCACAAAAAGAAGATAACTATAAATCTTACGTATCCCAGAAAATTGATGAACTTCAAAGCTTTATTGCTTCAGTACAGGAAAGTGTTAAAAATAGTGAGAATACAGCGTCAATAAGTTTATTAGAAAAAATTTCTGCACTGGAAGCAGCAATTAATAACACAACAGCCCAAAATGAAAAGTTTGAAGAAATACACAGAACATTAGAAGAATATGCAAGCATAGTAAATAATTTTGCATCTAATACTGATATAAAATTCGGTGAATCAATTTCTGAGATTACTGAAATCAAAGACTATATAGCCAATACTTCTATAAAGCTTGATGATGTTCAAAATAATATTGCCGGCGCAGTAAATATTAACAGCGAAAAAGTTGATGAATTAAAAAATACAGTTTCCAACCAGCTTAATAATGTTAATACCAAGCTTTTCACTCTCGGGGATGAACTAAAACAGGAGCTAAGCAGCGGAAATAACTCGGTTGAGGAATTAAAAGATGAAATAAATACAAACGTTAACAGCAATTTTAACGATGTAAAAACAATCCTTGAATGTATGAGAGCAAATGTTTCACAATGCTCTGACAATATCAACGGAAAAATTGATGAATATAATGGTACAATTACAAACAATAACGAAACCAATAAAGAAATCTTAAATAATCTGCAAAATTCAATAAATGAAACTCTTGCGATGATTGAACAGAGCAGAGCTTTAAGTAATGACCGTTATGTTATACTGGAAGAAAATTTAAAATCAAACCTTGAAAAGCTGGATGAATTATTTTCAGGAAAAACTTCCCAATATACAAAGAATGTTGATGAAAAATTTACAACCCTTACAGACAGTCTGAATCTTATCAAATCTAATCTTGAAGAAAAAGACGGTAATTTCACCCTTTTAAAACAAAATTTAGATGAGGTACTGGGTGAAATTGAAAAAGCAAAAATAAATATTACAGATAACCAGCTTATTAATAACAGCAACCTTGAGCAGTCTGTTATCTCTAACTTAAAAAATACAGAACAGATTATTTCAGAAAAAATAAGTTTAATTAATGAAACTTTGCAGTTTTTAAAAACGGATTTTGAACAAAAACTTAATGCTAATCCGGAAATTGTAGAAACTTTAAACTCAAGCATCCAAACTGCAACAGAAAATATTAATAAAGACTTTCAGCAAAACTTCAGCTATATTTCAAAAAATATTGAAACTGCGCTGCTGCAAATAGAACAGGCTAAGAACGATATTTCTGAAAAACAAACCTCAGGTCAAAGCAGCCTTGAAGAAGCCGTTATCCTAAACTTACGAAACGCAGAAGAAAATCTGGCAGAAAGAACTGTAAAATATTCTCAAGATGTTGCAGAAAAATTTGACACGTTATCAGAATATATAAACTCAATTAAAACACAGCTTGAAGAAAAACCTGACTCAGCAGATGATATTGCAGAAAAGCTTAATAAAAGTATTCTGGCTGCAAAAAATGAAATTAACGAAAATATAAAAGAAGACTTTAACTCTATGGCACAGAGTATCGGAGCTCTTCTTGCCCAAATTGAAAACGCAAAAAAAGATATTACTGCAAACAATGCAACCAACCATAGCAATTTGGAGCAGTCTGTTATCTCTAATTTACGGATAGCAGAAGAAAATATTGCGGAAAAAACCGGAAAATATTCGCAAGATATTGTTGAAAAATTCGACACAATTTCAGATCATATAAGTGCTATCAAATCCCGTTTGGAAGAAGCTCCCGAAAAGGAAGATGCTTCCACTGAAATTGCAGAAAAAATTGATGAAAGTATCCTTTCAGCCAAAAATGAAATTAATCAAAATATAAAAGAAGACTTTAATTCGGTTGCACAAAGTATCGGTGCCCTTCTTGCCAGAATTGAAGCTGTAAAAAGCGATATTACTTCAAATAATGTTACCGGAAGAAACAATCTGGAACAGTCAATCATTGCAAATTTGAAAACCACAGAAGAAACTCTGGCTGCAAACTCTGCAAAATATTCAGGAGAAGTTACAGAAAAACTAGAAGCTATTTCTGATAATATTGCAAAAGCAAAAGCCGGTCTGGAAGAAGTTTTAAATAGCAACAGCTCAAATTCTGCCGAAAAACTTCTGTTAATAGAATCAAAACTGAATAATATATCTGATGAATACGAACAAAACCTGGCAATGCTTCAAGCTAAGCTTGGTGAGTATGTAATGACAGTCGATAAGATTTCTGAAGATACAAATTCAAAACTGGATAATTCAATTAACGAATTTATTGATATAAAGCTGGAGTTAAATAAAATACTTGATAATATAAAGAGCCTTCAAGAAAGTAATACCGGCGAATTAAGCACACACCTTATAGATATAATCGACAAACTTGGTATAATAACCGAAAGTATTAACAACTCAAAAGATGAAGTAAAAACCGATGTAAAAGAAGTTCTGCAGGAAAATATAAATTTCATAGATAAAGGACTCGGCTATCTGACATTAAGCCTTGACGAAATTAAGTCAAAACAATCAGAAAATTATGATCTTTATACAAATAGCCTGTCAGACAAAATAAATAGTATTAAACAGGAAATAGAACTTGTAAATACTGATGTTGTCAGTGCAATGAATACAAAATCCGAAGAGTTTATAAAAGAATTTGAACCGCTGAAACAGGCAGTCGATAAGTTTCTGGAATTTGATTTTAATGAGGTCATCGGAGAGATAAAAAACCAGGTTGAACTCTCTTATTTGAACCTGCTGTCAGAATTGAACGACAACTTAATTGAAAACCATGATGCTTATATAAGAATTGAAAATACGTATAAAGATATAGCTTCAAGATGCGCATCTCTTGAGGATTACATTAACAGCTTTACAAAAGACAATCTTGAGCTGCTAAATTCAACAATAGCAAATATTGATTTGACAGTTCGTTCAAACCTTGAAAAAACGAATTCGCTAATTGAACAATGGCAGCAAAATATTGATGCAATTGAAGAAAAAATTACTGAAAACCGTAATTCATACCAAAACTCACTGACTGCTATTCTGGAAGATGTTAAAAATACACTGGATGCAAAAATAGACTCAGGTAATTCAGAGTTAAAAGATTGTCTTGCAGTAATGCTTAATAACGAAGACTTAATGTATACTCTGGAGAGCATTGGCGGAGATCTTAGCGAAAAAATCAATGAATACAAATCACACATTGACGAATCCAGTGAAAATATTAAAAATGACATTTCTACTATGAACAAAACCTTGTCTGACAAATTAGATATGGTTAAACTAGAAATGCAAAACACCAGTGCAGAAGAACTTGCCTCAGCAATTAATCAGCAAGCACAAAATATTATTGATACAGTTAGAAATCTACATGAAAAAGTTGATATTCTGGCTATGGATGACAATTCTGAAATTTGCGGCGACATTCTCGATGCAGTTCAGAACCTGCACAATAAAGTTGATATTCTTGCAATGTCCGATAACTCGGATAATGTAGATGAAATTAATGATATACTGGAAAAGATTACTTCTACTATTAAATCACTGCATGACAAAATAGACATACTTGCAATGGCAGATAATTCTGAAATGCAGAGTGAGATTGACGAGATATATGATCTTCTTCTTGAGCAGAAAAGGCTAATAGAAGAAGTAAGCGGAAGAAATCAGGCAGAAGAAGTAAGCGAAAAAATTAATGAAAAATTAAGCGAAGTTCTTATCAATATAGACAAAACAACTGATGGAACAGACAAGATTGCAGAAACACTTAAAATTCTTCATGAAAAAGTTGATATTCTTGCACTCACAGATGATTCAGACTTAAGAGATGAAATTGATGACATTAAAAACCTAATATATGAGCAAAGAAAATTATTTGAAGAAGCAGAAGATAATGAAAAAGCTCATGAAATTGACAATTATCTAACCCAGCTTCTTTCAGAGATTAACAAAATCGAAAAAGGTGTTTCAGAAATTGACCTTGATAAAAACGCCCGGGATATAAAAGATTCTGTAATGACAGCAATCCTTTCTGTAACAGACCAGATTTCATTTGTAGAAGAAACAGAAGAAATAAAAGATTTTGTAGAAGAAAAGACAGATGCAATTAACAGAACACTTTTAGATGTAAAAAAACAACTTAACAATATAACAAATAGCGGCGATGACATGGATTTCTATTCCTATACCCTTCAGGATGTGGAATCCGATATTGCAAAACTTCGGTTAATACTAAATGACATCTCAACATCAAATTCATCTGCAGAGGTAGGTGTAATTTCAACAAATATTAACCGTATTGCAAAATCAATCGAGGACCTGCGTCAATCACTAACTAACGAAGAAAGTTTTGAATTAAAAACAGACTTTGAAAAATTAAACGAAGATATTCTTAGCCTGAGCGCAAGAACAAACAAATTATTGCTAAACTCAGATGAATCCTACAGAATAATCTGTGACAGCCTGGATGAATTTAACCGCAGGACAAGCAGCCTTGAGGAAAGGCTTAACATCCTCGATAACCGCAATATAGAAAACAGACTGTCAATTATTGATGAAAAAGTAAATGAAACAATGAATTCCAACAAGGTGCTGAAAAATGTTATGATGTATCTTGGGGAATGGATGGACGGTACATCAGAAACAATCTCCGGGATTTATGAAAAGGCGTCTAAAGCGTCTTCGATGCGCGGAATCCTTGATGAACTGAAAGAAACCGTTCCAGAAAAAGAGGCCTTAATTAAAACAATTGAAGAAAAGTTTGAAGAACAGCAAAACAGAATAGACAGACTTGAGAAAAAGCTTGAAAAAGCAATTGCTGTTATTGAGGAGCGTGACGAAAATCTCGTGCTTAATAAAATCGACAAACTAGAAAATCAACTGTCAAAATTAAGCCTTAGTATAGAAAAGCTGGCTTCATATGTTGATGAATAAAAAATTCATAAAAGATCTAAAAACTACCCTGACACCTGACAACGTTCTTACAACGCTGGAAGAAAGATATGCCTACGCTCAGGATGCAACAAATATAAAAAAAATAGAGCACCTTCCCGATGCTGTAGTATTTGCAGAGAATAAAGAACAGGTGCAGAAAGTAGTAAAACTTGCATCAAAATACAAAGTTCCCGTAATTTGCCGCGGCGCAGGAACAAATGTTGTAGGCGCGTGTACTGTTGAACATGGCGGGATAATACTAAATTTCTCCAAGATGAACAAAATTCTTGAACTAAGCCGGGAAAATATGACCGCACGAGTTCAGCCGGGAGTTATTGTGGGAGATTTACAAAAAGAAGCAGAAAAACTCGGGCTTTTTTATCCGCCGGATCCTTCAAATCTTGCAGTTTCAACCATTGGCGGAAGCATTGCACAATCATCAGGAGGCGCAAAAACATTCAAATACGGCTCAACAAAGGATTACGTTATTGACCTGGAAGTTATAACAGCAAAAGGTGAAATATTAAGAACAGGCTCCAATACAATTAAAAATGCAACAGGATACAACCTTTCAACACTTTTTGTCGGTTCTGAGGGTACTCTGGGTATCGTAACAGAAGCCACACTGAAATTAATTCCAAAACCGGAAAGCAGAATGGTGTTAATGACATATTTTGATAGAATAGAAGATTCAATCCTTGCGGTTAATTCTATTATTGAACAGAATATTTATCCTGCGACACTTGATTTTATGGATAATAATGCAATACGGACAGTTGAAAAGTTTTATCCGGCAGGGCTTTTATGCGATAAGGATGCTGCTCTAGTAATAGAGATTGACGGGTTTCAAAATACAATTGAACAGCAGCGTGCAACTATAGTTTCTATCCTTGAAAACTGTAACGCCTCACAAATTCAATATTCAAGAACAGAAGAAGAATATAATAAAATATGGACTGCAAGACGTTCTTCAATGGGAGCCTGCGCAAAATTAAAACCAAATGTAACAACCGATGATGTAATTGTTCCAAGAAAAAATCTTGCACAGCTTGTGAAAGGTATTCGTGAAATATGCCAAAAATATAACCTGACAGTCTGTATGGTCGGACATGTCGGCGATGGAAGCGTACATCCGCAAATTCCTATTGACTACAACGATGAAGACGAGTATAAACGATTTAAACTTGCAAAGTCAGAAATATACGACCTGACAGCAAAACTTGACGGGATATTATCAGGCGAACATGGCATAGGGTCGGCAAAGCGGGATTATATTCACAAGGTAATTAATAGCACTGCTATTGATTATATGCGGATGATAAAAAAGACTTTTGACCCTGATAACATCTTAAATCCATATAAGATTTTTTAACTTTACCTCTAACCAGTTCTCAAAGCTTTCCTCCGGCTCAACGCTGCTGTATATTGGCAAGATTTTCTAACACAGCTTTAAAATTCCGCTCAGGTTACTTATCAATGAATTTTGCAGGACAAATCTATTTTTGTTATAAACGATAATACAATTTATATTGTCTTGTATGATTAATTTATATTAAGCATTTTGAAAGAAATATTATGCCACTTTGGAACAAATTTATAACACGAAAATTAAATTTTTCTGTTAAGTAAAGGCTGAAAACGTGTAAAATCAACACTTTTAGCATAAGATTAGTGTTAAATTTTGTAACATTTACTAATGATGTAGTACTATATATCGAGGAAATATTTTAGAAAAGTGGTATAATATAAGTGGAGAGAGAAAATATATATCAGACATATTTCAAATAGCCAATAATCATATTTTGTATATATAACAGCAAAATAGAAAGGCATATAAAGAAAATGAGCAACCTGCAATTTCAAAACGATCTGGACAGATTAACCGAGATTTTACCGGAAAAGGTAAAGAGATACATCAGCTATGACCAGATGGAAGACGTTATCGAGATTGTTCTGGATATAGGCAGAACACCCGAGATAAGGCATTCGGGCGGCAGAATAGAGTATTTAGGCTGCGATACTGTCACTGCTGAGGATATTTCATATATAACGAGCAGGATACAGGAATTTACATCAGATAATCGTTCAGGGATCCCCGGAACACTCCACAGAATTAGTGCAATAAGAAACCGTCAGGGAAAAGTGATAGGTCTAACTTGCAGAATTGGTAGAGTTGTTACGGGGACAATTGCTTGTATAAAAGATATTTGTATGATGAATAAAAGCATACTGTTTCTTGGACGTCCTGGGGTTGGAAAAACCACTAAGTTAAGAGAAATTTCAAGGCTGGTTGCAGATGAACTCGGGAAAAGGGTTGTTGTTGTTGATACATCAAACGAAATAGCAGGTGACGGCGACACTCCTCATCCGGCAATAGGTCATGCAAGACGTATGCAGGTAACCCAGCCTGAGTACCAAAAAGATATAATGATAGAAGCAGTTGAAAACCATACACCTGAAGTTATTGTAGTAGACGAAATAGGAACAGAAGCAGAAGCACAGGCAGCCAGAACAATTGCAGAAAGAGGCGTAATGCTTATAGCAACCGCACATGGCAACAGCCTTGAAAGCTTGATTAAAAACCCGACATTATCGGATCTTGTAGGCGGTATTCAGTCAGTTACATTAGGAGATGATGAAGCAAGAAGAAGAGCTTCACAGAAGACCGTACTTGAAAGGGAAAAACAGCCTACATTTGATATTGTAATAGAAATTATTGACAGAAATACCCTTGCAGTATACAAAGATACGGCAGAGGCAGTAGATTATATATTAAGAGGCTGGCCGATAAGACCGGAAATAAGAAAAGTTGACAAGGATTATTCATCACAGCAATCAGAGCCTGCAAAACCTGAGCAGAAAAATGAGCCTACTATTACTGAACAAATAAACAGACTTGAACAAAAAATCCAGCCTTCAGACAGTTTAAAATTCAGCTTTTCAAGGCAGAAGTATGTTGACGAGGTTAAAGATTTCAAAAAGATATATCTTTATGCAGTATCAAGAAGCATTGTAGAAAAAGTCATAGAAAGACTTGATTTAAAAGCTGAAATAACAAGAAATCTTGATGATGCAGATATTGTAATTGCACACAAGAATTTTGCTAAAGGTGGTGCAAAAATTCTTTCAACCGCGAACGATTACAGATTACAGGTATTTTATATTAAAACAAATTCAATGGCGCAAATTCAAAAAGTGTTAAAAGATGCACTTCAAATAACAGAAGCCTCCGAAACTCTTCAAGGCTACTATGATGATGCAGAAAGAGCTCTGGATGAGGCAAAAGCAGCAATTAACAAAATTCTTGCCGGAGCAGAACATATCGAACTTCGTCCGCAAAATCAGCAGATAAGAAAGTTACAGCATGAACTTGTTGAACAGCATAATCTGACAAGCAAGAGCGTCGGAGAAGGCGAACAGCGCCATTTAAAAATAGTCGGCGGCAAGGATTTTGAAAAGAAAATTGTATAATCCGGTGCTGCATCTTTCGACCGGCTCAACGAAGTAACGCAGTTGCACACCGTTTCTAAATCCACTCAAAAATTCTTCTCCCGTTACTTATCAGGAAATTTTATCAGATATATAAAGTTTACATTGTTGTCAAGTAATGACCGGTTAAAATACCGGTCTTTTATTTTATGCGTTGTAACGTTTAAAGGATTTTTCAATATTTTTCTGAATAACCGACTTGACAGTATCGTATTCTGTAGTAAGTGCGGAGATTTCCGTATCCAGACTTTTCATCTTTGTATCTAAAATGCTTTCTTTGTAATTTAACTTTTCTTTTTCTCTGTTGTACTTAGCCTCAGCCTGAGCAATACCCTCTTCATCAGTTACTTCTTTAATGTAGCTGTTAGTTGCATAATTGCCCTGGTAATAGAAGCCGTCATCAGTCATAGTAGAAACGTACATAGCACCGCTTTGAAGCATTTGCTGTAAGTATTCAGGATCGTCAACATTTTCGTTTTCAGTCCAGCCTTTTGTACAAATCTGGTTGAATAACGCATCGTAGAAGCCTGCAATCAAGAGGTTATTACCTGATGTATCAATGCCTGTTACGTATGTGAAGGTGAACATATCATCAATAAAGTTAGAGTTGTCATATATATTTTCCACATGATACTGCGAATTAGCTATACCCTCCATATACTGGGCAAAGTAAGTTAAGTATGCCTTGCTCATAGATGAAATATTCAAACCGTAACCATCATTGTATTTGCCCTCATCTTCACGAGCACTGTTTTCAATATATACAATACCAACATAATTGTTTACGTTCTCATCAACTTTACCCATTACTTTGTTAGTTGAGTTGTTTCCGCCAAATGCGTGCCCTTTCATCTGCTGCCAATATGCAAAGTTAGAGTAATCAACATTACCTCCGCCACTTTCATCTCTTTGTCCTAATAATTCAACCTTTTCCATAGTTTTACTTTTTGCATATTCCAATGCTGCCTGTGTGTATTCATCTCCGGTATCAAGTAAACTTTCAAAGGCTTCAAACATGCTGTCCCATAGAGTACTGCTAGCAATAAAGTCAACAAGAAGTTCCCAAGATTTAAATTCTCTGCCGTCTTCACCCTGGTGGTCTGCAGAACCTCTGATAACATAGTTCCCATTTAGAATATCTGCTAATGATATATTATCTGGCGGAGTTGTAACTTTATGATAGTTTGTTACTTTGCCGGTTGCTTCATCCCTCTCAGATTCATATAATTCAAACCAAGCACCTTGCCCAGCGGAATAATTATGCTGCCCGATAATCTCTGTCAAATCAAATTTAACATTATCTAACATATTTTTTAATTCAGTATAAGAACATTCAGCTGTATTTACATTTACCAAATCAGCTGAACCTACTCCTGCCATCTGATTGTATTTTGTTAATACCAGCTGATCTGCCAGTTTCTGGCTGATTACTCCGTTCTGCGCCATGCCTTGTATAAACAGGTTGCGCTGATCTGATGATGGTAGACCATCCAATCCTTCCTGAGGTATACCGGCTGCTTTGGCTGCCCGGGCAAGACCGTTGTTTAATACTACTCTGCCGGAGGTGTCGGTTATTGGGGATGGTATGTAGTCATTTAATGCGGATGGTGACATTAGAAGGTTATAGGATAGCTGTTGTTCCTGTGAACCGTTTCCATAGAAGTCATAAACTAATTTTGTCTGGTTTACAGCATCCTGATACTCCGCTGACACATTATTCATGTCGCGGGAGAGAGCCAGCTTCTGGTGTGAAAGACGCATTGATTCGTATTCACAGTCAGCTTTTCTGGCTGTAATGGTTAATAATCTAGCTTGTGATGCCGATAATCCCATAATTTTACTCCTTTTTACTTTCTCATTCTTTTTTTAATTTTTCCAATGTGAAAGATTAGGAAAAGTCACTAAATTTGAAAGAAATTTTAAGATATTTGAAAGATTGATTTTGAGTACATTTTGAGTATCGGCATACGGCTGAAAAACTTTACAGGTCGCCCTCCCATCCTATCCTATCCTATCCTATCTCAGAGTATAGTTGAATTTCAGCCATTTTAAAACTCAACTTTACATTTTGTTACATTCTATTTTTTGTAAACATTTGTTACATAAAAAGTTCTAATTCTTAAAGTTTCTATCCCGAAAAGCCGTATTACATCATGAAAGATTAGGAAAAGTCACTAAATTGAAAGGATTTTGAGTTAAACAATGGGTTTATCAGCATCACAAGCTAGATTATTAACCATTACAGCCAGAAAAGCTGACTGTGAATACGAATCAATGCGTCTTTCACACCAGAAGCTGGCTCTCTCCCGCGACATGAATAATGTGTCAGCGGAGTATCAGGATGCTGTAAACCAGACAAAATTAGTTTATGACTTCTATGGAAACGGTTCACAGGAACAACAGCTATCCTATAACCTTCTAATGTCACCATCTGCATTAAATGACTACATACCATCCCCAATAACCGACACCTCCGGCAGAGTAGTATTGAACAACGGTCTTGCCCGGGCAGCCAAAGCAGCCGGTATACCTCAGGAAGGATTGGACGGTCTACCATCGTCAGATCAGCGCAACCTGTTTATACAAGGCATGGCACAAAACGGAGTAATCAGCCAGAAACTGGCAGATCAGCTGGTATTAACAAAATACAATCAGATGGCAGGAGTAGGTTCAGCTGATTTGGTAAATGTAAATACAGCTGAATGTTCTTATTCTGAATTAGTAAATATGCTTGATGAAGTAACATTCGACTTCTCAGACCTTGTAGCAGACGCCGGCGGTTCTGATTTACATCTTTGTATAGACGGGGTTGAAGTAAGCGACAGTGACGGTCGTGTAACCGGTAATTTATCATTAGCAGATATTTTAAAAGGGAACGTCAGTGTTAGAGGTCTTGCATGGGATAATGAAGACTTAAGAGGTAACAACGACTTATACGACTGGTCCGTAGTAGATAAAGTAGCAACCTGCAGCTTCTGGCCAGAAATGATGGCTGCGATAGACGCATTATTGGATACAGGAGATCCATATACTCAGGCTGCATTAGAATATGCTAAGAGCAAAGTAAATAGTACAATTGAATGTTTGTCAACTCCGGAAGGTGCTGACTGGTCAAACGCAGCATTCCATAACACCCACAAAAAGAAGAGTATGGGTAAAATTAACGGATGGATTAACGAAAAAACAGATAATTACATCGGTTTCGTTTCAGAACAGAACTCCGGCGATAGTTATAACGATGGTTACGGTTTGAACTTAACCAATATGTGTAAAGCTTATTTAACATACTTTGCACAATATATGGAAGGTATTTCAAATTCACACTATGAAGTTACAAAAGAAGTTGGTACAAGTACCTTAATTGATGATAACCTGTTCACCTTTACATACGTAACAGGCATTGATACATCAGGTAATAACCTATTGATTGCAGGCTTCTACGATGCGTTATTCAACCAGATTTGTACAAAAGGCTGGACTGAAAACGAAAATGTCGACGATCCTGAATACTTGCAGCAAATGCTTCAAAGCGGTGCTATGTACGTTTCTACTATGACTGATGACGGCTTCTATTACCAGGGCAATTATGCAACTAACAGCTACATTAAAGAAGTAACTGATGAAGAGGGTATTGCTCAGGCTGAGGCTAAGTACAACAGAGAAAAAGAAAAGTTAAATTACAAAGAAAGCATTTTAGATACAAAGATGAAAAGTCTGGATACGGAAATCTCCGCACTTACTACAGAATACGATACTGTCAAGTCGGTTATCCAGAAAAATATCGAAAAATCCTTCAAACGATACAACGCTTAAAAAAGCTCCCTATAAGGGAGCTTTTAAATTATACATCTGCTACAGGCGGAACATCAATACGTTTTAATCTTTGCTCAATACGTCTGTACCATTTCAAATGTTGTTTAAACAAAATTTTATAATTAGTTATATCCCCGCAGGAAATCTCGTGGAACTGTTTATCACATGTTACCTGCAAGCTTTTTTCAAGCATATGTGTAAGAGTTTTTCTATCGATTTTACTGTCTGTTAATTCTATTTTGTTGCCAAATTCAACAATCACTTCAGGTCTGTTATCTCTCAGAAAACAATAATCAATAGCAAGCGGAACAAGATTAACTTTTCCATACCGCTTAACAGCATTTTGCGCAATATAAGCAAGTCCTGTTTGAAATTCTATTGGTCTGAAATGAGGAGGTCTTATAATTCCCTGAGGGAAAATACATAAAATATTTTTTAAATCTCCTACGACATCAACAGAATACTGAAGCGCCTTCATAGCAGATTGAGGCGATTTTTTACAAACAGAATAAGCACCGCCTCTTCTTAACAAAGGAAAGCGATTAAGCTCTTCCACCATTAAACGTATTTCTTTATGGAAAATTCTGTGTGTAATATTATATAATACAATTCCGTCCCACCAGTTGCAATGAGGTGCAAAAAGGATTGTAGGAACACCTTTTTCAATAACATCTTCTGCGCCCTTGTAACGGAATGCGTAAAATCTGTTCTGGAGCATATTAAAGAAAAACAAGCTGGCTATAGTAAGCCAAAATCTGTTTGTTTTTGCCGGTTTAAATTTCTCCTCTTTATTCCTCAACTTTGTTGGCGGGATGTCAGAATATAATTGTTCCTCTACACTCATAAAATTATTGTACTCCACATACGAAAAATAGTGAATAAACTCGATGCTAATTTTAAGAAATCTTAACTTCTCATCTTAGCGCAGTTCTAATTTATTTATATATAATGATAGCATATTTATTATTTTTTGGAACTGCTCATTGGAATACGTTTTATGGTTCAATAACTCTTCATCAAGGATTTTTGAGGGTACAAACTTCTGGAGAATATATTTTTTTGAGCCATTAAGTAGGTGCCCGATGCTTTCAAAATCTTCAAAAGTTAGTTGGGACTCAAGTACTGTTGTACGAAATTCATGGTCTATACCTGAATTTTGAAGCATGCGGATACTTTTCAGAATATTATCAGTATTGACCGGAACATTTACAATTTCGGAATATTTTTCAAGAGGAGCTTTAATATCCATGGCAACATAATCCACATCAGGCAATACCGTTTCCAGCATCTCAGGAAAACTTCCGTTTGTATCAAGTTTCACTGCAAACCCCATAGATTTAATCTGTTTTATAAACTCCGGCAAATCTTTTTGCAGACATGGTTCTCCGCCAGTAATAACTACACCGTCAAGCTTTCCAATACGGGTTTGCAAAAATGCAAATATGTCGTCCTTTACAAGAGCGACCTGTTTTATAAGTTCAGGATTATGGCAGTAGCCGCAACGAAAGTTACAGCCCGCTGTAAATACTATTGCACTGATTTTTTCAGGAAAATCAAGTAATGATGTCTTTTGCAGTCCTCCGATTAACATAATTACACCTTCTTAACCTTGTTTTTGTTTGCTTATTTTAACGCTAACCTGCTGTGCCGGCTTGTTTTATTTAAACCGGCAAAAACACAGATTTTGGCTTACTATAAATAACTTATAAAAAAGAAGGATAATATTTTACTTTCTCGAACATGCTCAAGCCTCCGGCTCTGCTATCATCTCGAAAATAAAATATTTCCTTCTTCAATATTAATCACAAATTGCAAAATTCTTTCTGTTGTGGAACTCCATTTGTTTGCCTTTATTCCACTGATTTACAGGTCTGATGTATCCGACAATCCTTGAATAAACTTCGCAATCTGCGCCGCAGTCAGGACATTTAAAGTGCTCGCCGGCTACGTAGCCATGGTTTGGACATGTGCTGAATGTAGGTGAGAACGTAAAGTATGGAAGTTTATAATTATTACATACTTTTTTCACAAGATTTTTCATAGTTTCAATATTTGAAATTCTCTCACCTGCAAAAATATGAACAACCGTTCCGCCTGTGTATTTTGCCTGAAGCTCATCCTGATGGTCAAGTACTTCAAAAATATCGTCAGAATAATTTACAGGAAGCTGTGTTGAATTTGTAAAATATTTATATTTATGGTTTCTGTCTAATTTTGCAAGACGATATGATGTACCTTCTCCCGGTGTAGCTTCAAGATTATAGTTGTTTCCGGTTTCCTTCTGGAATTCCGCAATTCTTGCTCTCATAAAATCCATTACATCAAGCGCAAACTGTTTGCCGCGGAAGCTTCCAATATCACTGCCGAGAAGATTCAAGCATGCTTCATTCATACCGATTAGACCGATAGTAGAAAAATGATTTTTCCAATAAACGCCATAACGAGCTTTAATATCTCTTAAATAAAACTTTGTATAAGGATAAAGATTTTTATCTGTCAAATCTTCAAGCAGTTTACGTTTTATCTCCAAACTTTCTTTTGCAATTTCCATCTGTTGTGAAAGCTTTTCAAGAAATTCGCCTTTATTCTTAACATTATCAGCAATCTTCGGTAAGTTAATCGTTACAACACCAACAGATCCGGTAAGAGGATTGGAACCGAAAAGCCCGCCCCCTCTGTATTCAAGTTCGCGGTTGTCAATTCTTAACCGGCAGCACATTGAACGTGCATCTTCCGGTGACATGTCAGAGTTGATAAAGTTTGAAAAATAAGGAATACCGTATTTTGCAGACATTTCCCACAACCCGTCAAGATTTTTGTTATCCCAGTCAAAATCCTTTGTAATATTGTAAGTCGGTATAGGGAATGTGAATACTCTGCCTGAGGCATCACCTTCCATCATAACCTCAAAGAAGGCTTTATTAAGCATATCCATTTCAGGCTGGAATTCTTTATAAGTATCCTCAAGCATCTCTCCGCCTATGATTACAGGCTGTTCTGCATAGTATGAAGGAACTGTAAGATCCATAGTAATGTTTGTGAAAGGGGTTTGGAAACCTACGCGGGTAGGTACATTCATATTAAATACAAATTCCTGCATTGCCTGTTTAACCTGTTCATAAGAAAGATTATCATATCTTATAAACGGAGCAAGGAGTGTGTCAAAATCTGAAAAAGCCTGAGCCCCTGCGGCTTCACCCTGCATTGTATACATAAAATTAACAATCTGTCCGAGTGCTGTTCTGAAATGTTTCGGCGGAGCACTTTCAATCTTTCCGCGTACCCCTTTGAAGCCTTCGGTTAACAAATCTTTTAAATCCCACCCGACACAGTAAACTGAAATAATATTCAAATCATGAATATGAATATCACCGGATAGGTGAGCATTTTTAATCTTTTCATTATAAATCTTATTCAGCCAGTAATTCTTGCTGATTTCTGAAGCGATATAATTGTTCAGCCCCTGAATTGAATAAGACATGTTGGAATTTTCATTCACTTTCCAATCAAGCTGCTTTAAATAGTTATCAACCAGCGAAATATTATCTTCTTTAGGCTGGTTTAAAGGGTTGGACACATAAGATTTTTTGGCAGTGTCCAAGGCAACAACATTTGAGCTGTTTGTTAAAATAGTATTGTTCATAAAAACTTCTCCCAGATTTCCGTGGTAACACAACTATAATAAGCATTCCGACTATCTCACTATCTGCCTGTCATTGTTTTTGACTGGCAGCTTTTCCGGTGAGGCCATTTTGCACGTTTCAAGCAAGCTCAAAAGCGGCAAATTCAGGCACGGCTGCGGTCCAGTGTGGGAATTTCACCCATGCTTTCCTTAAAATAGTAAATTCATTTTAAAACTTTGATTATAATTTGTCAACAAATCAAAAGATTTAATTTTACTTTTCACTGGAAGCCCGCAGCAATAAACAAAATCAGACCAAATCTCAAACCAGAAACTCCGGTGCCTCTAATCCGGTGCTTAAGCTATACCCCTGTTCAGCACCGCTGTACCCATCAGCTTACACATTTAAACGCTGCTAAATATCCCGAAATCGTACATTATCATTGAATTTTCCCGGATATTAAAATAAAATGACAAATAAATTAACATTAGTTTGACATGCCCTTACTGTTATTTTAGGATTTTTATAAGAGGAAATTGATGTGCAACTCATCAGCTGTGCCGCAACCGTAAAAGCCGGAACACTCAGAAAAACTTATTTGCTGCGAGCATCAGCATTAAGAAATAATTTTTCTAAGTTGTCCTCTGATTTAAAGAATAGCAGAGGATTTTTAAATGTCATTCGGAGCCGTACAAACGAATAGTGCAAGGGTAGGAACATGCCCGCATGGTCTGCCTTTGGGGGCATGCCCGATTTGTAACGGAATGGGCGGAGGAGGCGGAATGAAAAAAGCCGACTTTTCTGCAAAACCCGGAGAAATGAGCTGGAATGAATGTGCGGCAATTGGAGCATTTTTAAAAGCACAACAAAATGCAAAGCTTCAAAGGCAGCAGGATGCGCAAAACTTTGCACAGCAGGCAATTGCATTTCAAAATGCGATGACTAACGCATCCCAGCGTATGGCATCACTTGCACAATTTTTCTCTGCAAATACTCCGGCAATTATTGCAAGACCGGTTAACTTTGTACTTAACAATATTATTGGAAGTGCAATTAACACAATAAAAAATATTCCTGCATCAATCTCCAATGCTATTCAAACACTTGGACAAAAGCTTGCAGATATATCAGATAAGCTAACAGCCATGGTTGGAGAACTGAAAGCAGCAATAAATAAAAAAATATCAGAAACATTCTCCGAGCTTAAAAAGAAAGTAAAATCACTTTTTTCAATTTTCAGTCCACAAGATGCCGACGATGAAGAAAAGAAAATTGATGAAACTAAAAAAGCTTTTCAGCTCAAAACATTTATACATGATCTTTATAACAAATTAACAAACGAAAACAAAAAGGATATAGAAAAAGATGAACATTAACCAGTTTCATGACGGGGAAACTATAAGACAGCAGCGAAACCTGACCGCACCGCAAAAAAGAGTAAATGCTTATACAAAAGAAGGCGTTGTTGTTAATAACTTTATAAAAGAAAAAGAAAATTCTAATATTATAAATCTAGACGAAACCTATGATACACTAGTAATTTCAGAAGACGTAAAAATGCCTTCTAAATTAAATGAAAATATTAATCCTAAAGAAAAAAGCCTTATCCCTATAAGTGCTATTGCAATAGGAGTAATGGCAGGAGTTACACTGCTAACAGCATTCATACGCAAAAATGCGAAAATTAACAGAGAAGCTGCCGCCAAAAAACTTGAAACACTGCCTTCGACAACGCGAAATGTAGCAATTAACGATGAAACACACCAGGCAATCTACAGGATGATAAAAAACCCAACGCCTAAAACACTTCTGGCAGGAAGCGGAGTTTTAGTTCTCAGCGCAATGGCATTTATGGGTAAAACTTTCTTTGACGGTTATAAAGATGTATGGGTTAAGAAAAAAGAAGCCGATATTCAAAAAAACTTACAGGAAAAGTTAATTGATGTTGAAACCCAATCTTTTAGCGGCAAAATTCAGATAATAAGAAGTATGCTTTCTGAAAAAGCTAAAGAACTGGGTAAGTATGTTTCTACAGAGATAAATCCTAAGAAGGGCTCAAAAACCTTTGGAGGGGTAACATTTGGAGAAAGTCAGCCAAAACAGGAAGCTGAAAACAGCAATATCAAATATTTTCTTCTCGGAGCAGGAACTATTGCTTCTATCATAGGGCTTGCATTTTTGGCCATGAAAAACCTTAATGCCGGCAAAAAACATATTGACCGCTATCTGGCAGATAAAAAAGACACAATTAAAAAAATCATAGAAACCTCTAAAGATGCAACAAAAGAAAATGACAAAATAACATTAAAAGTTCTATTTCATGATGTGGATGCACCTAAAGAATATATTGAAGCTTCACTGAAAAAACTAAACTGGAACCCGGAAGAAATTGATGAATTTACAAAAGAAGTCCTTAAAGCAACAGCTAAAGTAAACGAAGCCATGGGAGGCGACGGCTCTGATAAAACAACTTTCTACTCGCATGTAAACGATTACAGGGCGCATTTGTTTAATTATCTTTTGAATACCGAAAACAAACAGTTTAAACAGCTATTCTTTGGAATAACAGGATTAACGGCATTCAGCTACGGCGGAAAACTTGCAGGAGATGCCGTAAAAGAAGTTCAGGTCAAAAAGATTAATGCAGAAACCGAAATAAATCTGCAAAAACGTCTTGTTTCTACCGAGCTTAGAAACTTTAAATCAAAAAAAGATGCAGCAATTCAACCGCTTATTGAAGAATTTTACCGTCAGGCAAAACTTGGAAAACCTAAAGAAGAACTAAAAGTTATGGCTGATAATATTTTGTTGGAAATTAAAAACGGACCTCCGTTTGTATACTCTTAACGGCAGGAGCTTCAAATGGATATTCAATCAATTAATAACTACTACAACTGCAAATATTCTGCGCCTTGTACTGTGATACAGCCGACAGTTCACCAAAACTACTGCCAATTTAATCAGACAAAGGTAGACTATTTTGTGAAACAAAAAGAACTGGGTCTTCCTTATTTAAAAGAGGTTTTGAAAAATTCAAATAATGAAGACCAGATAACAGAATCTCTTTATATTCTTGACAGAATGATAGATAACGGAACAAAAGGCATAGATAAAATGTATCCTGTTCTTTCAAGGTTTAACAAAACCCGTTCTCCGAATATACAGACATTCCTGGCAGGTATATACCGGAAAATTCAGGTTCCTGATGCCTTTGGACCGCTTGTCAGTATGCTTATACAAAATTCCATTACCCCCCGGCAGTCAGTGTTTGACCCTAACGAAGAAATAGGAGGTGCAATACTTTCTTATCTTTCCGACAGGTTCAGAAATTAACTGCATTTGTAAAATTAATGTTACATAATTAAAAATTTTCTAAAGTTTATCCTCCGAAAATCCGATACCAGATACGGAGGCATTTTAATGCAAATTGACAGCTCTAAATTATTACAATATACAATAAAAAAAGATGTTCAGTCATCTGTTTCTGCGAGCATAAATGCTTCTGTAGATGATATTGAAGTAGTCAGCAAAATTAATATTTCTGACTACGAACTTGCCAATCAGGCTATATCCATAGATTTAGACAATATTAATATTGTAAGCAAGGTTAACTATACACCGGTTGACACTGTTGAAATTAACGGAAAAACATCTGACATAACAGATGTAAGTTCTGTCCTTTCTACTGAAGAATTAAACAATGCCTGCGATGAGGTTATCCATGCACCTGCAAACACATCCGAGCCGGAAGTAATAACTTTTTCTTCCACATACAAAGACCTCTCACAATCTACAATAAGTAATATTAAACAAATCATCTATGATTTGCATCACAAAAAGACAGACGACACCGAAGAAGGCGGAGGCGAAGTTGAAGGCGGAGGTGAAACAGGCGGTACTGAAGAAGGCGGAGAAACCGGCGAAACAGGTGGTGATGGTCCTGAATTAGAAGAACCTGATCCTAACAAAAAGTCTTTTATTGATGAATTTAATGATACAACATCAATGTTTGAATATTTGAACTCTCTGGATCCGAGTATTACTGCTGAAACAGGAATTACAAGGGCGCAGTTGATTGCACTTACCCAGAATGATGACTGGGAAGACAGCAACTACGACTTTTTTGGTTCTTTAAACAGAATTTTTGATGTATTAGATAAAGATGATAATTCAACATTATCGTTTGAAGAAATCAAGGCATTTATAGGTGATGAAATCGGCAACAGTATAGTGACATATAAGAATAAAGTTAACACTTATGCTGCGGAAATACAAAACAAATACAGCCATATGAGTGATCAGCAGAAACTGGAATTTGTTCTTGAAAAAACCGAAGAATACTTAAGAGCAGCAGGGCTGACAATGCAGCTTAACGCACTTAACAAGCTGAAAAGCCAAACAGATACCCACAATACAATAAAAGTTGGAAATATTGCAATGGCAGATTTGAATGAAGGCAATACTTCCGGATATATAACACTTGGCTCATACACTTGTCTTGCAGGTGCATTTGAGTATGAATATAACGGAACCACCCACGAAGTTTCTGTCTGGGCGTCCGATGAAGACACTGCAACAGATGACTTAGGCATTACTTTAGACATAAGTCTTCTTGACAAAAACTGGTATGAATTAGTTGATGTTATGGTTCATGAACTTACACACGCAACCGCATCACAATTCTACACACCGGCAAGCAATCCGACTGAAACAGCATCACTTAATCTAAGTAATATCAAAACTCTTTATGATATGGGATTTATTGATGAAACAGAATATAATTATTACAATGATAACTGGGCAACAGTTGTAAGCAATCCAGATGATGTTAACAGATTATTCTATCTTACAAGCTGTGCATGGGGTGAATATGTCGCATATCAGACCGATGCAGATTATGTTGACAGTATTGCAGGAGATGAATACGATGCAGGCAGATTAACCACAGCTGTTGACGGTCCGGATGAAAAACAAACTATTATAGATCACATAGACGGAGGTTATAACACCAACGAAGACGGTACACATAAAACAGCCGAGGAAGCAGTTCCTGACTGGAAATGGTGGACTTACGCATAGAGTTGCATACTTTGCAATAATAGTTTATAATTTGTGTGATGTGAGGGCTTTATGGAAATTATTAAATTAAAAGATTATCCTGAAATTTGCGATAAAATTGATTTTGATATTAAAGACGGCAAAATTATCTACATTAATTTTTCGCTGAACGGCAAAAATGTTCTCATTGATTTGAAAAATCTTTTTACAGAAATGGAAGTTTCAGCTTTTTCTGAAATATCATTTAAAGATATTGACGAAAAATACCACCCTCTGGTTAATGAACTAATAAAATATACTGAAAAATCCGAACGTAATAATTTGATTAAAAAGAAAATCATTCAGATGAAACATACAAATTTGTAACTAATATTACAAATTTGTAACATAATCCCCGTAATATTAAAGTTTCACGCCATGATTGTCGATATAGCATGTGTAAAAGTAATTTACAAGAAAGGAATGTTTAGACAACCATGGGAATGGCAGCTTCACAAGCTAGATTTTTAGGTCTGACAGCTCGAAAAAACAACGTCGAGTTCGAAGGTCAGCAAATCAACCAGCAGCGTACTTCGCTGTCAAATGAGTCTGCCAATTATTACAACGATTTGCTTGGTATGTCAGTTCCGGTTCCTCCATCTATTGATGACTATACAAAAACTACTTATACATTTGAAGATGGTTCATTGATGAATCAGATTACCGCATTAATTGCACAAAATGACGGTACATATACAATAAGCTATCTTTCAAAATGGCAGGAAGATTTTACACCTGTTGCAGCAGCATCAAGTGTTATTACAAAAAATGCAGAAGGGTATTCAGTTGGTGCAACACCACTGAGAACACTTGGTCAGATGCCGACAGGAGCAACTATTCAAAACACAATTTCTATTGAAGGCAACAGCTACACAGTTCAGGAAGATGAAGGCGGCTACTTCGTAGAAAGACCTAAAATGGTTCCGGGTACTGTATTATGTACGGAAGAAGAAATCGCAAACTTTGAATACTATCTTTTTGAGGATGGTTATACAGAAGCTCAACAGGTATTTAAAGATGAAGACGGTTCTTTCTATACCGGAGATGAAACAAATAAAACTCCTCTCGAAGGTAAAACCGAGGATGATCTGGTTATTTGTATCTGGGATGGATCAAAAGATGACCCTGATGCAGCAGTTACGCTTGTAACCAAAAATGCTGAAGGTCAATACGAAAAAGAAGCTTATGTGGAAGAAGAAGTAAAAGAATATCTTACACAGAGCCAGATAAACAGCATAACAAAATATCCTGAAATGGCAGGATTAACAAGCGAACAAATACAGAAACTTATTGAAGAAGAACAAGCATACCTCACATTGTTAAACAACAAATATAACAACGGTGATCAAACAGGAGAATGGTATGTAAGATATGTAAAGGATTCCGAAACAGGCAACAGTATACCTTATTTCTATAAGAAAACCGAGGTTGAAGGGGCGGAATACGACAATGGTTCTTCTAAAACAAATATCAACTGCTACACTATTGGCAGCGATACAAAAATTGAGGAAGTAAAAGCTGTTGACGGCTGTAAAATGGAAAAAGACTCCTCAGGCAGATACATATCAGTAACTATTCCTGACGGCGAAGGTAATGAAGTTACATATGCACTTACAACATCTACAACTACTGATCAGGACGCCTATAATGACGCAATGAACCAGTATGAATATGATAAATATACCTACGATCAATCAATTCAGGACATAAATTCCAAAATTGAAATTGTTCAGGCTGAAGATAAAAACCTTGAATTGAGATTAAAACAGCTTGATACTGAACAGGATGCAATTTCTACAGAAATGGATTCAGTATCAAAAGTAATTGAAAAGAACGTTGAATCATCTTTCAAAACTTTTGGCTAAAAGATGATAAACGGATAAAAGATATTTCCTTTCCCTTTTTCCTTTTTCCTATTAATTTTCCAACGACTGACTATTATAGTAAGTCGTTTTTCTTTATGTTATGATGCTTATATGAGCTTTGAAAAATCCTATAGAAAAATCGCATCAGAGGTTGATGAAGAATTACATAAATTAAACAAAGAAATAGAAAATTCATTTTCAGAAAAAACAATACTGCACACAGGGATAAAAGAGTTTCTCCTTGCACCTTCAAAGCGTATCCGTCCGGTGCTTGCTTTTTTATATTTAAAAGCCTGTAACATAAATATTACCGATGCACATATAAAAATACAGAGCATTGTGGAATTAATTCACAACGCCTCATTAATACATGATGATGTAATTGATAACGGAAAATTGAGAAGAGCTAAAAAAACTATGAATGCCGTTTTTAATAACCGGCTTGCTGTCATCTCAGGGGATTATATATTATCAGTTACCCTCCAAAAATTAACAGAGCTAAACTCAATTGAGCTGGTAAAAATATTTTCAACAGTAATAGATAATATGTGCAGCGGAGAAATTGACCAGCATTTTTCAAGATTTCACATAACAGGTCTGGAACAGTATATAGAAAAGTCTTATAAAAAAACAGGTGCCCTATTTGAAGCTTCAATAAAAGCAGCCTTACGTCTGGAGAATTTACCGCCGGACAATGCTGAATTTGCAAAACTTTTCGGCATAGCTTTCCAAATCAGAGATGACCTGCTTAATGTTACCCGGCAGGATAATTCAAAAGAAAACAATGATGTCGCAGAAGGTATCTATAATGCACCGGTTATATTTTCAGGTAATGCAGAACACCCGGAAGCAGGGATTGAAAAAACTAAATCTTTGTTAAATAATTATATAGATAGAACTAAACAAAAACTGCTAAAATTAGATAATAATCGTTATAAATCGGCAATCATAGAGCTTTTGGATATTTTAAAAAATGAGTAAAGAAGAGTTAAAAGAAAAATTTAAAAATTTTTATAAAAAAAACAAACCTGCAATAAAAGAAACTGTTGAAACTGTAGTATTTGTAATAGTAATGGTAATAATTATCAGATTTTTTGTAGGTGAAATCCGCTGGATACCATCAGGCTCAATGCGGCCAACATTAATTGAAGGTGACAGAATATTTGTAGAAAGATTTTCAAGATTTTATTCAACCCCCCAACGCGGTGACATAATGGTATTCTACCCGCCGTTTGAGCAGTTAAAAAATACTCCGTTAAGAGTGTTTGCAAGATTAACAGGCTTTTTCTGCAAAGATATTGCATACATAAAACGTGTTGTTGGAATGCCCGGAGATAAATTTGAAATAAAAGCTGATGAAAACGGAAAATATACTGTCTATATTAACGATAAACCTCTTAATGAACCTTATATAAAAAGCCCGTATGATTATCCGCCTTGCACAGAAGCTATGCTGTGCGGACCTGCGGTTATTCCAGATAAGCACTACCTTATGCTCGGTGATAACAGAGGGAATTCCCAGGACGGCAGATACTGGGGACTGCTTCCGGAAGACAGATTTATTGGTAAAGCTGTATTTTTATTCTGGCCGTTTACCAGAGTAAAAACGCTTAAGCATTAAATAAAAAAAGCCTCTCTTAATGAGAGGCTTTTTTTATGACATTAAGTGAAAATACTTCATATAATTCGCCATAATTTCCGAACTTGTAGCATTTGCTACATTCGCCTTAATAGTCTGCTCGCTGTCAGTTTCAGAAGTTTCTTTAACCTGCTGGGTTTCCTGTTTTCTTTGCTGTGCAATCTGTTCAACCTGAACATCTTTAATAAATTCTTCAACAGCTGTTTCAATTTCTTTCAATTTAGCCTTATCTCCGGAATATGAACCGGTAGACTCAACACCCGCTTCACTCAATTCTTTCATAATTTGAGCCCACTCATTATAGTTTGGAATTGAAGCACCTTGAGCCTGTGCAGCAGCCTGGGCTTTTTTTAATTCGTCTTCAGATTCAATACCATCTACTCTGTAAGCCATAATTACTCTCCTTATTGTAACTATATATATAAAGTATTTGAATTACGGCTGTTTTCAGCAAATCAAAATATTGTAAAAAATGTTAACAATCAGAGCTTAAAAGCCAGAAGGTCAGAAATTGGCATACCGAAAGCCTCGGCTATCTGGTATAAATTTGTATATCTAATATCAGCATTTCCGCGTTCTATTTCACTGATAGTCCTTCTTGACACTCCGGATTTTTCCTCCAGATCATCCTGGCTTAATCCGCGTTTTAAACGTTCATATCTAATCTTTTGTCCTAATTGAAGCAATCTGTCATCTTTCATAATTTAATCCTAAATTATTGACAAAATTATCAAAATGCGTAATAATGTTTTTATGAACATTATAATGTTCATAATGTCATATAATTCATCAGGGGATTAAAAAATGAAGATAAGCTACATATTTTTTGTATATCATGCAGAAAGCAGTACTTTAAAAAAATCTGCATTTACTCTTGCAGAAGTTCTAATCACTCTCGGCATAATCGGAGTAGTCGCAGCAATGACTTTACCCGTTTTAACCCAAAAATATCAGAAAATGGTCCTTAAAAATCAATATAAAAAGGTTTATTCAACGCTATCACAGGCTTATTCAAAAGCAGTTTTCGATATTGGGGGAGAAACAGGATGCGTACATGTTTATGAAGGAAAGTCAAATTCAACAAATACTATAAGTGAATGTAAAGCATTTGGAAATGAACTTAGAAAAAATTTGAAATTTATAAAAGTTTGCCAGGGTAATGCTTTGGCTGATAAATGTATCCCTCCGTCTTCTTATAAAAGCTACACTGAAGTATATAAAGAATTCCATCCTGATATGTCAGACGATGAGGTTGGAACACTGGAAAGTAATTGCCCGTATAATAAAAGCCAGATAAATAACAGGAATACTGTTTATGTATTCAATGACGGCACCATAATTATTGCTAGCAATGACAGAAATGATTATGCACCATTTGCTTTTTTAGTAGATGTAAATGGACAAAAAGGACCTAACAAATGGGGATATGATTTATTTAAACTTTCATTTGTAAAAGAAAAAAATAAACAATATAGACTTATGCCTTCCGGATGCGATGTTACAGAAAAAGGCGGAACAACATCAGCAGATATGCTGAAAAACATGCACATTTAAATAATCCAATTGAAAGTTTAAGTAAAATAGTTTATAATATACTAAGAGCAGAAAACTAAATTGCATTACAAAAGGAAATGTAAATACAGCAAAGGAGATTAGAAACATGCAAAACTCAATTATAGCTTCAATTTCAAAGAAGGGGGGGGGGCTTAGATAGTGCCGGCGGGCTTTCTCACGCTTTGGGATTATCCCGTATTTATGCGTTCACATTAGCGGAGGTATTGATTACTCTTGGTATTATTGGTGTAGTCGCAGCAATGACTTTACCTAATATTATTGCCGGCTATGAGAAGAAAAATACCATAGCACGACTTCAAAAGAGTTATACAATGCTGAACCAGGCTTTTAAACATTCTGAACTTGATAACGGCGAGTCAGTAAACTGGAATGTAAGCAGTAATTCCACCAGTTACTTTAATACTTACTGGAAACCTTATCTGAAAATACTGCATATTTGTGAAAATGAAAAACAATGCGGATATACATCAAATACACCCTGGTACAGAGCAAACGGCAAACAGGATATTATACATGCAATCTTAAGAGGATGGCGGGAATCTGTAATATTATCAGATGGTACATTTATGAGCGGATTTAGTTATGCCGGCTTTGATTCAAGTGTAGATCCGGATGACAACACTTATACCCAGGGACAGTCAAGCCTTATATTAATAGACATAAACGGAGGCGGCAAACCAAATAAATTCGGCAGAGATGTTTTTTATTTCGTAAGAGTAAACGGTAAAGGCATACTCCCATACGGCTATAACGATGATGATGAAGTAATAGACAAAGACTGCTCAGAAAAAAATTTCGGCTATAAATGCGCAGCCAAAATAATAAGGAACAGCTGGACTATCCCAGAAGGTTATCCCTGGAAGTAATTGTTTAATTAAAAATAAATAAATTAGAATTATTAAGAAAAATTTACAAAAAGCCTAAAAGTTGCCTTAATAAGGAATTTTAAACATGCTGATATTTATTGATAGTGTGGCGTTATTAAAAAAACAAGCATAAATTTTTCTAATAAAATTGCATGAAAACACAAGCAAACTGCTTGCATTCAAATATTTTACAAGTAATATTATATTATGCCCTTAAAAGGGGTGTATTATGCACATGTAAAATCGGGGCGTACCCCTTAGAAAGATAAGCACAACGTACGTTTCCGGGAATAAAGCCGAAAATGAGGAACTTATGTCAAAAGACGTTATTGAAATAGAAGGTACTATAATAGAATCAATGCCGAATGCAATGTTCAGAGTAAAACTCGAAAATGACCATGAAATTCTGGCACATATCTCAGGGAAAATCAGAAAAAATTTCATAAGAATTTTACCTGGTGACAGAGTAAAAGTTGAAATGACTCCATATGACTTAACTAGAGGAAGAATTACCTTCAGATTGAAATAGCGCATCGGAGTACTAAACCCAAACTTCCGGAAAGCTTTACAAAGGCCGACCGGCGCAAATAAAAAATCTCACGTACAAATATATATAAAGGAAAAGAAAATGAAAGTAAGATCATCAGTAAAACCAATTTGCGATAAATGCAAATGTATCAAAAGAAAAGGCAGAATTGCCGTAATTTGTGAAAACCCTAAACACAAACAAAGACAGGGTTAGTTTTTCGGTAGGGCGATGACGAGCGATAGCGAAACAAGCCCGTAACATCCGTAGCTCCGGTTGAGCGGGGCAAATTTGAAAAATTTGCAAAGCGAAAGCAAAGAGCAGGATAGCCGAATAAACTAATATTGAATTTTGGCTTCAAGTTGCCAACAATTCAAGACTTAGAAAAAAACAAAAGTGGAACTTGCGCACTCAACAGCAGGTGGAGAGGAAGGATTTATCCCTCTTACATAAAAAAATCTAACAACAAGAAAAGGAGAAAATTAAACAATGGCAAGATTAGCAGGGGTAGATTTACCTCGTAACAAAAGAATGGAAATCGCATTAACCTATATTTACGGTATAGGACCTACAAGAAGCAAGAAAATTCTTGCAGCAACAGGTATTTCACCAGACTTAAGAACAGATGATTTAACAGAAGATGATATTAAAAATTTACGTAACGAATTAGCAAACTATCACATCGAAGGTGACTTAAGACGTGAAGTAACAATGCACATCAAACGTCTTCAGGAAATCGGTTCTTACAGAGGAATGCGTCACAAACGTAAACTTCCTTGTCGCGGACAGAGAACAAAAACAAACGCAAGAACACGCCGCGGTAAAAAGAACGGTGCCGTAGCTAAGAAAAAATAGCGGATTTTGCGCAGGGTGACGGCGAGCAAAGCAAGACTAACCCGAAGTAATGAGGACAAAAACGAATGGCAGCGCAGCGAATGAGTGAATTGTCCGAATGAAGCAATAATCCAAGACAGGCGGGTTAAATAATTCGCAGTAAATCCAAAAAAATAAAAATTAAAAGTAAAAAGAAGATAAAGGATAAGAAAATGGCAAGACCACAAAAAACAAAGAAAAAAGAAAAGAAAAATGTATTGCAGGGAGTTGTACACATTCAGTCAACTTTCAACAATACAATTGTAACTTCTACCGATACACAGGGTAATGCTATTGCCTGGGCAACAGCAGGTGCCAGCGGATTTAAAGGTGCTAGAAAAGGAACTCCTTTTGCAGCACAGTCTGCAGCTGAATTGGTAGCTAAAAAATCAATCGACCAGGGTATGAAAAAAGTTGAAGTTCATATCAAAGGACCTGGTTCAGGCAGAGAAACTGCAATCAGAGCAATCCAGGCAGCAGGTTTGGAAATTACATTAATCAAAGATGTTACTCCAATTCCTCACAACGGCTGCCGTCCGCCAAAGAAAAGACGTGTTTAGTAGCGGATTTGCAAAATGTGCCGCTTAGAATCAAAAACAAACGGCACATAATAGGAATAAAGTAACACCGCGGGGGCTTGCTGAAAGCCAATAAAGCAAACCATAGACGCCCCGCACAAATTAAAAGGAGAAATTACAAAATGGCTAGATATAAAGGACCAACTAATAAATTATTCAGAAATAAAAAAGTTAAAGATTTGTCTAACAGAAAATTAACTTCATCTATGAGACAAACAGCTTCAGGACAGCATGGTGCTGTAAGAAAGAAACTTTCTGAATATGCTATTCATTTGGCAGAAAAACAAAAAATCAGATTTACTTATATTGTAAGTGAAAAACAATTTGCAAAATATTATAACGAAGCTGCAAGAAGAAAAGGCGTTACAGGTACAATTCTTTTACAATTATTAGAATCAAGACTTGACAACGTTCTTTACAGAGCAGGCTTAGGTATTACACGTAAGCAAACAAGACAGATTGTTAACCATGGTCACGTTCTTGTAAATGATAAAAAAGTTGATATTCCATCTTACCTGGTAAAACCTGGTGATGTTATCACTATTAAGTCTAAGAGCGCAGCATTCCTTAAATCAGTTATGGAATTGATTGACATGGCTTGTGCACCGGCTTGGATGACAATCGACAAGGAAGCTTTAAAAATCACTTTCGACAGAATTCCTGAAAGAGAAGAATTAGATCCTGAAATTAAAGAACAACTTGTAATTGAATATTACTCAAAATAGTAATTGAAAACAGGTAACACCTGACTCAATTACCGGCAAGTAACAAAATATGGAGAAAAAACATGGAATTAAAAATTAAATGCGTTAATACAACAACAAGTTCTGACGGTTCACAGTACGGTAAGTTTGTCATTGAACCTTTGGCAAAAGGATTTGGTACAACTATCGGTAACTCTTTAAGACGTGTATTGTTATCAAGTCTTGAAGGTACTGCTGTAACTTCAGCTAGAATCGAAGGTATTACTCACGAATACACAGCAATTCCTGGCGTGTTGGAAGACGTTATTGACGTGATGCTGAATTTAAAAGGATTGGTTGTAAAAACCGATTCAAAAGAAGCTCAGCATTTAAGAATTGACGTTGATAAACCTGGTGCTGTACTTGCAAGTGATATTCAGCTTCCTGCAGGTGTTAAAGTAGTTAACCCTGACTGGTTGATTTGTACTGTAGCAGATGGCGGAAGCTTCCATGCTGACGTTATTGTAGAAACAGGCAAAGGTTACGTTGCTCACGACGTTCCTAGAGATTCTAAAGGAATTTCAATTGATGTATTGCCTATAGATGCAACATTTATGCCAATCAAAAGAGTAAGCTATAATGTTGAAAATACACGTGTAGGCGATTCAATCGACTTTGATAAGTTAACTCTGGAAATTTGGTCAAATGGTTCAATTGAAGTAACAACAGCATTGAGCCAGGCTTCAAACTTACTTATCGACCACTTTATGCAAATCGCTGCAATCACAGGTCAGCCTGTAGTTGCTCCGGTTGCATCAATCGAAGAAGAAGTTGAAGATGATGCAAATGTTCCAAGCATGACTATTGAAGAGCTTGAACTTTCAGTAAGAGCATACAACTGCTTGAAACGTGCAAGCATTAATTCAATGGCTGAATTATTGAAAAAATCAGAACATGATTTATTAAATATTAAAAACTTTGGTAAAAAATCTTCTGATGAAGTAATCGAAAGATTACACCACTTTGGTTTAGACCTTGCTCCAAACCCTGAAGTGGAAGAAGAAATCGGTTGATTTTTCGGCAGGGTGAAGCGTTAGCGAAACCCGTAACATCCAAAGCTCCGTTTGAGCGGGGCAAATTTGATAAAATTTGCAAAGCGAAATGAAGGAGCGGGATAGCCGAATAAATCAGGGTTCAAAAAATTAAAACTAATTAATAACAAAATATAAGGAAAAGCAAAATGAGACACCAAACTAAAAAACATACGCTAAGCAAAGCAAAAGATCAACGAGATGCACTTTTGCGTTCTTTAGCTACTGAACTTTTTGTGCACGGTGAAATTAAAACAACTATGGCTCGTGCAAAAGCATTAAGACCATACGCTGAAGCAATTATCACTCTTGCAAAAAAAGGTGACCTTCACGCAATCCGTCAGGCTGCAAGACATATTTATAATAAAGAAACCGGCAGCTATATGGATTTAGCTACAGGTGAAGTATTTGAAGCACCGGTTGCCGATAAAAAACTGGCACCTCAAACAGTTTTAAGAAAATTGTTTGTTGTAATCGGTAAAAAATATTCAGACCGCAAAGGCGGATATACAAGAATATTCAGATTACCTCCAAGACGCGGCGATGCTTCAGAAATGGCTTTAATCCAGTTGGTATAAGCCATGCGTTATGCCTTTAAGGTTCAATATATCGGGAAAAATTATGCAGGAAGCCAAATCCAATTCCAAAACGGCGAAGAAACCGGCACCCCGACAATACAAGGAGAACTTGAAAAGGCACTCAGTACTTTGATAGGCGGTAAAACCGCACATAACAAAAGACCGGTAAAAACAGTCTTTTCCGGAAGAACTGACAGAGGCGTAAACTCATTAGGACAGGTTGTTCACTTCGATACAGATAAATGTATTGTTGCTTCAAAGTTTATCTATTCATTGAATGAAATCCTTCCTAATGATATATCTGTCACAGACCTGCAGGAAGTTGATAAAAGTTTTCATGCTCAAAAATCAGCTAAAAGACGTCATTACAGATTTGAGTTTGTAAACCGCAAATGCAAATATGCCTTTGACGGCGATTTAATGAGAATTAAGTATGATATAAATATTCAGAGAATGCAGGAAGCTTTGGATTATCTGAAAGGTGAACATGACTTTTCAAGTTTCAAAAGCTCCGGAACGCTAAACCCGAGCAAAGTCTGTTTTATCGAAAATGCCGAATGCAGGAGAGTCGGCGACCATATTGTTATTGATATTACAGGAAACAGATTTCTGTATAATATGGTAAGAACAATTGTGGGAACCTTGCTGGAAATAGAAGGTCATAACCTGCCATCAAGCCATATGAAAAATGTGCTTGATGCAAAAGACCGGACAAAAGCCGGTCAAACAGTCAGTCCTTATGGATTGACACTACTAGAAGTACAATATTAATCAGCCGGAGTAAAGAAGCCGGTGCCGGACGGTTGTTGAACCGACCGGGCAGGACGAAACTTAACGACGGTGACATAAAAGTTTTCGGAAGAAAACATTACAGGAACAATTTAGTAAATAAAAATAAACGGAGAAAAAGCATGAAAACATATTCAGCAAAACCTCTAGAAGTAGAAAGAAAATGGTATCTGATTGATGCTGAAGGAGAAATTCTCGGCAGATTAGCAGTTAGAATTGCCAATATCTTAAGAGGTAAAAATAAACCTGAATACACTCCAAACGTTGACACAGGTGATTTCGTAATCGTAATCAATGCTGACAAAGTTCGTGTAACAGGCAATAAAGAAACTGATAAGATTTACTACCACCACACAGGTTATCCGGGTGGTTTGAAATCAGCCAGCTTCAAAGAATTAATGGAAAAAGACGGTACACTTGCATTAGAAAAAGCTGTTAAAGGTATGTTGCAGCACAATACATTGGGCGCACAGCAGTTAACAAAATTAAAAATCTATGCAGGAAGCGAACATCCGCACGCTGCACAAAAACCAATCGTGTTGGAAAAGGAGGCTAAATAATGGCAGATAAAGAAATTATGGCAACAGGCCGTAGAAAAACCTCTATCGCAGTTGTAAAATTAGTTAAAGGTAAAGGCAGAATTATTGTTAACGGTAAAACATTAAGAAACTATATCGGAAACAGACCTGCTATTGAAATGTTAGTATACAGACCTCTTGTATTGACTGATAATCAGGAAAAATACGATGTAAGAGTTAAAGCTGTAGGCGGCGGTATTGTTGCACAATGCGGCGCTATCAGACATGGTATTTCAAGAGCTCTTGTAAAATCTAATGAAGAATACAGAAATGTATTAAGACTTGAAGGTCTTTTAACACGTGACCCGCGCGTTAAAGAACGTAAGAAATATGGTAGAAAAAGAGCAAGAAAACGTTTCCAATTCTCAAAACGTTAATCTTTACCAACCAAAATATTATTCAAAAGCCGGACAATGTCCGGCTTTTGTTGTTATATGTTAACAATTGTAACGAAAAATCCAACTTGTGAAATCAGAGATTTTCAAAATACTTTATAAGTATAAGAGAGAATAATAAACGAAGGAGAGCAAAAATGACTTTTTTAGCAGTAGATTCACAAAAAAGCCTGTTCACTTTACAAAAGAACCAATTAGAATTTGAAAGAACACTTGTAATGAACCAAGCAAACTGGATTACAAAAGAGATGGGTTACTTATCACAACAATATGACCAAGAAGAAACAAACGCATCGCTAGAGGACGATCCTTACTACATCCAGCTGCAACAGCAGGAAGAGTATCTGACAACGCGTCAGGATGCACTGGATACTCAGATTAACCTTCTTGATAACGAGATAAGCAGTATGAAACAGATTGTTACTAATAATATTAAGAGCAGCTGCGGTCTTAACTTAATCGGCGGTTAATAAAACAAAAAATTAAGATTTATAAAATAAAAGAAGTTTGTGGTGAAGTGATGAGAGCTATATACCCGGACTTCTTTTGTTTTGTATTTCAAATAACTCAACAGTATTAAGCATAAGAGATGCAATAGTCATAGGTCCAACACCGCCGGGAACAGGTGAAATATAAGAGGCAACTTTAGAAACTGCTTCAAATTCAACATCTCCGCGAGTTTTGCCTTCTGCATCTTTAAAAATCCCCACATCGACTACAACACAATTCGGCTTTAACATATTATCTTCTATTAATTTTTCACCAACTGCAGAAATTAACACATCTGCAGTTTTTGTTATGTCAGCAAGATTTTTTGTATGGCTATGGCAAACTGTAACTGTTGCATTACGGTTAAGCATCATCTGAGCCATAGGTTTACCGACAATATTTGAACGTCCGACTATGACAACGTGTTTACCGTCAAGTTCAATATTATATTTATCTAAAAGCAGTAATATCCCCTTTGGAGTACAAGGATAAACATATGGTTTCTGACCTGCAAAAAGTTTTCCAAAATTTTCAGGAGTAAAGCCGTCAACATCTTTTATTGGAGCAATTGCATTTGTAATATTACGGCTGTTAATATGTGACGGAAGAGGAAGCTGAACGAGAATTGCGTTAACACCGGCATCGGCATTTAATTCTTTAATCTTATCAAGAAGCACATCCTCGGTTACGTCCTGCGGATAATTCAGGACAAGCGAATTAATCCCGAGTTTTTCAGCAGTTTTTTTCTTGTTATTAACGTAGATTTTACTTGCAGGATTTTCACCGACAAGAATAACGCAAAGTGAAGGCTTTTTATCAAAAGCATCAATTTTGACCTTTAATTCGGTTAGAATTTCATCCCTGAGCTTTTTACCATCAAGAATTTCAACCATATCAGCACCTACACCTTCTCCTGAGGCAGATTAAGCCTGAAATAAAACTGTTTTATTGCATCTTCCACTATTTGAGAATCTCTTCTAATAGAATTTTCTTTTTCTGTAAGACTTTTATCAAAAGGAATTACTCCAAGAACATCCAGTTCATATTTTTTCAATAGTTCATATACGGAAGTTATATCACTGTTTTCAACCCTGTTAATCACAACACCAAGCTGGTTTCCGGCAGCATATTTAGAACTAAATTCCTCAATTCGCTTGGCAAGATGAGCAGCTTCCTCTGATGGATTAGCAACAATAATTGTTGTATCAATTTCTGTATCTACTAACTGGTTAAGATATTTAAGGTCAAATTCACAATCAAAAATTACAATATCATATCTTTCAATAAGCTTTAGAACAGCATCATTGATTTGTCCTGTAATAGGACATCTGCAATCCTTTGATCCCACAAACCACGAAACAATAATATCTACATTATCATTAATCGGAACAAGAATATCTTCCATAGCCCATTCAATAAATTCCTGTTTAGACATGTTTTCAGGAATACCGGTTTTATATTCATGTTTTCCGCTCCTGATACCGTAAATTGTATTACGGATGTCCAGCCCGAAGCTGTGACCGAGTTCTCCTGCCAAATCATTATCAAATAACAGTATAGATTTATCCGGAAAAAGGTCCTGAAAAATCTTCAAAAATGCCTTTACAATTGTAGTTTTACCGCTTCCGCTTTTACCGGTTATTGCTAATTTACAGGTCAAACTTTATACCTCTCTTTTAAACTATCAGACAATTTTTTTGTTAAACTCATGGCTTTTTCTGCCAGAGGCTCTGACAAAGAGCCTGCACCGCAGGACGGTGTAATAATAGAATTATCTATAACAAGTTTCTCATCAATTCCCTTTTCGGTCAAATATTTTACTGCAGAAATGAATTTTTCTTCAAGAATTTTTTCATCAGCTTTTTCTAAAGCTTCCTTATCTAAAGTTGGAACTATACCCCAGGCAATCTTTCCGCCACGCTTAAGGAAAGTTTCTACATCGTCTTTAAAAACACTAAGATTTCGGGCAAAACTGTAAGCATCCAGGTTAATAATATTTATACCGCTTTCAATTGGAACACACCAGTCGCATTTACCACAGCAATGGATTGCACAGAGAGCTCCGGCATTTTGGATAGCTTCGGCAGTTTCTCTAAACATCTCAATAACTTCTTCCTGTGAAACAGTTACATATGCAGAAGTTCCAAGCTGGGATATTGAAGGTTCATCAATAAAAATTAACGGTATAGTATCAGGACAGGCTTTTTTAATTTCTTTAATCTGCCATAATGCCTTCAGCGTAAGTGTTTTAATAATTATCTCTTTTAATGTTTCATCATAAATTGCACAGCGTCCGTCTTTATCAACAAGTGTGGTAGCAAGAGTAAACGGACCTACAATTTGACCTTTTGCATAAGCAGGCTTTTTGTTTTTAATAATTTCCAAAAATTTCGGGATTGAGGATGAATAATCTTTTGAAATTGAATACTTGTCAATTGCAGGAGAATTTATATCAGCAGTTATCTCCTCATAATCCATAAAGAACTGTTCCAGATCTTCAAAAAATTCATCATATTCAGTATTCAGAAAGACTTTGCCGTTTTCTTTATCAATAAAAAATGAAGGCATGCTTTCCAGAAACTGGACAATCATGTCTTCATTTTTACTAATTTTAGTGAGCTGCGGCCAGAAAGGAATATTAAAATATTTTTCTACCACATTCATTGCATCTTCTAAGTTATTGTGAGGCAGGGAACCTATCGCTAAACATTCAAGCTTAAGTTTTGATAAATCTCCCATCAAACCTCCAAATTACAACTCACAAACTATGCTTCTTCAGAAACTTCTTCTTCAACAGCTTCTTTTAAGATTTCAGATGCTGTAACTGTAACTTTGAGTTCTGTTTTAACTTTAGAAGTTAATTTGATAAGCATAGTGTATTCGCCGACTTTATTGATAGGAGCGTTTAAAGAAACGTTCTTTCTGTCAACTTCAATACCAGCTTGAGCCTGTAATTCTTCAGTTAATTTTTTAGTAGTGATAGTACCAAACAGTTTACCTGATTCACCTGCTTTAGCGCTTAACTTCAATTCTGCAAAGTTTTCAATTTTTTCAGCAACTTCAAGAGCTTCTTTGTGAAGTTTTTCTTGTTTAGCTTTAATTCTTGCTAAATTTTGTTCGCGGTTTTTAACAGCGCCTTCAGTTGCAATTTCTGCAAAGTTTTGAGGTAAAAGAAAGTTTCTGGCATAACCGTCTTTTACATTAACCATATCACCGGCTTCGCCGAGGTTTTGAACATCTTTTTTTAATATAACCTGCATAGTAATTCTCCTTTAGTATTTATATTTCTGCATGTAAGCAAATGTTACAACAAACAAAAAGCTTTGTCGAGAGGTTTTTAACAAACGTTACATTAATAAACCTTTTATTTCTATAGTCTAGAGGCAAATGTGATATAATCTTGTAACCTGTAACTCCATACGCAAGACAACTGTAATCTGCTCAATCCAAAGCAAGTGAACTCGCTTACGCTCAGACAGCACTTGCATTTGTTATTATTTCGCAGAACATTGTCTGCTCATTACGTTGAGGTTACAAGATTATATCACATTTGCCTCTATGAAGCACATTATTTTATTGCCGGAAAAAGGTATTTAACCCCGTCATCGCTTCTCCAGCGGACGTAGCCTGTTTTCGGAACACCATCCATATCCATTACACTCAAAAGCATCCAGTTGCCGCGGATTACGTTCAAATTTATTTTTACAGGAGTATTTATATTTGCTATAACCTTTGAATTATCATCGGTTGAACCGCGCATTTCCCTTGCTGTTTTTGGCGAACCTGTCAAAATATACAGCCCATACTTTCGCCCGTACATACTGTAAAAGTTATACCAGGTTGAAAATTTTAACGGGTCATCCTTTTTCATCCAGCCGCGTTCTCCGGTTTCGTTGTTATACAGAAGTTCAACCCACTCTTCATTTTCATCTGTAACTGCCATCAAGGCAAGACCTTTCGATTTTATCAGAACAACAAAAACTTCGGAAAACTTCAGCTCAGCCGGTTCAATCTTACTGTCATCCCATTTGATAACTTTAGTTATAGGAGCGTTATCATCAGGCTCAGAGCGCAGCACAATAGTATTACCAACCTGATACACGCCCAGGGTGTTTGTGTTAGAAAGGCTTACATAAGACGGCATAACATCAACCGCCGCGCAATTTAAAGCAAGGGCAAAAAATAACAATAATGATATTATTATTTTTTTCATAATTATTACTCCCTGAATGTTATATCGGCATAAGTTTTTTGAAGTTTTTCTCTGACAGACTGCATCTGGCGTTCAATAACATCATCAGTAAGGGTTGCCTTTTCGTCCTGCATATAAATTCTGAACGCAAGGCTCTTATAACCTTTTTCGATATTGTCACCCTGATAAACATCAAAAACTTCACAGCCTTTAAATATATTCTGCTGAACTCCGCCTTTTATTACACGCTGAATATCATCGTATGTAACATCCTGATTAATCACAAACGCCAAATCACGCTTTACTTCAGGGAATTGCGGAAGATGTTTAAATCTAGGAACGGTTTCTTTTATTATTGAGATTACTGCATCAAGGTCAATCTTAAATATAAATGCTTCCTGATTTAGTTTCATTTTATCTTTTAAAATAGGATGAAGCTGTCCGAAGTATCCGATTGTTGTCATATTTTTGCCAAGAACATTAATTGCTGCACTTCTGTATGGATGCAGAATTGCATGTGTTTTGGCAAGAGGAGATTTATCCAGAGAAACAAGTTTTATCCTTTTTTCAACGCCTAATTCATTAAACAGGCTCTCAACAATACCCTTCACTGTAAAGAAATCAGACGCTGTTTTAACCTGCCATTTTGAATTTTCAACCTCACCTGTTAAAATTCCGGCAAGAACTCTGGTTTCTTTAACTCCGGTATTCTTTTCATCTGAAACATTTTCAATTGTATAAGTTTTTCCTATTTCATAAGCCCAGAAAGTTTTCTGACCATTGTCATAGTTGGACTTCATACAGTTAAGAAGGTTTGCGGCAAGGGTTTGTCTGAGCATTGTGCTCTCCTCGCTTACAGGTTTGAGAACCTTAACAGCTTTTGCGTCATCATAAGGTATCATAAATTTATCAAGCAGAGATTTTCCGATTAATGAAGAAGTAACTATTTCATTCAAACCGGCTGAGAGCATTAGCTCGTGAACTTTTTTGATAACACGTTCTTCAAGAGTTATAACCGGAGTCTGCATTTTACTCGGTAATGTAGGCGCTACTTTGTCATAACCATTAATACGGGCAATCTCTTCTATCAAATCAATTTCTCTTGTTACATCATAAGCTCTGAACGACGGGACCAGAAACTTGGCTGCTGCAATATTTCCGCCAAGCTTTTTAAATCCGAGATTTTCAAGAATTGAATCACATTTTTCCGGCGCAATCTCACAACCTAAAATCCTTTTTATCTGGGCATATCTTAGTGTAATTTCAAGCGGCTCAAGCTTATTATTGCCGTCCTCAACAATTCCTTCAACCCTGGCATCTGCGAGTTCAACCATAAGCTGCATTGCACGAAGAAGTGCAGGTTTAACTGCTTCTATATCAATTCCGCGTTCAAATCTTGCACAGGCTTCACTTCTGTATCCTACACTTCTTGAAGACTTTCTGTTGCTTTCAGGTGTAAAGTATGCAGCTTCCAGTGCAATTGAAGTTGTATTGTCATCAATCTCTGAATTTTCACCGCCAAATACTCCGCCAAGACAAACCCCTTTATCTTTTGTTGCAATCAAAACACTGTCATTTGTCAGTTGACGTTCAACTCCGTCCAGAGTAACCAGGCTTTCGCCTTCTTTTGCCCTTCTTACGCAAAGATAGCCGTCAAGCTTATCAAGGTCAAACGCGTGAAGCGGAGTACCGTATTCAAGTAAAACATAATTTGTAATATCAACTACATTATTAATTGCACGAATACCGGATGCAAGAAGTCTTTTCTGCATCCAGTCCGGTGACGGCTTGATTTTTATATCTTTCAAAATCCCCACAGAATAATATTTACAAACATCCTTATCGATGATTTCAACTTTAAATTTATCTGTGGAAAAATCTCTTGCAGCTTCAAGAGGAGAGAATTTCAAAGGTGTATTAAAAAGTGAGCTTAATTCTCTTGCTACACCTATTACAGACATCTGGTCGCCTCTGTTTGCAGTAGGTGCAACATCAATAATTGTATCTTTCTCAAAACCTAAAACATCCTCTACATTTTCACCAATTTTAACATCAGGGAATATTCTGTTTAAGATTAAAATACCGTCCTCTTCCTGATAGCCGCGTTCTGCAACACCTAGTTCATCAGCAGAACAAAGCATCCCCTGAGATTCCACACCGCGGATGACAGCAGGTGTAAGTGTAAACATTTCACCGGTTTTTCTGTCAAGAACCTGGCTTCCTACAGAAGCATACGGAACGATTTGACCTTCTTTGATATTCTGCGCGCCGCATACAACAGTCTTTACGCCGGAACCTGTGTTTACAGTAACAAGATGAAGGCGGTCTGAGTTCGGATGATTATCAATCTTTTCGATTTTAACTGTTTTTATATTGGTAAATCGAGGTTTAACTTCTTCGATTGCTTCAACTTCAAGCCCGCTCATAGTAAGCTCATGGGCTATTTGTTTATCTTCCACGTTTGATAAGTCTACGAATTCGTTTAACCAGTTGATTGATACTTGCATTTCTTTAATTCCCTCTTAATATTTATTATACTCGTGACTTTATTTTATAACAAAAGTTATTCAATGTAAAATGCAGATGGAAACAGAAATACAATTATTAATAAAAATTTTTAAAGTTCATTTGTCATTTTATAAATATACTTTAACTTTTCGTCATCAAACCTTTCAAGAGAGAGAGTTATACGTTTTATCAAATCTGTACGGGAGATTTCTTCTTCAAAGTTAAATAGTTCTGCATATTCAATATTCAGGACTTTGCTAATTCTTTCAAGCAAATCACAGGACGGAAAACTTCTGGCTGTTTCTATAAATGAAATATGTCTTGGCGCAACTTCAACAAGTTCGGCAAGTTCTTCCTGCGTCAAACCTTTTCGCTTTCTCAGTTGTTTTAAATTTTGAGCAAAAGATTTTTTTAAACTCATAATACCTCTAATCTTGTGCTGCGGTTCTTTTATATGCACCGGTTCAGCACGCTTACTTAATAGAATATTAAATTTAATTTTGTAATCTTTACAGGAACAATAAGATAATATTATATTGACAAAATACGAAATATAATTTATACTTTGTATATAAAAGGTAATATTAGAAAGGGTTTATATGAAAAAATATACAGGATTTACTCTGGCTGAAGTTTTAATTACTCTGGGAATTATAGGAGTAGTTTCAGCGCTGACAATACCGGCACTTGTCGGTAAATATAAGGAAAAACAGCGTGTAACACAGGTCAAAAAAGTTTACTCCGTACTTTCACAGGCATTTAATCTTGCTAAAAATGAATATGGCAGTCCCGAAAACTGGGGAATTTCAACAACAGATACCGGTGAAACAGATGAGGAAGGCAATCCTGTTTACGATTATTCAAATTCATCAGCTATTGTCAGAGAAATTTTTGCTAAATACATAAAAAATACCAGTAACAAAAAGCACACATTTAGAAAATATACTTCACTGGATGGAAGAAATTACAGTACCAACGGAAGTTCTACAATTGGCAGTAATAATTCCACGTTATATCTTGCAGACGGAACAATGATTAGTTTTGGCTGGATGAATGAGGGTTGTAAAAATGAAGCTGTAGAATGCGGAGATATTTTTGTATTTTTGCCTGAAAAAGATGCTCAACTGGGCGTAAGCGAATTTAACTTTTATATTTCGCCTAAAGGCATAATGCCTTACGGTCATCAAAATCACGCCCTCAGGTCATTTGAAGATTACTGTGATATAACAAATAAAAATGGTATTGTTTCTAATGCTCAAGGAAGAAGCTGCACTGCCTGGGTTTTGTATAACGAAAATATGGATTACCTTCATTGCAGCGATTTAAGCTGGGATGGAAAACACAGCTGCAAATAAGCTTTGAACAATACCCATGTTCAATAGAAATGAACTGCAACAAATTATTTTTTTTAAATCATTTTATCCACACCGGCTATAAACAAAGTGGTTTTTTATGGTAAACTTAACTTATGAAAAAAGCGGGTTATGTTATCTTAAGTTTAATCATAATTGCCTTCTTGCTGAAGTCCTGTGTAAACATTGACTCGCCGGAAGTACAGCACCCCAAAAACGAACAGCAAAAAACAGAAGAAACCATTAACTATCCTGATGATGCAAAAACAGTAACAATTAACGGAGTTGACTATCTCCAAACACAGGCGCCGGTCGGCAAATTTGGAGGAACGCTGGTTGCATCAACTATCGGAGAGGGACCTAAAACTTTTAACCCGTTTAACTCAAAAGATAATATATCTTCTCTTATGTCTGAAATTATGTACGACGGTCTGCTTACTACCCATCCTGTAACAGGTCAGCCCATACCTAAGCTTGCCAAAGACTTTTCCGTAAACGGCAATGATTACATAATTCATCTCAGAAAAGGCATAAAATGGTCGGACGGTAAACCTATTACCGCAGATGATGTTGTGTTTACCTGGCAGAATATTATTTTTGACGGTTATGGAAATACTTCAATCAGAGATTCTATTGTTGTCGACGGTAAACTGCCTACTGTCAAAAAAATAGATGATTATACGGTTGAATTTAAGACACCTCAACCGTTTGCACCTTTTATAAGGATGCTCTCCAGCCCGATTGCTCCGAAGCATATTTTCATGCCTGCGGTTAAAAAAGGCAAAAGCTACTTTGAAACATTCTTATCCACAAATACAAATCCTAAAAATTTTGTCACTTCAGGTGCATTTAAATTAAAAGAATACGTTCCGGCTCAGCGTGTAGTATTTGAACGCAATCCCGATTACTACGTTATAAATACCAGGGATGAAAAGCTGCCTTATCTGGATAAACTCGTTTATTTGATAGTCGGGGATATTAATAATGAAGTTTTAAAATTTGAAGGCGGAGAACTTGACACTATCGGGCTTCAAGGGGCGAATGTTGCAAGATTTAAGGAACAGGAAAAGCATTCGGATTTCACAGTTTATAATCTTGGACCGGATACCGGCACAATGTTTCTTAGTGTAAATCTCAATAATCGTAAAAATGATGACGGTAAATATAATGTAGAACTAAAGAAACAACGATGGTTTCAGGATAAAAATTTCCGGCAGGCTGTGGATTATGCAATAGATAGAAAAAATATGGTGCTGAATATTGCAAACGGACTGGGTGCACCGCTTTATACAGCAGAAAGCCTTAACTCAATATTTCTGAACAAAAATCTTAAAGCCTACGACAAAGATTTAAACAAGTCAAAAGAACTGCTGCAAAAATCCGGCTACCGCTGGGATAAGAAAGGGCATCTCCTTGATAAATACGGCAATCACGTTGAATTTGATCTTTATACAAATGCCGGCAACACTGAGCGTGAAGCCATAGGGGTTATGGTAAAACAAGACCTTGAAGATTTGGGTATGAAAGTTAACTTCAAGCCGATTGAATTTAATTCACTTGTTAACAAACTTGTGAATACTCTTGACTGGGATATGGTAATAATGGGGCTTACAGGGTCGCCGCTTGAACCAAACGGCGGGAAAAATGTCTGGATGTCAAATGGAACGCTTCATATGTTTAACCAGCGTCCGGCAAACTACACAAAAGACGACAGGTATGTTTGGGAAAAACAAATTGATGATCTTTATATAAAAGGTGCTCTGGCGACAGATTTTGAAGCCCGTAAAAAATTCTACGACGAATATCAGGCTATAGCTTATGATGAAAAACCTTTTGTGTATATTTATTCACCAATCAGAATTGCTGCGATGAGGAATAAATTTAAAAATATATTTCCTACCTCTCTTGGCGGGATAACACACAATATCGAAGAAATCTATATTGATAATGACACAGCAAAGCCCGATGAGGATTAGTTATGCAGATACTAATATATATATTAAAAAGAATATTGCAATCAATTCCTTTACTGGTAATAGTATCAGTAATAAGCTTCTTTATAATACGTTTAAGTCCTGTTGATCCGCTTGCCGAACTGAGGCTTAATCCTTCTGTTTCACAGGAAACACTGGAAAAAGAAACAAAACGGCTGGGGCTTGATAAACCTATAATTGTTCAGTATGGTAAATGGGCAAAGTCTTTTCTTAAAGGGGATTTAGGGATTACTTCAAACGGAGAAAGAGTAAGCACAAAATTAAAAGAAAGAATACCTAATACTCTTCTTCTTACAACAATTGTAATCTTTTTAACATGGCTTGCCGGAATACCTCTTGGCGTTCTTGCAGCATTAAAGTGGAAATCACCTCTTGATAGAATTCTTACTGTCTTAACCAGCGTAGGAATGGCTATTCCGTCATTTTTCTTTGCTGTGCTTCTGTTAATTTTTGCAGTCAAAACAGGATGGTTTCCAATTGGCGGACTTACAAGCTCAAACTTCTTAGAAATGAATTTTACTCATCAGGTATGGGATATAACCCGTCATTTAATACTGCCTGTAACAGTATTGTTTACTATTTCTCTGGCAGGACTGCAAAGACAGATGAGGGCAAACCTTCTTGATGTACTTGACAGCGATTATGTAAAATTTGCACGTGCCAAAGGTTTGAGTGAGTTTGATGTAATCTATAAGCATGCACTCAGAAATGCTATAAATCCTATGATTACGCTTCTGGGCTTTGAATTTGCAGGGCTGTTGAGCGGTGCTGCTCTTACTGAATATGTATTTCAGTATCCGGGGCTTGGAAGGTTAATTCTTGAAGCTGTTTTGCGTTCCGATATAAATCTTGTAATGGCATCTTTAATGATGGGGGCAATTATGCTTATACTTGGTAATTTGATTGCGGATATTCTACTTATTATTACAGATCCAAGGATTAGGGTGAAAGCATGATTAAAGAAGTTTTTAAACAATTAATGAAAGACAAATTTGCAAAAATTGCCCTTATTCTTCTGGGGCTTATTTACCTTGCATTATTCTTTGCAGACTTTCTTGCACCATATACAAAAGATTTTTCGGACAGGACAATGGCATACGTTCCTCCTTCCAAAATTTTTATAATTGATGAAAATAAAAAGTTGTCAAAACCTTACACCTATAATTATATAAGAAATTTTGACGAAGAAAATTTACGTATCACATACGACTTTGACCGAAGCCAAAAGCATTATGTGAAATTCTTTGCAAAAGGACAGCCTTACAAGTTTTTAGGAATAATTCCAATGGAGCGGCACCTGATTACAACAGATGCGGACGGAAGATTATTTCTTCTGGGAACAGATATTAACGGGCGTGATGTTTTTTCAAGACTGCTTTTCGGCGGAAGAATTTCTATGACTATAGGATTTCTTGCCCTGTTTGTTTTGTTCCCTATAGGACTTTTATACGGTGGTATTGCAGGCTATTTCGGCGGAATTGTTGATACTTTGATGATGAGGTTTGCAGAAGCTGTTATGTCAATTCCAAGTTTCTATCTTTTGATAATCCTTGCATCAATACTTCCATCAGGTATGACCAGTATACAAAGATTTATGCTGATTGTAATAATTCTTGCATTAATAGGATGGGCAGGGTTTGCAAGAGTAGTAAGAGGAATGGTGCTTTCAATTAAGAATCAGGAATTTGTTCAGGCTGCAAAATCAATTGGAGCATCCCGGCTGCGCATCATAATAAAACATATACTCCCGCAGACAGCAAGCTTTGTTATTGTGGCAATGACATTATCTGTTCCTTCATATATTCTTTCAGAATCCGGTTTGAGCTTTCTTGGACTTGGAATTCAGCAGCCTGATGCAAGCTGGGGAAATATGCTTAAAGAGGCTCAGGAATATACAAATATTATCTATAGACCATGGCTTCTTACTCCCGGATTTTTAATTTTTGTTGCGGTGCTGGCTTTTAACCTGATTGGTGATACAATAAGAGATGTGTTGGATCCTAAAAGCAAAGTGAGATAACAGAATGCTGGAAAATATATTACAAAGCACCTGGTTTATAATATTTATAAGGGTATTAATTGCAGTACTGCTTGGTTTTTCTATTGGTCTTGAACGTGAAATGACCAATAAATATGCAGGTTTAAGAACTAATATACTTGTGTGCGTAGGCGCTTGTGTGTTTACAATACTTTCAATCTATGGTTTCCCGACATTTGCTGATGGAGATAATGTTTCTATAGCAAATGCAACAGGAATTAGAGATACTTCACGTGTTGCAGCACAGGTTGTTACCGGTATCGGTTTCATCGGCGGCGGTACAGTATTAAGACATGGCGCTACTGTTTTCGGTATTACTACAGCGGCAACTCTCTGGATTGCAGCAAGCATTGGTATGGCATGCGGAACCGGTATGTTCGGACTGGCTTTGATTTCAACTATACTTTCAATTATAGTTCTTGTTTCTATAAGAATGTTTGAAAAAAATGTGCTTGTCACCAGCACAAAAAATCTTAAGCGATTAAAATTGGAACTTAAATGCCAGAAAAATTTATCCAACGAAATATATGACTTTCTTGTAGAAAAATATCCAAAGCTTAGAGAAATTTCAAAAAAACAAAATAAACAGGATGATGACATTGTAAAAATTTCTGTTGTAATAGACACAAATGTGAAAAAACCTATTCAGAATATTTATAAAACACTCCAAAAAGTTGATGGAATTGAATCAATTTCAGTTCAGGAATTTAACGAATTATTGTAACGAATTTTTAACAAACATAATAAAAAGTTAAAGTTTCCTTTCAATATAGCCGTAATACAAAGTGTAAGTAAACGGAAATATTGAAAGGACTACTGTAAACCAATGGGAATGGCGGCTTCACAAGCTAGATTATTAAGTATCACCGCAAGGTTGACCGACAATGAAAATTCCGGTCAGGATATTTCATATTCTAAAATCCGTCTTGCCGATCAGACTGAACAGGTTAATACAGATTACCTTAACGCTCTTAAGGCAACCAAGTTAACAGTTCTTACAGGCTTTAACGGCTCTGAAGAAGTTTATACAGATATTTCCTATAACCTTATGACAGGATATAATACCCTTGCAGCAGGACAGCAGTATGTTGTAACAGATAAAAAAGGCAGAGTTCTTGTTACTCAAAAACAAAAAGAAGCATATGAAGCAAGCAACGGGTATTTAAACGGATTTTTGGCTGCATACGGATATTCACAGGCGGATATTGATATTACGCAAAACAGTGATGCAAGTGAAGAAGATAAAGCACTTACAGAACAAAAAATTCACGATGCGTGGGATCAATACCTTACATCTGTAGGCTTGCATTACGGTGATGAAGAACATGGTCTTGATTTTGGTTATGTATCATTCTCAGATGAACCTTATGACGGCTATGTAACTTATACAGACTTAGCTACAGGTGAAACAAAAGCGTTAAACTATGAAGGTACAACTCAGGAACAGCGTGAATTGTATGATTATGCTGTTGCATTGACTGAAGCTTATTACGGCACATCAGATTCTGCCAACAAACTTGATACGGCAGCAAAAGCTGAAAATCAAACCTTCATTAAATATCTGACTAATATATTCAATAAGATGCAGTCTTCCGGTTATTATGTTGAAGCTGATGAAACAAAAACTCTTAAAGATAATGCCTGGTTTGAAGATCAGCTGCGTTCAGGAGATTTGCAGCTTGAGTACTACTCTGCAACTGAGAAAAAATTTGTTTCTACTTCAATAGATGCAGATTCTTCTATCCAGGAAGTAGAAGATGAAAGAGAAATTGCGATTGTAGAACGTGAATATCAGATGAAACTTGAAGAAATTGAACAACAAGATACTAAATATGATATGGAACTGAAAAAGTTAGACACCGAACACAACGCATTACAAACCGAATATGATTCAGTTAAAAACGTAATCGACAAAAACGTAGAAAAATCCTTCCAGATATTCTCATAACCGAAAGGATTTTCGTAAAACAGATTTTTTTATTGATTCCTTTTCCTTTATTTCCTTATTAATTTTCAAAATTTCCCCTGCCACTTTATCCCTAAAGTGGTTTTTCTTTATGATTAATTATTAATTCATTTCATTACCAACAGTATAATCAACATACTTAAGCATATCATCCAGTAATACTGAATTAATATCCGAAATAGAACCATAAAGCCCGTCCGGAGTTATAACGAAGAAGAAAACATCCGCCCCGAGCTGATTAGGTCCTTTCATACCGTTTCCGTCAATCAACAACTGACCACACTGGTAATCTTTAGTAACAACAGGGATCTTATTACCGCTACTATCATATAAATAGTTTCCATTTGAATCTGTTTTATAATTTGTAAAACTGGTAAGACATCCGCCTTCGTTATTAAATTTCATCATTGCAACACTGGACCCATCTTGTAAGACAATCCTGTAATAGTTTTTCATATTAAGTGCTCTGCTTTTTCCGTAGCCATCATTTTTAGCTTTAGGAAATTTGACTGTACCTGCAGTACACCCCCCAGTATTTGGCAAACAAGTTTTAATTATCTTCATATTCTTAAAGATAATATTTGCAACATCCTGAACATTTCCTGTTTCAAATAAAGATGCAATATTTTTTGAGTTTCCGCTCATCTCAAAAGCTGAGTAATTAATCGCATTCATTATCATTGAATACGACTTTTTCACCTGAGAAATTAAAACCTTATCTTTATACTTTGTAAGTAATGCAGGTAAAGTCATAGCAGCAACAACACCAATAATTCCCAGTGTTATCAGAACTTCTGCTAAAGTAAATCCGCATTTGTGTGCTTTTTCTGTGCATCTAATGCCGGATAAGGAGCTTAAATTACCTTGCCCCCCCCCCGGAAACTCTTGTCTTTACTACGTTTTCCATAATTTTAATCTCCTTTTTTAGTTGTATTTGTTCTTTCTTCTTTTTTGATTAAATATAAAACTTTTTTCGGGCACGCTATCGCCATCTAGCAAAATTCGGAATTTAGTTAGCAAACCTGAGTAGTGCAGTGCCTCAGGCACCGCTATCGCCTCGAAAACAAATATTTTTTCTTATTTGTTTACCTGATAGGATTTTCGTTTACCCGGGTTTTGTCGTGCCTCTGGTACCGCTATAGTTTCGAGAAATATATCTGCTATAAGATATTTGTGTCCTTATTTATTATAACATATTAAAGCTATAATACAATCGACTAAGCTTTACGAGATAAATCTAATATTTTATCAACAGAATTAAGGATCTCATAATACATTTGTACTCTGTTTTCATCAATAACTGTAATTCTATTAATTAGTTCTGCCCTGGCTTTTGAGATATTTTGATCTGAGGATATTATACCAAAATCTTCAAGTTTTAGATTAAGCAATGATGTGAGAATTAGAAAGTGTTCAAGCTTTGGAAGATATTTGCCATTTTCAATCCTGCTTAAGTGCTTTTCTGTAAAACCGGCTTTCTCGGCAACTTCATATTGCTTTAGTCCTGCTTTTTTACGGGCATTTTTTATTACTAAGCCTATGTTCTGTTTATCAATGAGAAACATATATTTTCCTTTTTATATAAGGGTAACGTAGAAAGCACTTTTTAAGAATACCCATATCGTCACCTTATATTAAAAAGTGCTTTACAAGATACCTTTTGTTATATATAATACTTTCAGAAGTATGATTAAAATTCTATCCTGTCTAATTCCAATAAAATTTTTAAGGGAAAAATTCCGTCTGTTTTGCAACAGTATTCAGATAATATTTACAGCAAAGTCAATCGGAAAGAATTTTTACTGCGGAAAATTTTCTACAGTAAACAAAAATACTATTATAAAAAATAATGTATCTCTTAACGGGCTCCATATAAGCGGCAGCGGGAAAGTTATCTTGGGCAACTATTTCAGAGCCGGATTTGACAGTCTGATTATTTCGGATAATCACAATTACAAAGGAACAGATTTACCATATGATAGAACAATTATTCCAAAGGATACCGAAATAGGAGATTTTGTTTGGATAGGTGCAAGAGCTATCATTCTTGCAGGAAGCAAAATTGGCGAAGGTGCTATTATTCAGGCAGGTGCAGTTGTTCACGGAGAAATTCCGCCGCTCGCAATTGCAGGAGGTAATCCTGCAATAGTATTCAAATATCGTGATGCTAATCATTTTAGGAAAATTAAACAAAACAAAAAAGACCTCTGTTAAAGAGGTCTTTTTTATATAATCTGAAATGGAATTAGTCTTTTGCAACAACTCCTTCCGTCTTGGTCGTTCGCGCTAAACGAGTTGCAAAGCCTTGCACTTCTGCAAGTCTTTTTACTCTCTGCTCACTCCCGCTTTCTCGATAATTTCTTTTTCGATATTTGCAGGAACTTGCTCGTAACATTTGAATTCCATTGAGAAAGTACCGCGTCCCTGAGTTTTTGAACGGATGTCAGTTGCATAACCGAACATTTCAGCAAGAGGAACAATAGCATTGATTTTCTGGATACCAGTACCTTCAATGATTTCCATACCTTCAACACGTCCTCTTCTTGAAGAAATATCACCGATAATATCACCGGTATTTTCTTCCGGAACTTCGATTTCAACTTTCATCATAGGTTCAAGGATACAAGCTTTAGCTTTACGGCAGCCTTCTTTGATAGCCATTGAACCGGCAATTTTAAATGCCATTTCAGAAGAGTCAACTTCGTGGTAAGAACCATCATAAAGTTCAACTTTAACGTCTATCATAGGGAAGCCTGCTAAGATACCGCCTTCAAGAGCTTCTTCCATACCTTTTCTTGCAGGTTCGATGTATTCTTTCGGAATAGCACCGCCGACGATTTTGTTTTCAAATACAAATCCTGCATTTTCTTCAGCCGGTGAAATTCTGATTTTAACGTGCCCGTATTGACCTTTACCACCTGACTGACGGATGAATTTAGAATCCTGATCAGCATTTCCGCGGATAGTTTCTCTGTAAGCAACCTGAGGTTTACCAACGTTAGCGTCAACTTTGAATTCTCTTAGTAAACGGTCAACGATAATGTCAAGGTGAAGTTCACCCATACCTGAAATAATTGTCTGACCTGTTTCTGTATCAGATTTAACTCTGAATGAAGGATCTTCTTCAGCAAGTTTTTGAAGAGCGATACCCATTTTATCCTGGTCAGCTTTTGTTTTCGGTTCGATAGCAACTGAAATTACAGGTTCAGGGAAAGTCATTCTTTCAAGAATAATTGGTGATTTTTCATCACACAAAGTGTCACCTGTAGTAGTATCTTTCAAACCAACAGCTGCGCAGATGTCGCCTGCGTAAACTTCATCTTCTTCAATTCTCTGATCAGCATACATTTGAACCAATCTTGAGATACGTTCTTTCTTACCGTTTGTAGCGTTAAGAACATAAGAACCTGAAGTCAATTTACCTGAGTATATTCTCAAGAATGTTAAACGACCTACATAAGGGTCTGTCATAACTTTGAAAGCAAGAGCTGAGAACGGTTCATCATCAGAAGAATGTCTTTCAACTTTTGTACCGTCTTCAAGTTCACCTTCAATAGCTTTAACATCAACCGGTGATGGCATCAATTCTACGATTGAATCAAGGAGTAATTGAACACCTTTGTTTTTGAATGCTGTACCGCAGGTAACAGGAACGATTTTGTTATCGCAAACAGCTTTTCTCAAACCTTTTTTCAATTCATCAACTGTTATTGATTCAGGATCTTCAAAATATTTTTCCATTAAAGCGTCATCAGTTTCTGCAATAGCTTCAACAAGAGCTTCTCTGTATTCTTTAGCCTGATCAAGCATATCGGCAGGAATATCTTCAACTTTAATATCTGTACCTAAATCGTTGGTATAGATATAAGCTTTCATTTCAAACAAGTCGATTAAGCCCTGGAATTTATCTTCAGCACCGATAGGTAATCTGATAGGGTGAGCGTTACCGCCTAATCTGTTTCTAATCTGGTCAACTACACGATAGAAGTTAGCACCTGTTCTGTCCATTTTGTTAACGAAAACCATACGAGGAACTTCATATCTGTTAGCCTGTCTCCAAACTGTTTCTGACTGTGATTGAACACCGCCAACCGCGCAGAAAACAGCTACAACACCGTCTAATACACGTAGAGAACGTTCAACTTCGATTGTAAAGTCAACGTGCCCAGGGGTGTCAATAACGTTAATCTGATGTCCTTTCCAAGCGGCAGTAACTGCTGCTGACTGGATTGTAATACCTCTTTCACGTTCCTGTTCCATAAAGTCGGTTACAGCAGCACCATCGTGAACTTCACCGATTTTATGTGTTTTACCTGTGTAGAACAAGATACGCTCAGTAGTAGTGGTTTTACCTGCGTCAATGTGAGCGGCAATACCAATGTTTCTGATTTTTTCTAATGGAGTTTTTCTTGCCATTTTGTTTTTCCTTTTTTATATATTGTGTACTTCTGCTATTTACTATTTAGCTTCAATAAAATTATCTCATAAACATGTTTTTTTTCAACAGAACGCGTTACAAAGTGTGTACACAATGAAAAAATATTTTACCTCCAGTTGTAATCCGAAGTTATCCGCCATCCTGCCCGCATAATTTTTGCGGCACTGCAATCTCCTATATAATAAGAACTTATAGGACAGTTTTTGTCATTTTTTAAATCTTCGTCAGATAATTCATATCCGCGCGGGAGCAATTTTCCTTCATATGTAAGTATAAATTCAAAGAAATCTTTTCCTACAACATTAGGCTTTTTAGCTCCGTTTATATCAATATAAACAAATGCAACATTACCATCAATAGGTTTAAAACCAACACAGGCTCCATCAGCCAGCCGCATTGATTGTATAATTTCATTAGAAGAGGTTATAACTTCTCCACCATCCATACGTTTATATTGAGCATCGTTATCAGCGCCGTTATCTTCGGTATCGCACATAAAACGTACGTAAAAATTTCCAGACATTGAGTTGCTTGCATAAACCTTTGTTCCTATTGCTTCAGGAGCAAGATAATTTTCCAATATATCCTGTGTATTTCTTGTTTTTATATACCAGGGAAGATCAGCGCTCCATCCTGCCCATTCTGATATAACGCCATGCTTTGCCTCGGCTTTACGTATCATATTTGTTACAACAGAGTATGATTTCTGAAGACCGCTTACGGTAACCTGTTTTTGGTATTTTGCAAGCAGCATCGGGAATGTTAAAGCTGCTACGACACCGATTATAGCAAGAGTTATGAGAACTTCTGCCAGTGTAAATCCCGCAATACGGGTAAAATTTAAGAAAGGTGCAACATCTGATAAGGAGCTTAAACTATTATGCCCCCCCCCCGAAAAGCCTTGCTATTACTACGTTTCGCATAATCAAATCTCCTTTTTTATACTTGTTACATTATTAATAATAACTTATTTTTATATATTTTTCAATCAATCATTAAAAAATCCTTAAGTTTTTTAATTATTTTCAAAAATCGTTATATAAATATAATTGTAATGTTAATGTAAGAAGGAGAAATAATATGTTAAAACCATTAGGAGACAGAATTGTAGTTAAAGTTATTGAAGATACTGAACAAACTTCAGGCGGAATTTTTATTCCGGACAGCGCAAAAGAAAAACCTCAAAAGGGTGAAGTTGTTGCAGTCGGACTTGGCAAAATGAATGACAAAGGCGAAAGAGAGCCTATGGATGTTGCAGTTGGTCAAACTGTTCTTTATGCAAAGTATGCAGGAACAGACGTAAAAATGGATGGAAATGAATATAAAATTCTTTCTATTAAAGACGCATTAGCAATCATTGAATAGTGGATCATCAGGGCTGTGGAAGATAAAGTTAGAGCAGCCCGGGTTTCAGTTTTACCGATTGATTATCGGAAAGCTAAAGGAGAATGTGAACAAAACGTTACTCCCGGAAAACCCGGAATAATCCAGGACAAAGATTTTGATTAAAGGAGAAATAAAAAATGGCAAAACGTATAGTATTTGACGAAGAAGCAAGAAAATCGCTTCTTAAAGGTATAGATGCAGTAGCAGATGCTGTAAAAGTTACACTCGGACCTAAGGGCAGAAACGTAATTATAGAAAAAAAATACGGCGCCCCTCAAATTGTTAACGACGGTGTGACTATTGCAAAAGAAATTGAACTTAAAGACGGTCTGGAAAATGCAGGCGCTCAATTGTTAAAAGAAGTTTCTTCAAAAACAAATGACGTTGCAGGTGACGGAACAACAACAGCTTCAGTTCTTGCGCAGGCTATTGTTAGAGAAGGCTTGAAAAACTTAACAGCAGGTGCTAACCCTATGTCTATGAAACGCGGTATTGACAAAGCAGTTGATATTGCTGTTAAAAAAGTAAAAGAAATGTCTAAACCTGTGAATACAAAAGAAGAAATTGCACAGGTTGCAGCAATTTCAGCAGGCAATAATAACGAAATCGGTGAACTTATTGCAGAAGCAATGGAAAAAGTTGGTCATGACGGGGTTATTACCGTTGAAGAAAGCAAATCTTTCGGCACTAACTTAAAAGTTGTTGAAGGTATGCAGTTTGATAAAGGTTACTTATCACCTTACTTTGTAACTGATGCAGAAAGAATGGAAGCCGTTCTTGAAGATGCCTATGTTTTATGTGTTAACAAAAAAATTAATCTTATTTCTGATTTGGTTCCTGTGTTGGAACAGGTTGCACGTGACGGACGTTCATTGTTATTGATTGCAGAAGACGTTGAAGGTGAAGCTTTAGCAACATTAGTTGTTAACACAATGAGAAAAGTTTTAAGAGCAGTTGCCGTTAAAGCTCCAGGCTTCGGTGACAGAAGAAAAGCTATGCTTGAAGATATAGCTGTTCTGACTGGCGGCGAAATGTTCACAGAAGAACTCGGCATTAAATTAGAAAATGTTACAACTCAGATGATGGGGCGTGCAAAACGTGTTACTGTTACTAAAGACGAAACAACAATCGTTGTTGGAAATGAAACTAAACAGGCTGTAGAAGACAGAGTTCGTTTAATCAAAAAACAAATCGAAGCTTCTGACAGCGAATATGATAGAGAAAAACTTCAGGAACGTATCGCAAAACTTTCCGGCGGTGTTGCTGTAATCGAAGTTGGTGCAGCTTCTGAAGTTGAACTTAAAGAAAGAAAATTGAGAATTGAAGACGCATTAAATGCAACAAGAGCTGCTAATGAAGAAGGTATCGTACCTGGCGGCGGAGTTGCTTTGGTAAGAGTTCAGCAGGAATTACAAAAACTTGTTGAAACAACAAACTTCTCATCAGATGATGAAAAAATCGGTTTCAAAATTTTAACAGCAGCATTAGATGTACCTCTTAGAGCAATTGCAAGAAACGCAGGTGCTAAATCTGATGTTGTTATTGATACAGTATTAACTCACGAAGGTGCATACGGTTATGACGCATTGGATGACAGATATGTTGATATGTTTAAATCAGGTATTGTTGACCCTGCAAAAGTAACACGCTCAGCACTTGTTAACGCTGCTTCAGTAGGTTCAATGCTGTTAACAACAGAAGCTGCTGTTGTTGAAATTCCGGAAGAAAAACCTGCTGCTCCTGCTATGCCTGGAATGGGCGGTATGGGCGGAATGATGTAGAAATCAGCCGGGTTTTACAAAACATACAAAAAAAGACAGGCAGCAACTGCCTGTCTTTTTTTATTTATTCTTCATTTGAAATATTTATCAGGTTACCGCTGTTATCAACACCGAGCCCGAATTTTTGAAGATCTTTTAAATGGGATTTTATAAACAAATTTTCAGCATCAGTAAGTTCAGTTCCTGATTTTTGTTTAGTCAATAAGTCATTATAAATTGCGTTATTAATAGAAATTTTTTGTGATGTAAAGTCCATTCTTGAGTGTAAAAAGCTAAGCCGAGGGTGTTCTATTCCTCTAAAAGAATAACGCTTGGTTTTCTCATCAAAATATAATCCGTTACCCTTATTGTCATTAATTCTAAAAAATTTAGAAGCTTCGCCAAATCCTGTCACTTTCATATCAGTTATAAGGTTAAATCCTTTGCCATTTTCGCCCGCAGTCAAACTATACGATCCTGAAACTCCTTGTCGTGAAATTTTTACCATTTTAAGATCAGGAACAGTTTTTTGAACATCCGGCTTTACATTATCATTATCCAGCTCAGTTTCCCTTACATCTCCACTAGCATCAGGCTTATATACCGGTGGGGTTTTAGGCTTTTTCATCAAAGGCGGGTTAACTCCTTCGTGAACTTCGTATTCCTGCCAAGGTTCTGCTAACTTTTCAGCATATTTTTCATTGGCAGATTTTGCCGGAGTTTTTGACTTTTCAGGATCACTTTTTGCCTGTGGTTCATAATAGACAGGTTCCTGGTCTGTTATGTTATCCAGCTCAGTTTCTTTTACACTTCCATTGGCATCAGGTTTATATATCGGTGGGGTTTTAGGCTTTTTCATCAAAGGCGGGTTAACTCCTTCGTGAACTTCGTATTCCTGCCAAGGCTCTGCTAACTTTTCAGCATACTCTTCATTAGCAGATTTTAAGCTATCATTTTTGAAATTGTTAAATTCTTTAAGTGCTTCTTCTCTAAAATTATCATACTCAGCCTGAGCTTGCGACTTAAATTCTTTATAAGAATCAAAGGCACTTTTTACAAATTCATTATACGACTTTTTTGCTTGTGTTTTTTCGGAAGTTTTTTTATCATGAATGTTATTTGATAAACCTGAAATTTCAACCATTGCATATTCTCCTTTCGTGTATATATTTAGTTTAAATAAAACTTTGATAGTACAGTTTTTGTGCAAACTTAGGTCAAAAGCCCGGCGAAAATTTGCTGCCGGCAAACGCTATAACCATCATCCTATCATATTTTCCAGCAAACCATCCGTTTTTTGATCCGGTTTACCGTCAAGACCGACAGTATATAGCGAGGTTCCTGACATGTAATATTTTTTATTATCGCCCATTGTCACACATGTATATTGTTTACCATCTATTGTAACAGTTTTATTATTCTGCCAGTTTCTTATCACTGATTTGTAATTTTGAATACCGTTTGAAAGTTCCTCTATATCAGACTTTCGCTGTGCTTCCATTTCAGAAACCTGTTCATCCATGCCTTCCATCTTCATTACACTATAATCCATATCCGGAGTCTGTGAAAGTTTGCCAAGCTGTTCTTCCCAGCCTTTTAACATGGAATCGTTTTCAAAATACTGCTGTGCACGATAGTCTTTTATATGCTCTTTTAATTCAGTACCGGACATAATCTTTCCGTCTTTTTTAAATACCATGAATGTTTCTCCGCCGGAGGACACATATTCTGCTCTTAAATCTTCAGGAAGTTTTTCATCAACCCCGAGTTTGAGCATTTCTCTTATCTGAGTGTTAAATTTGCTTTCTGTGACATACTTATTTTTTCCTGCACTGCTTACCATAACCAGATTTTCGCCCAGATATGACTTTCCGGTCTTTGGATCTTTTTCAACAAGTTGTCTTACTTTATTGCCGTTTTCATCTTCATAAATTCCTATTTGCTGTTTTTTACCGTTAACTTCACGTTCAAGAATTCTTGTTTCCGGTGGAAAATCTCCGCTTATGTATTTATTTTTACCAAAAGTTTTTGTTGCAGCAAGCGTATCACCCAGAGTTCCATCGTCGTTAATCTCGCGGCGTACTTTCTGACCGTCAATCTCAACAACTGCAATATCTTGTTTTTGACCGTCTACAGAACGGTTGATTATTTTACCGCCAAGACTATCAACCAGACTCTCTGTAGCTGCACGCTGCATATCTTTAGACATTTTTATTTCAGAATTATCAATATCTGGAACTGCATCACCAAGCAATACAGGTTTGTCTTGTGAAGCATCCAAAATTTCAGGATATTTAGGAGTTGGTTTTTCTTCTGATTCAACAAGTTCATAACCGGCAGCTTCGGCAAGAGCTTTCATTTCTTCAGCAGTATAATCAAAACTCTGACCGGTCTGCATAGTTGTATAATTTGTGGCACGACCTGTGTTCTGGTGTATTTGGTTAAGCATATTATAAAGGTTTAAAGCATCCTGCTTGGTAAGCCCTTTGCCATCCTTATCTTTTATAAGCCCTTGTTTTGCAAGATCATCAAAAACAGACTTCAATTCAAAAGTTATACCTGATGATTTAGCACCTCGGTTCTGTAGTTCAATTTTTTGTCCGCTTTTAAAGACGTTGTTAATAGCATCAACCATCAATAAGCCCTCTCTGAATAAATATCTCTTATTTATATAAAAACATTTCATCAGAGCTAAATTGCGAAAACCCCAGTATTCACCCATCCCATCATATCATATCATATCATATCTCAGAGTATAATTGAATTTCAGGCATATTTCAACTAATTTTAAATTGTTACATTACTTAACAAATATCCTTATAATATTATAAGATTAACGGCACTGCAGATAAAAAATTAATACTGAAACAGTTCTCCGGAAAGATAACGCTCGCCGCTGTCAGGTAAAATAACGACAATAAGCTTACCCTTATTTTCAGGACGTTTGGAAAGTTCATTCGCAGCCCACACAGCTGCTCCTGATGAAATTCCGGATAACAGCCCTTCCTGAGTTGCAAGCTTTCTTGCTGTTTCTATAGCATTTTCATTGGAAACAGGCAGGATTTCATCTACCACAGTTTTATCAAAATTCTCAGGAACAAAATTGGCACCTATACCTTGAATTTTGTGCGCGCCGGCAGGTTTACCTGCAAGAACCCGAGAAGAAGCAGGTTCTACTGCAACAGCTTTTATTGAAGGATTTTTTGCCTTAAGCCCCCTTGCTATACCGGAAATTGTTCCTCCGGTACCAACTCCGGCAACAATTATGTCAACTTTGCCTTCAGTATCATTCCAGATTTCTTCTGCTGTTGTTAAAATATGACTTTGAGGATTAGAGGGATTTGAAAATTGCTGCGGGATAAATGAATTTTTTATCTCTTTATGAAGTTCTTCTGCCTTGTCAACAGCGCCTTGCATACCTTTGGCTCCTTCTGTCAGGACAAGTTCTGCACCGTAAGCTTTCAAAAGCAGACGCCGTTCAAGACTCATTGTTTCCGGCATAGTCAAAATCATTCTATAACCCTTTATTGCACAGACAAGAGCCAGCCCGATACCGGTGTTTCCGCTTGTAGGCTCTATTATAACAGTATCTTTATTAATCAGACCGTTTTTTTCTGCCTGTAAAATCATATTCAAAGCCGGACGGTCTTTTACAGAACCTGCCGGATTTTTTGATTCGATTTTTGCGGCAATCACAGCATCTCCTGAATTTAGTCTGTTAATCTTTACCATCGGAGTTTTTCCGATTAGGTCCAATAAGTTTTCTGCAATATTCATATATCTCTCCTATTTAAAAAGTTTATTTGCGCACATTTTCAAAGAAATTTCCTATCAAACACTTTCAATCAAATTAAAGAGAATGCTTAATATAAAATCCGTTTACTGCTTTTGTTTTTTCCTAAATCCCTTTTCAGCCGAAACAGTTCTACCGATTTTAGCAAGCCTTTCAATAAGTTCATTATAATCGACTTTTGCCTTATCAGGGTATATCTCATACTTTGATTTATACTCCTCAAAAGTCACGTTCGGCATCACAACATTTGCCCCGCTTTGCAAAGCAAGAATGCGTCCATCCGGCTGAAGTGTTTCCATAGCAGTAGTTGCAGGAATGTTAATATCAGGAAGTAAAAGTCTGGTAAGAGCCATAACTTTTAACGCAAGGATAAAATTCCCTGAAGGTATGCCTTTTAAAGGGGTGTGACTGTGAGGGATTAAAGGTCCGATTCCAACCATATCAGCATCAATTTCTTTAAAAAATAAAATATCATCAGCAAGCGAACTTAAGCTTTGATTCGGTAAACCCACCAGACACCCTGTACCTGTTTCAAAACCAAGCCTTTTCAAATCAGAAAGACATCTTTTCCTGTTTTCATAACTTGCTTTTGGGTGCATTGTTTCATATTGTTTTTTGTCTGATGTTTCTATCCTTAACAAAAATCTGTCAGCACCGGCATCTTTTAATAGTTTGTACTCTTCAAAGCTTCTTTCTCCAATACTCAGAGTAACCGCAATATCATTTTCTTTTAACCCTTTAATAATTTCATAAAGATATTCCGCAGTAAAATACATATCCTCGCCTGATTGAAGGACAACAGTTTTATACCCGAAATCAGCTGCATTTTTAGCAAGAGATATAATTTGTTCTCCGGTGAGCCTGTACCTCTCAACAAACTTGTTCTCTGCTCGTATACCGCAATACATACAATTACATCTGCAATAGTTTGAGAACTCAATCAAAGCCCTTAGATGAACCTCATCCCCGACAAAATTTTTCCGTACATTATCAGCGGCAGAGAAAAGCTCCTGATTAATTTTACCTTCACTCAAAAGCAAAACTATCTCATCATGCGTAAGTGAATGATTCAATACAGCTTTTTTTATAAGTTCTCTCATACTTGAATTATACAACAAAATATATTATAATAAATTATAAAAAAGGAGGATATACAAATGCAAAACACACTTATAGCTTCAAAACTCAGAAGGGGGGGGGGGCTTAGATAGTGCCGGCGGGCTTTTTCACGCTTTTGGATTATCCAGATCCGCGTTTACCTTAGCGGAAGTTTTAATTACTTTAGGTATCATTGGGGTCGTCGCGGCTATGACTCTCCCGTCACTTGTTAACAATTACAAGGAAAAAGAGCTTGTTTCGAGAACTAAAAAACTATATTCCAATGTACAAAATGCTGTTCTGCTGGCTCAAAAAGATTTAGGTACTGTTGGGGATAATACTTTTTTATTTGATGTTTC
>CDZN01024170.1_pt1 | contig 78466 bp, 53 predicted proteins | sample 557701 | NCBI WGS metagenome assembly CDZN01 (sample SAMEA3182089, study PRJEB8094) | gut metagenome | biome: human; feature: gut; material: Stool; isolation source: human stools | place: Canada | collected 2013-02-04 | reverse complement strand
AGCAGCCCTGAAGGCGATAAACTCGCTCATCTTTGCCATATCAATACCGTAATAGTCAGGATAACGCACCTGCGGAGAAGAAGATACGATGACAATCTTCTTCGGACCGAGACGGTCGAGAATACCGATAATACTTTGTTTCAGCGTAGTGCCACGCACAATGCTGTCATCGATAATCACCAGATTATCAACACCGGGTACAAGACTTCCGTATGTAATATCATACACATGGGCAGCCAAATCATTACGACTGTTTCCTTCGGCGATGAACGTACGGAGCTTAATATCCTTGATTGCCACCTTTTCGCTACGAATACGACGGGAAAGAATAACTTCTAACTCCTCCATATTCGGGTTATGCCCCAATGCAGCGATCTGCTGCACTTTCTCCTCATTCAAGTAATCATCCAGTCCCTGCAACATTCCGTAGAAAGCAACCTCCGCAGTGTTTGGAATAAAAGAGAAGACCGTATGATCGATATCATTATTGATAGCTTTCAGTATTTTCGGAACCAACTTTTCGCCCAGCCGTTTCCTTTCTTTATAAATATCGACGTCACTGCCACGGGAGAAATAGATACGTTCGAAGGAACAAGCCTGATTTTCGCGCGGCTTATTGATTTGCGAAGTACGTATCTTTCCCTCTTTGCTAATCAGCAATGCCTGCCCCGGTTGCAGTTCCTTGATTTCCTCAAACGGAACATTCAAAGCTGTCTGGATAACCGGACGTTCGGAAGCAAGAACAGCTATCTCGTCATCCTGATACCAAAATGCAGGCCGGATGCCCCAAGGGTCACGGATAGCGAAAGATTCACCGCTTCCGGTCAATCCGCAAATAACATATCCCCCATCCCATTCGCGACTGGAAGTACGCAGTACGTTTGCCAAATCAATATGTTCTTCTATATAATGCGTGATGCCCATGCCCGTAAGCCCTTCGGCTTCGGCAAGATTGAATACACGCTCCACTTCACGGTCAAGACGGTGTCCCACCTGTTCCAACATGATATATGTATCGGCATATTTACGCGGATGCTGACCAATGGCAGTGATACGGGCAAATATTTCGTCCACATTCGTCATATTGAAGTTTCCGCAAAGAGCGAGATTCTTGGCACGCCAGTTATTTCTTCTTAAAAATGGATGCACGTATGAGATTCCGGATTTTCCCGTAGTGGAATAACGAAGATGCCCCATATATACTTCCCCGGCAAAAGGCAGGACTCGTTTGGCATACGCAGCATCATGCAACTGTTCGGGAGTGAGCTCCTTAAAATTGTTTTGAACATTTTCAAAAATCTCCGTAATAGCTCCGGAGCCTAAAGCACGTTCACGAAACATATATTCTTCACCCGGATTTGCTTCCAGTTTCACACATGCCAATCCCGCACCTTCCTGTCCACGGTTATGTTGTTTCTCCATCAACAGGTAGAGCTTATTAAGACCGTACATCCATGTTCCATACTTTTTCTCGTAATACTCCAACGGTTTAAGCAAGCGTATCATGGCAACGCCACATTCATGTTTCAATTGTTCCATCTATACTATTTACGATTTGACGATTTACTATTTACGATTTAAATTACCACCTGCCAATCAAACAACTTACTATCTATCATTGATTCTTCAATCGTAAATCGTAAATTGTCTAATTGTAAATCACATTACTCTACCGTTACCGACTTCGCCAGATTTCTCGGCTGGTCTACATCCATCCCCTTACATACCGCAATGTGATAAGCAAGAAGTTGGAGAGGTACCGTAGTAATTAACGGATCGAGACACTCTATTGTTTCAGGAAGTTCGATACTACAATCGGCAATCTTGCTGATAACCGTATCTCCCTTCGTAACGAACGCAATCACTTTTCCCTTCCTCGCCTTGATCTCCTGAATATTACTTAGCACTTTTTCGTACAGTCCATTCTGCGTAGCAATCACCACTACCGGCATTTCCGCGTCAATCAAGGCAATCGGTCCGTGCTTCATCTCGGCAGCCGGATAACCTTCGGCGTGAATATACGATATTTCTTTCAATTTCAATGCACCTTCCAATGCAACAGGATAACTATATCCGCGTCCTAGGTAAATAAAGTTATGTGCATACGTGAAAGTTTTCGATAATTCCGCCAGGGTATCATTCAGTTTCAGCACTTCTTTCATCTTCTCCGGAATATGATTTAATTCCTGTACAATTGAAAGATAATGCCGTTCGTCAATTGTTCCTTTCGCTTTGGCAAGCGTCAATGCCAGCATTGCCAACACAGTGACCTGTCCGGTAAACGCTTTGGTGGAAGCGACTCCGATTTCCGGACCTACGTGGATATACGAACCGGTGTGAGTAGCACGGGGAATAGAAGACCCGATAGCATTACAAATACCATATATAAATGCTCCACGGCTTTTTGCCAATTCCACAGCAGCCAAAGTATCCGCAGTCTCACCACTTTGGGAGATTGCTATCACTACATCCTGTCCGTCAATCACCGGATCACGGTAACGGAATTCGGAAGCATACTCCACTTCCACCGGTATACGGCAGAAACTTTCAATCAGATGCTTTCCAATCAGTCCGGCATGCCAGGAAGTTCCGCAGGCAACGATAATAAACCGCTTGGCATTCAGCAGCTTTTCCCGATGATCGATCACTGCGGAAAGTACCACATTGTTTGCTTCCACATTGATACGTCCGCGCATACAATCATGAATACAATCGGGCTGTTCGAAAATCTCTTTCAACATAAAATGCGGATATCCCCCCTTTTCCAGCTGGCCGAGATTAAGCTCTACCTTTTTAATTTCAGGTGTCATTTCAACATTACTCAAGTTGACCACCTTTAATTCTTTTCCCAAATGGAGAACTGCAATTTCTCCGTCTTCCAGATAAACCACCTTATCTGTATATTCTACAATCGGAGTGGCATCCGAAGCAAGGAAGAACTCGTCCGCTCCAATCCCCACTACCAGCGGGCTGCTCTTACGGGCAGCAATAATCTCATCGGGATGCTCTTTATCAAGAATCGCAATCGCATAGGCACCAATCACTTCTCCCAACGCCAATTGAACGGCTGTCAGCAAACTGACTTGATTAGTGACTTTCATGTATTCTATTAATTGAACAAGGACTTCGGTATCTGTACTACTTTTAAAAATATAGCCTTTGGCTTGAAGTTTTTCTTTGAGAACGGCGTAGTTTTCAATAATACCGTTATGAATGAGAGCGAGCTTTTCGGAAGAAGAGTAATGAGGGTGGGCGTTAGCGGAACAAGGTTCCCCGTGAGTAGCCCAACGAGTATGGGCAATTCCGATTGTACCGGAAATATCTTTTTGTGTGACGAAATTTTCAAGATCGGAGACTTTTCCTTTCGTCTTATACACATTTAACTGTCGGTCATCACTGATGATTGCTACCCCCGCGCTATCATATCCACGATACTCTAGTCGCTTCAGCCCTTTTATAAGGATAGGGTAGGCTTTTCGTTTACCAATATAGCCTACTATTCCACACATATTATGATATTTTTATTTCGACTGCAAATATACACATTACAAATAACATAAAGACAACAAAAAGCATATTTATTTGACAGAAACGCATAAAAAAGTTGTAAACACATTAAAAAGTTAAATAATATATTATTTTTAGCTCAAAAAGAAACAAATTACAATTAGCTCACCATTAACCCAAAAGAGCTAACAAATTAAAAGTAAATCTCCTTCTTTTAATTACAAATTAGAAGAAGACAGGCTCTTCTTTTAATTTCGCGTTACAGAAAACTTATATTTTACTATCATTTTGAAATTAAACCACTAACTTTGCCGAACAAATTGACACTTCAATTAGGTATTATCATACAATAAAGCTAGTAAGAATGAAGAAACAAGAACTTTTTAACAACGTAACAGAAGGATCCCCTTACCAACGACAGCCCAAACAGATGGGCTTGTACAATGCGGCATACGAACACGATGCCTGCGGTGTTGGTATGCTGGTAAACATTCATGGAGAAAAGTCACACGACATTGTTGAGTCGGCTTTAAAGGTATTAGAGAATATGCGCCACCGCGGCGCCGAAGGTGCGGATAACAAAACCGGCGACGGTGCAGGTATCATGCTGCAAATTCCGCATGAGTTTATTTTATTGCAAGGTATTCCTGTACCCGAAAAAGGACGGTACGGCACAGGATTGCTATTTTTGCCGAAAAATGGAAAAGACCAGGCAGCCATTTTAAGTATCATTATTGAAGAAATTGAAAAAGAAGGACTCACATTGATGCATCTGCGCAATGTACCCACCTGCCCTGAAATTCTAGGAGAATCTGCTCTGGCAAACGAACCAGACATCAAGCAAGTATTCATCACCGGATTTACGGAAACGGAAACTGCCGACCGGAAGTTATATCTGATCCGGAAAAGAATCGAGAATAAGGTCAGACTGTCATCCATTCCGACAAAGGACGATTTTTATGTTGTTTCGCTTTCTACAAAAAGTATTATATATAAAGGTATGCTTTCGTCGTTGCAACTGCGTAACTACTATCCGGACCTGACGAATAGCTATTTTACCAGCGGACTGGCACTGGTGCACTCCCGTTTCAGTACCAATACATTCCCTACATGGGGATTGGCACAACCATTCCGCCTGCTGGCGCACAACGGTGAAATCAACACGATCCGTGGTAACCGTGGATGGATGGAAGCCCGCGAAAGCGTACTCTCCACTCCTACCTTGGGTGACATAAAGGAACTTCGCCCGATTATACAACCGGGCATGAGCGACAGTGCTTCCCTGGATAATGTACTGGAGTTCCTGGTGATGTCGGGGTTGAGCCTGCCACACGCTATGGCTATGCTCGTGCCGGAATCTTTCAACGAAAAGAATCCCATCAGCGAGGATCTGAAATCATTCTACGAATACCACTCTATCCTGATGGAACCGTGGGACGGACCGGCTGCACTTCTCTTCAGTGACGGACGATTTGCCGGAGGTATGCTCGACCGCAACGGCCTGCGCCCTGCCCGTTATCTGATTACTAAAAACGATATGATGGTAGTGGCTTCGGAAGTCGGTGTGATGGATTTCGAACCGGGAGACATCAAAGAAAAAGGTCGCTTACAGCCCGGTAAGATTTTGCTGGTAGATACAGAAAAAGGTGAAATTTATTATGATGGCGAACTGAAAAAACAGTTGGCTGAAGCCAAACCTTACCGCACCTGGTTGTCTACGAACCGAATCGAACTGGATGAACTGAAGAGCGGACGCAAAGTACCTCATCATGTAGAAAACTACGACTGTATGCTTCGCACTTTCGGCTACTCCAAAGAGGATATCGAAAAACTGATTATGCCGATGGCAAGCAGCGGAGCAGAACCGATCCATTCAATGGGTAATGATACTCCGTTAGCTGTACTTTCGGATAAGCCGCAATTGCTTTACAACTATTTCCGGCAGCAATTTGCACAAGTGACCAATCCTCCCATTGACCCGCTCCGCGAAGAACTGGTAATGTCATTAACTGAATACATCGGGGCAGTCGGCATGAATATCCTGACACCCAGCGAAAGTCATTGCAAAATGGTCCGCCTGAATCATCCGATTTTGAGCAATACACAACTGGATATTCTTTGTAATATCCGCTATAAAGGTTTCAAAACGGTCAAACTGCCCATGTTATTTGAAGCAGCGAAAGGGAAAGCCGGATTGCAGGAGGCACTGAACAGCCTTTGTAAAATGGCGGAAGAATCTGTGACGGAAGGCGTAAACTACATTGTCCTGACCGACCGTGACGTGGATATTACCCATGCCGCTATTCCTTCATTGCTGGCGGTAAGCGCTGTTCATCACCATCTGATTTCAGTCGGTAAACGTGTACAAACAGCATTGATTGTAGAAAGCGGTGAAATACGTGAGGTAATGCACGCTGCGTTATTACTGGGTTTCGGAGCAAGTGCCCTGAATCCTTACATGGCATTCGCCGTTCTCGACCGCTTGGTTAAAGACAGGGATATTCAGTTGGATTATGCCACTGCTGAAAAGAATTATATCAAATCCATCTGCAAAGGCTTGTTTAAAATCATGAGTAAAATGGGGATCTCTACCATCCGCTCTTATCGTGGTGCAAAAATCTTCGAAGCTGTCGGTTTGAGCGAAGAATTGAGTAAGGCCTATTTCGGTGGACTCGGTTCGCCCATCGGAGGTATTCGCTTGGAAGAAATAGCCAGAGATGCCATTGCTTTCCACAAGGAAGGAGTGGGAGAAGTTGAGAATGGAGAGTTGAGAGTGGAGAGTGAGGCTCCGCATGGCAACTCTCAACTCTCAACTCTCCATTCTCAACTTCTTACCGGTTTGTATGCTTTCCGTAAAGACGGAGAAGAGCATGCATGGAATCCGGAAACAATCAGTACGCTGCAATTGGCTACACGGATGGGGAGTTATAAGAAGTTTAAAGAATATACTCATTTGGTAGACGAAAAAGAAAAGCCTATTTTCCTTCGTGACTTTCTGGGATTCCGTCGTAATCCGATTTCGATCGATCAGGTAGAACCGGTGGAAAACATTCTGCATCGTTTCGTCACGGGGGCCATGTCTTTTGGTTCTATCAGCAAAGAGGCTCATGAGGCAATGGCTATTGCCATGAATAAAATTCACGGACGCAGTAATACCGGTGAAGGTGGCGAGGACGCTGCCCGTTTCCAACCACTGCCCGATGGCAGTTCCTTACGAAGTGCAATCAAGCAGGTAGCTTCCGGACGTTTCGGTGTAACGGCAGAATATTTGGTTAATGCGGACGAGATTCAGATTAAGATAGCACAGGGGGCAAAGCCGGGTGAAGGCGGACAACTTCCGGGATTTAAAGTGAATGATGTGATTGCAAAAACACGCCATTCCATTCCGGGAATTTCACTGATTTCTCCCCCACCTCATCATGATATTTATTCGATTGAGGATTTGGCACAATTAATCTTCGATCTGAAAAATGTAAATCCACAGGCCAAAATCAGTGTGAAACTGGTAGCAGAAAGCGGCGTCGGTACAATTGCCGCCGGGGTGGCAAAAGCAAAGGCGGACCTGATTGTCATCTCCGGTGCTGAAGGGGGAACAGGTGCTTCTCCGGCTTCTTCTATCCGTTATGCGGGCATCTCACCGGAATTGGGATTGAGCGAGACACAACAAACATTGGTTTTGAACGGACTTCGTGGTCAAGTAGTTCTGCAAGCCGACGGACAACTGAAAACCGGACGTGACATCATCTTAATGGCGCTAATGGGTGCCGAAGAATATGGCTTCGCCACCTCGGCATTGATTGTATTAGGGTGTGTAATGATGCGCAAATGCCATCAGAATACTTGTCCGGTGGGAGTTGCCACACAGAATGAGGAATTACGTAAACGCTTTCATGGGCGTAGTGAATATTTGGTAAATTTCTTCACATTCCTGGCACAGGAGGTCCGCGAGCATTTGGCCGAAATGGGATTCACCAGAATGGATGATATTATCGGGCGCACAGACTTGATCGAACGCAAGTCCGTTACCAACGATCCGAATCCGAAACATGCGTTAATCGACTTCACCAAATTGCTGGCACGCATTGATAACAACGCGGCTATCCGCCATGTCATCGATCAGGATCACGGTGTTTCTACTGTAAAGGATGTAACCCTCATTGATGCTGCACAAGAAGCTATTGAACATGAGAAAGAGATTTCTTTAGAATATACGATTGCCAATACAGACCGTGCAATAGGTGCGATGCTCTCCGGAGTGATTGCCAAGAAATACGGTGCCAAAGGATTGCCGGAACATACGCTGAATGTGAAGTTCAAAGGCTCGGCAGGTCAGTCTTTCGGGGCTTTCCTCGTACCGGGAGTTAACTTTAAACTGGAAGGTGAAGCGAACGATTATCTGGGTAAAGGATTGAGCGGCGGACGCATCTCCGTATTGCCTCCTATCCGCAGCAACTTCGAAGCCGAAAAGAATACAATTGCCGGTAATACCTTGCTTTATGGAGCAACAAGCGGTGAAGTATATATCAACGGTCGTGTAGGAGAACGTTTCGCAGTTCGTAACTCCGGTGCAGTTGCCGTAGTGGAAGGTGTGGGCGACCATTGTTGCGAATACATGACGGGAGGTCGTGTGGTAGTCCTCGGGCAAACCGGACGTAACTTTGCAGCCGGTATGAGTGGCGGTGTGGCTTATGTATGGAACAAGGATGGCAACTTCGATTATTTCTGCAACATGGAAATGGTGGAACTGTCACTCATCGAAGAAGCCAGCTACCGGAAGGAGCTACACGAACTAATCCGCCAACATTATCTGTACACAGGCTCAAAACTAGCCCGTACGATGCTTGACAACTGGAATCATTATGCAGACCAGTTCATCCAAGTAGTACCCATCGAATACAAAAAAGTATTGCAGGAGGAACAGATGAGAAAATTACAACAAAAAATTGCAGACATGCAAAGAGACTATTAGATTTACAATTTGACTATTTACAATTTACTATTTGAATGTATAGTCTGTAAATAGTCAAATAGCAAATGACAAGATAGTCTAAAAATAGTAAATAGTAAATCGTCAAATAGTAAATAACAAGATGGGAGATCCTAAAGCATTTCTAAATATACCTCGACAAGAGGCGGGATACCGCCCTGTAAACGAGCGAATCGCTGACTATAGTCAGGTAGAACAGACTTTGAATACAAACAGCCGTAAATTGCAGGCGTCACGCTGCATGGATTGCGGTGTACCTTTCTGTCATTGGGCATGCCCGATAGGAAATAAACAACCGGAATGGCAGGATGCATTATACAGGGGAAAATGGAAGGAGGCATACGAAGTATTGTCGTCTACTTGCGATTTTCCTGAATTTACAGGACGTATTTGTCCTGCTCTTTGCGAGAAATCGTGTGTGTTGAAACTTTCCTGCGATCAGCCGGTGACTATTCGCGAGAATGAAGCAGCTATCGTAGAAGCGGCTTTTCGTGAAGGATATATACAAGTAAAGACGCCGGAAAGAAACGGAAAGAAAGTGGCGGTGATTGGTGCAGGTCCTGCTGGATTGGTGGTGGCTAATCAGCTGAATTTAAAAGGATATAGCGTTACTTTATTCGATAAGGATGAAGCGCCCGGAGGATTATTACGATTCGGTATTCCTAATTTCAAACTGGATAAAAATGTAATTGACCGACGGATGAAGATATTGGCTGCAGAAGGAATACAGTTTGAGATGGGAGTAGAAATAGACGTTAATCATTTACCGGAAGGATTCGATGCTTACTGCATCTGTACCGGAACCCCCACTGCACGTGACTTGAGTATTCCGGGGCGTGAACTGAAAGGCATCCATTTCGCACTTGAGATGCTGGCACAGCAAAATAGGATTCTGGCAGGACAGACTTTCCCGAAAGACAAGTTGGTAAATGCCAAAGGCAAAAAGGTTCTCGTGATAGGTGGCGGAGACACTGGTTCCGACTGCATCGGAACCAGTGTGAGACAGGGAGCCGTCAGTGTCACTCAAATCGAAATCATGCCGAAACCTCCTGTCGGCTACAATCCGGCTACTCCTTGGCCACAATGGCCGGCAGTCTTCAAAACGACTTCCAGCCATGAAGAAGGTTGTACACGCCGCTGGTGCCTGGCTTCCAATCAGTTCCTCGGAAAGAATGGAAAAGTGACAGGTGTAGAAGTGGAAGAAGTGGAATGGATTCCGGCAGCAGATGGCGGACGTCCCACGATGAAACCAACAGGGAAGAAGGAAGTCATCGAGGCTGATATGGTATTATTGGCGATGGGATTCCTGAAACCGGAACAACCCAAATTTGCAAAGAATGTATTTCTTGCCGGTGATGCCGAGACTGGTGCCAGCTTAGTAGTACGCGCCATGGCAGGAGGACGAAAGGCTGCTGCGGAAATAGATGCTTATCTAATACAATAAGGTTTGCAACAGTGTACAACAAGAAGCTCGATTGCTATTACCGGTTCGTTCCATATCTGTGGAACTAAAGGATAACAGATATGGAACTAAAGGGAAACAGTTGTGGAACTAAACGATAACAATTATGGAACGAATTAAGAATAGCTAGTCAGCTTCTTAGAAATAGCGAATAAACAATCAACAGATTACATTACCCCCTCTAAAAATTAAAGTTATGTGTGGAATAGCAGGTATACTCAACATCAAAGTTCAAACGAAAGAACTAAGAGATAAAGCACTGAAAATGGCCCAGAAGATCCGTCATCGCGGACCGGACTGGAGCGGAATCTATGTAGGCGGAAGTGCCATCCTGGCACACGAACGCCTTTCTATTGTCGACCCGCAGAGTGGCGGACAACCGTTATACTCTCCCGATCGTAAACAGGTGCTCGCCGTAAACGGTGAGATTTACAATCACCGTGATATTCGCGCTAAATATGCGGGAAAATATAACTTTCAAACCGGAAGTGACTGTGAGGTAATTCTTGCCCTTTACAAAGATAAAGGCATCCATTTTTTGGAAGATATCAGCGGTATCTTCGCTTTCGTGCTTTATGATGAGGAAAAGGATGAATTTCTAATTGCCCGCGATCCGATAGGGGTTATTCCTTTATATATAGGAAAAGATAAAGAGGGAAAAATCTACTTCGGCAGCGAGTTGAAAGCTCTCGAAGGATTTTGTGACGAATATGAAGTATTCCTCCCCGGACATTATTTCTATAGTAAAGAGGGAAAAATGAAACGTTGGTATTCACGCGGCTGGACAGAATATGAAACCGTCAAAGAGAATGATGCACAAACCGAGGATGTGAAAGTGGCATTGGAAGAGGCTGTGCACCGCCAGTTAATGAGTGATGTTCCGTACGGAGTGCTTCTTTCGGGCGGGTTGGATAGTTCCGTTATCTCTGCCATTGCAAAAAAATATGCGGCAAAGCGTATAGAAACAGACGGTGCGAGCGATGCCTGGTGGCCTCAACTTCACTCTTTCGCCATCGGTCTAAAGGGCGCGCCCGATTTGATTAAAGCGCGTGAGGTGGCCGAATATATCGGTACCGTCCATCATGAGATCAACTACACCGTTCAGGAAGGTCTGGATGCTGTTCGCGATGTAATTTATTTCATCGAGACGTATGATGTAACTACCGTACGCGCTTCCACTCCCATGTATTTATTAGCGCGTGTCATCAAATCAATGGGGATCAAAATGGTGTTGAGCGGTGAAGGTGCTGATGAAGTTTTCGGGGGGTATCTGTATTTCCACAAGGCCCCTACTCCACAGGCATTTCACGAAGAAACAGTACGTAAACTTTCAAAGTTGCACATGTACGATTGCCTCCGTGCCAATAAAAGTTTGTCAGCATGGGGAGTAGAAGGACGCGTCCCTTTCCTTGATAAAGAATTTCTCGACGTGGCAATGAACCTGAACCCGAAAGCTAAAATGTGCCCCGGAAAAAACATCGAGAAACGAATTGTTCGCGAAGCCTTTGCCGATATGTTACCGGAAAGTGTGGCTTGGAGACAGAAAGAGCAGTTCAGTGACGGTGTAGGATATTCATGGATTGACACATTGAGAGAAATCACAGCAGCTGCCGTGAGCGATGAGCAAATGGAACATGCTGCCGAACGTTTCCCGATCAATACGCCACAAAACAAAGAAGAGTACTACTATCGTAGCATTTTCGAAGAGCATTTCCCCAGTGAAAGTGCAGCACGCACCGTCCCCAGCGTTCCGAGTGTAGCCTGCTCCACAGCAGAAGCACTGGCATGGGATATCGCTTTCAGGAATCTGAATGAGCCTAGCGGACGTGCTGTGAAAGGAATACATGAAGAGGCCTATACTTAACTGATAAAAAATAACGGAAACAGCAAATTCTGTTATTCTTTTGTAGCATTTCTATTCTAAAATCCCAAGGATTAACGCAGATTAGCATATTATTGTCTGATTTGCGTTTTCTTTTTTATAATTTTGAGGCCAAATCCAATTAAATCTATCAAACTTTTAAAAGACCAAACAAATGAATTTAAAAAAAATGATGATGGCTTCTGCCCTTCTAATGGCTGCTTGTTGTATGCAGGCACAGACAAAAGTGATAGCTCACCGTGGTTTCTGGAAAACTCCGGGATCATCGCAGAACAGTATTTCATCACTTCTAAAAGCAGATTCCATCGGTTGTTACGGTTCAGAATTTGACGTATGGATTGCGAAGGATAACAAGTTGGTGGTTAACCATGATCCCGTATATAAGATGAGGCCGATGGAATATTCCAAAGGTGATGCGCTGACCGGACTTAAATTATCCAACGGAGAAAACTTACCCAGCCTGGAACAGTATCTGGAAACCGGAAAAAACTGTAAAACCCAATTGATTCTCGAACTGAAAGCGCATAGCAACAAGAAACGTGAGACTAAAGCGGTGCAAGGAATCGTTACCATGGTAAAGAAAATGGGACTGGAAAACCGTATGGAATATATCACGTTCTCTCTACATGCCATGAAAGAGTTTATCCGTCTGGCTCCTGCCGGTACTCCGGTATATTACCTTAACGGAGAATTGTCTCCCAAAGAGTTGAAAGAACTTGGCGCTGCCGGTCTGGACTATCACATGGGAGTGATCAAGAAACACCCCGAATGGATCAAAGAAGCTCACGACCTCGGCTTGAAAGTTAACGTATGGACTGTGGACGAAGTGGAAGATATGAAATGGCTGATCGAACAAAAGGTAGATTTCATCACCACTAACGAACCGGTCATCTTACAAGAAGAACTTAAAAAGCTTCAATAAGAAAAAATATTCACATATTAAAGAATTTAATATCTGGCTTTAAGGAAACGGAATCTTCCTTTAAAAGAAACAGATTGTTTCTCGGTGTCAAACGGGTGTTTCCTTTAAAAGGAAACACCCGTTTCTTTAAATGAAAAAATGTTCTTCTATAATACTCTTAATACCAACACTTTAGAAACATCAATCTTTTAACGAAAAAAGAAAAGAGTCCTTTTTATGAATACCAATAAAAGATTACAGACAATTCATTGAAAATCATCCAATACCTCTTTTAATTCTTCTACCGTAAGCTCTCCTACCTGCCTCCAAAGTTCATGCCCCTTATGCAATAGAAGGAAAGCCGGTACTGTTTCTACATTATGCGCATCGGCAATTGTTCTATTCTCTTCTGCATTCACTCTAATCAATTCCACAGTTCTCTTTTCGTAAGTTCGAAGCACAGGCCCTATCCACTCATAATGAGGGGACCAATCGGCATAGAACACCACCAACACCAGATGGTTGGTTTTAACTGCTGTTTCTAATTGTTTCTCTATATTCATATCGCTACGTTTTTATATTAATGATAGTGCTAAAACAATGAATACAGAAAAAGGTTCTTCAAAACACACCGCGAACAATATGATAGAGAAATAAGGATTTTCACTTTCATATCGTCAAAAGAAAAAAGATATATTTCTTGTTTTTATAACTGGTTTTATGGATTATCAGGACTAAATATTCTTCATATATTATGAAAGAATATACAAAGCAATTCGTTCAAATAACAGTTTATTAATATATGAATATATATAATTCCAAATTATAACTAAACATAGCCGTATGAAAGGCAATTATAAGTTCACAGAAAATTAATAGAGATTAGACATACTTTTCAATAAAATATAAAGCAAAAAGTCATATCTTTGCATCGTAATAAAACAAAAGGATATAACAATCAACAAATACCAATCAAAATGACAACAAGAATTAAGTTCACTAAAATGCATGGAGCAGGAAATGACTACATATATGTAGACACGACCAGATATCCGATAGCAGACCCTGAAAAGAAAGCGATCGAATGGAGCAAGTTTCATACAGGAATCGGAAGCGATGGACTTATATTGATTGGTGTCTCTGATAAAGCGGATTTCAGTATGCGTATTTTCAATGCCGACGGTTCGGAAGCAATGATGTGTGGCAATGGTAGCCGCTGCGTAGGCAAATATGTATATGAATACGGATTGACCGATAAAACAGAAATAACTTTGGATACACCATCGGGAATTAAAATTCTGAAATTGCAGGTAGAGGGAAAAACAGTCAGTACAGTCACCGTAGATATGGGCAGTCCGCAAGAAACAGGAGAGATTGATTGGGGAAAGAAATATCCTTTCCAATCTACTAAAGTATCAATGGGTAATCCTCATCTTGTCACATTTATTGATGACATTACCCGAATTAATCTGCCGGAAATCGGTCCTGAACTGGAGAATCATCCTCTCTTTCCCGACAGAACGAATGTAGAGTTTGCACAGATCGTCGGTAAAGACACCATACGGATGAGAGTGTGGGAAAGAGGATCGGGAATTACTCAAGCTTGCGGAACAGGTGCCTGCGCCACAGCAGTAGCCGCCTTCATCAACGGACTTGCAGGAAGAAAAAGTGATGTGATAATGGATGGAGGGACAGTTACCGTCGAATGGGATGAAACCTCCGGACATATATTAATGACCGGACCGGCAACCAAGGTTTTCGATGGGGAAATTGTTGAAGAAGTTGAGAGTTGAGAATGGAGAGTTGAGAATGAATAGTAATAGAAACTTAAAACAATAACAATATGGCATTAGTAAACGAGCATTTTTTAAAATTACCGGGAAGTTATTTATTCTCGGATATAGCGAAAAAGGTAAATACTTTCAGGATAACACATCCCAAACAGGACATCATCCGGCTAGGTATCGGCGACGTTACGCAGCCACTTCCTCCAGCCTGTATAGAAGCAATGCATAAAGCGGTAGAAGAACTGGCCGGCAAAGATACATTCCGCGGATATGGTCCTGAACAGGGATATGATTTTCTGATTGAAGCAATCATAAAGAACGATTTCGCTCCACGCGGGATTCATTTCTCGGCATCCGAGATTTTTGTCAGTGACGGGGCTAAAAGCGATACCGGAAATATAGGTGATATTCTTCGCCACGACAATAGCGTAGGTGTTACAGATCCCATTTATCCGGTTTACATAGACAGTAACGTTATGTGCGGACGCGCCGGAGTATTGGAAGAAGAAACGGGTAAATGGAGCAACGTTACTTATATGCCTTGCACAAGTGAGAACAACTTTATCCCGGAAATTCCGGACAAACGGATAGACATCGTTTATCTCTGTTATCCGAACAACCCGACAGGGACCACCTTAACCAAACCGGAACTGAAAAAGTGGGTGGACTATGCCTTGGCAAACGATACACTGATTCTGTTCGATGCCGCTTACGAGGCATATATCCAGGACGAGAATGTCCCCCACTCTATCTATGAGATTAAGGGAGCTAAAAAGTGCGCGATTGAATTCCGTAGTTTTTCAAAAACGGCAGGATTTACAGGAGTACGCTGCGGATATACCGTGGTTCCGAAAGAGCTCACTGCCGCCACTCTGGAAGGCGATCGCATACCACTCAACAGATTGTGGAACCGTCGCCAGTGTACTAAGTTTAACGGCACTTCTTATATTACCCAACGGGCAGCAGAAGCCGTTTACAGTACAGAAGGCAAGATACAGATTAAGAAAACAATCGACTATTATATGACCAACGCAAAAATCATGAAGGAAGGCTTGGAAGCCACGGGACTGAAAGTATACGGCGGCATCAACGCTCCCTACTTGTGGGTGAAAACTCCGAACGGACTTTCTTCATGGCGATTCTTCGAACAGATGTTGTATGAAGCCAATGTGGTCGGTACTCCCGGTGTAGGTTTCGGGCCAAGCGGTGAAGGGTATATCCGTTTAACTGCGTTCGGCGAACGCAACGACTGTATCGAAGCGATGAGAAGAATAAAAAACTGGCTCTGATTGAATGAATAATGGATAGCGGGAAATAGAAAGTTCAACATGCCCCCATTAAACGAACATCATCATTCCTGCAGGATCAGTTATCCACAATCAGTTATCCATAAAAAACGATAGTATTTTGCGCGCTACTATATAACAAATGGACCGTACATCCACATTTTTCTAACTTTTAAAGGTAAAAAGACGATGAAAACGACGATTAACAACAAATTGGGGGTAATAACAGTAGCATTATTACTGTCAGGACTTGTCCCGTCTACAATGATGGCACAAGATAAGGTAGAAGCTTCCGTTGGGGCAGATTTGGTAAGTGGTTACATCTGGCGCGGTCAGAATTTAGGCGGGGTTAGCGTCCAGCCTTCACTGGGAATCTCTTACAAAGGTTTATCACTCGGAGCATGGGGATCAGTAGGAATTGAATCCAAAGATGCAAAAGAGTTTGATTTAACTCTCGGTTATTCAATTGGTGGATTTAGTGTTTCAATAACGGATTATTGGTTTGATAAAACATATACAGGGGATGTAGATGAATACGGAAAGGAGATTTATACAACCAATAAATATTTCCAATATGGAGCCTATTCTACAGCACATGTATTTGAAGCACAAGTGGGATATGATTTCGGTCCGCTAGCCGTCAACTGGTACACAAACTTTGCAGGTGCCGACGGTGTGAAAGAAAACGGCAAAAGAGCTTATTCCTCTTACCTCGCACTTAGCGCACCATTCAAATTGGGAGGTCTCGACTGGACAGTAGATTTAGGTATGGTTCCTTGGGAAACGACTTTTTATAACGGCTATACCAGTGGATTCTGCGTAACAGACATCAGTCTCGGAGCATCCAAGGAGATTAAAATCACAGATTCCTTCTCTGTACCGACATTTGCCAAAGTAACAGTGAACCCACGCACTGAAGGAGCCTACTTTGCTTTCGGACTAAGTTTTTAAGAGAGAGAATTTACAATACAAAGAGCGTATAGGGATTAGAAAAGGTAGTTAGAGTTTAGATTTTATCGGTTTGTTGTATGGTAACCTGCTATGGCTGCCGCTACCCTATACCTCTTTCTTTTACAGGACACACTAATATTTAAGGTATATGAAAAAGATTGAAGCTATCATCCGTAAAACCAAATTCGAGGACGTAAAAGACGCCCTACTCGAAGCGGACATCGAATGGTTCTCTTATTACGATGTAAGAGGCATTGGAAAAGCACGGCAAGGACGTATCTACCGTGGCGTAGTTTATGACACCAGCACCATTGAACGAATTTTGATCTCTATTGTCGTGCGTGACAAGAATACCGAGAAAACAGTACAGGCTATCATCAAAGCTGCACAGACCGGAGAAATCGGTGACGGACGTATTTTCGTCATTCCTATCGAAGACGCTATCCGCATACGCACTGCCGAACGTGGTGACATAGCCCTCTACAATGCAGAACAAGAACGTTAAATAAGATTATACTATTATGGATACAAAATATAAAAGCCATAGCTTCGTAAAGCTGTGGATAGCCACTACTATATTCATTTTGTGCTGTTTTACTACTGATATGTCGGCACAAAACACGGCCGCTGCCGATACAGTTGCAGCAGTTACAGAAACAATTACCGAAGTCGTTACCGCTCCTGCCGAAGAAGCATCAGCAGCTCCCGATACGGTCGGTGAATTAGCTCTTGGATTGAATACTGTATGGATGTTGCTTGCAGCAATGCTCGTATTCTTCATGCAGCCGGGATTTGCATTAGTAGAAGCAGGTTTTACCAGAGTGAAAAATACTGCCAACATTCTGATGAAGAACTTTGTAGACTTCATGTTCGGCTCTTTACTATACTGGTTTATCGGTTTCGGATTGATGTTCGGTGCAGGCGGATTCATCGGAATGCCCCACTTCTTCGACCTTTCTTTCATTGATAATGGTTTGCCAACCGAAGGATTCCTCATATTCCAAACCGTATTTTGTGCGACAGCAGCTACAATTGTATCAGGAGCCATGGCAGAACGTACAAAATTCTCCATGTATATCGTCTACACCATCTTTATCAGTGTACTGATTTATCCGATATCCGGTCACTGGACATGGGGCGGAGGCTGGTTGATGAACGGTGAAGAAGGTTCTTTCATGATGAGTCTCTTCGGAACCACCTTCCATGACTTTGCCGGTTCTACGGTCGTTCACTCTGTAGGTGGATGGATTGCTTTGGTAGGTGCTGCCATTCTTGGCCCCCGTATCGGTAAATACGGTAAAGACGGCAAATCAAAAGCTATCCCAGGCCATAGCCTGACTATTGCCGCACTAGGCGTATTCATTCTTTGGTTCGGATGGTTCGGGTTCAACCCCGGTTCTCAATTGGCAGCAGCAACCGAAGCCGATGCTATCGCCATCTCCCACGTATTCCTGACAACGAATCTGGCTGCTTGTGCCGGTGGTTTCTTCGCTCTGTTGGTGAGCTGGATAAAATATGGAAAACCTTCCCTGTCATTGACGCTGAATGGTATCTTGGCAGGGCTGGTAGGCATCACAGCAGGATGTGACGCAGTATCTCCCGCAGGAGCAGCCTTAATAGGTGCAATATGTGGTGTTGTAATGATATTCTCCGTTGACTTCATTGACAAGGTGTTAAAGATAGACGATCCGGTAGGTGCATCTTCTGTACATGGTGTTTGTGGCTTTTTAGGAACTATTCTTACAGGTTTGTTCTCCACCAGTGAAGGTTTATTCTATGGCTACGGTTTCGGGTTCCTCGGTGCACAAATATTTGGAGCATTGGTAGTAGGTGCATGGGCAGCAGGCATGGGATTCATCATTTTCAAAACGCTTGATAAGATTCACGGACTTCGCGTTCCGGCACGTATCGAAGAAGAAGGTCTTGATATTTACGAACACGGAGAATCTGCTTACAACTAATTTAGTGATGAACGGTTTAGTGATTAGTAAAAGACAGCTACGCACAACTTACGACTAATCACTACCCCGCTAATCACAAAAAGAACTTCCGGACGGGTTTGATCGCCTTTCCGGGAACCACATAACAAAGTAATTATTTACTCTAACATATTTAACAACAAATCAAATCAGGTATTATGTCAAAACTTAGATTCAGAGTAGTAGAGACAGCTTTCAAAAAGAAAGCTGTTGAGGTAGCAACACCTGCCGAACGTCCTTCGGAGTATTTCGCCAAGTATGTATTCAACAAGGAGAAAATGTTCAAATACCTTCCCAGCAAGGTATACAATGCACTGATTGACGCCATTGACAACGGTGCTCCGCTAGATCGCAGTATTGCCGACGAGGTAGCTGCCGGCATGAAGAAATGGGCCATCGAAATGGGTGTTACTCATTATACGCACTGGTTCGCACCGCTGACCGAGGGTACAGCTGAAAAACATGATGCTTTCGTTGAACATGATGGCAAAGGCGGTATGATGGAAGAATTTACCGGTAAACTGCTTGTACAGCAGGAACCGGATGCTTCTTCTTTCCCGAATGGCGGTATCCGTAACACATTCGAAGCCCGTGGTTACAGCGCATGGGACCCCTCATCACCTGCTTTCATTGTAGATGATACGCTTTGCATCCCAACTGTGTTTATCGCATATACCGGCGAAGCTCTCGACTATAAAGCTCCCTTGCTGAAAGCATTGCGGGCTGTAGATAAAGCTGCTGTAGACGTATGTCGTTACTTCAACCCGGAAGTGAAAAAAGTAGTTGCTTACTTGGGCTGGGAACAGGAATACTTCCTCGTAGACGAAGGATTGTATGCCGCACGCCCGGACTTGCTAATGACCGGTCGTACTTTGATGGGACATGACAGTGCCAAAAACCAGCAGTTGGAGGACCACTACTTCGGTGCTATCCCCACCCGCGTAGCCGCTTTCATGAAGGACCTCGAAATTGAAGCGTTAAAGTTGGGTATTCCTGTTAAGACCCGTCACAACGAAGTTGCCCCGAACCAGTTCGAGTTAGCCCCCATCTTTGAAGAGTGTAACCTTGCTAACGACCATAACTTGCTGATTATGTCATTGATGCGTAAGGTTAGTCGCCGTCATGGTTTCCGCGTACTGCTTCATGAAAAACCTTTTAAGGGCGTCAACGGATCGGGTAAACACAACAACTGGTCTTTGGGAACTGACACGGGCATTTTATTAATGGCACCGGGTAAGACTCCGGAAGATAACCTGCGTTTTGTTACCTTCGTCGTAAACACATTGATGGCAGTTTATCATCATAACGGATTGTTGAAAGCTTCTATCTCCAGCGCTACCAACGCCCATCGTCTGGGAGCTAATGAGGCACCTCCTGCCATCATCTCCTCTTTCCTAGGGAAGCAATTGTCGCAGGTATTGGATCACATTGAAAACAGTACGAAAGATGATTTGATTAGTCTTAGCGGCAAACAGGGAATGAAGTTGGATATTCCGCAGATTCCCGAATTGCTGATTGACAATACTGACCGCAACCGTACCTCTCCTTTTGCTTTCACCGGAAACCGTTTTGAGTTCCGTGCCGTAGGTTCCGAGGCAAACTGTGCGTCTGCCATGATTGCATTGAACTCTGCCGTAGCAGACCAATTGGTTAAGTTTAAAAAAGATGTGGATGCTTTGACTGAAAAAGGAGAACCTAAAGTGTCTGCCATTCTTGAAATTATCCGTGGATATATCAAGGAATGTAAAGCGATTCATTTTGACGGCAATGGTTACAGCGACGAATGGAAGAAAGAAGCCGCCCGCCGTGGACTGGATTGCGAAACCAGTGTTCCTGTTATCTTCGATAACTACCTGAAACCGGAAACAATTGCCATGTTCGAAGCTACCGGCGTAATGACAAAGAAAGAACTGGAAGCCCGCAACGAAGTGAAATGGGAAACGTATACGAAGAAGATTCAGATCGAGGCGCGTGTATTGGGTGATTTGGCTATGAACCATATCATTCCGGTGGCCACTCAATATCAAACGGATTTAATTAATAATGTCTATAAGATGCAATCTCTTTTCCCGGCAGAAAAGGCAGCGAAATTGTCTGCTAAAAACCTGGAACTTATTGAAGAGATTGCCGACCGCACAGCCTTCATCAAGGAACATGTAGATGCAATGATTGAAGCTCGTAAGGTTGCGAACAAGATAGAAAGCGAACGGGAAAAAGCCATTGCCTACCACGACACGATCGTTCCGGCACTGGAAGAAATCCGCTACCACATCGATAAGTTGGAACTCATTGTTGACAACCAGATGTGGACGCTTCCGAAATACAGGGAACTGTTATTTGTGAGATAGAAAAAAAGAACGGTGAACGATAAACGGTGAACAAATTGCACTGCAACGCATTTACCGTTTACCACTCACAGTTCACCGTTATGAAATTATCTATTTCTTTTGTTGGTTGTTTTAAGTTTGCGGGGAGGGGTGCTGTGAAGCAGTCCTCTTCTTTTTTATTCGATTATCTTTGCATCCTCAATATCATCATCGTCATGTACCACCGGAGTCTTCGGACGACGACGGTCAAACTTGAACCAGTTGATTAATTCGGTAAGCGAATAAACCAAACTACTCACACCAATAATTATAAATGCAGTATTACGTGCTCCCGTCGGATTAAACAAAGCGATAATACCCGCAATGAGAATCAATGAAGGAACCAAATAAAACGCTCCCGGAACGGGCATCCACCGACGTGCCATCGATAAAGAAGCAATCTGTTGCACTCCTCCCATTATCAGGATAAATCCCAATAGAAACATCAGAACATCTGCAAAGAATTCAGGCATCACAATCAGCCAAAGTCCAAATAATAAACTGCCGATTCCTTCTATCGGGAAACGGGGAGCCGCCTCACCTTCCTGTCTTTTCCGGCCGAAATAGCCAAAAAGGCTGATAACACCAGGAATCAAAAAGGCAACACCAACTGTAATGACAATGTAACTAGCAGCCGCATTTGGCCAAATCACGAGTACCAATCCTATCACAAGTGCAAAGAGAATACGAATAAGGGAATAATTCATTGTTTTCATAAATTCTATATTTTTTAACCGAGTCTGTTCCAATACTTTTGCGAATATAAGTGTTTCTACTGATATATAAAAATAACAAATAAACATTGTAATAAGTTCGTAATAATATCGTTATGACGATTACATCTCGCATTGATATTTCTGCAGAAAATTTAAACAGTTCTCTTTCAGTATGAAACAATATAAGTTGAAACCGGACTGGGCCGATGTTATTGTACCTACCATCGGACTGTCCGACGGTATCATCGATAGTCTGTACATGCAAAATATGAACAAGGTTTAATTCTTTACAATCTTGATGCATCAATACACAAAGCTCCTAATACTAGTGTATATTCAAAACTTTGTAGTAGGAGTTTTTGTCTCATCTTGCTATAATGTACAGATTCGTCCTCAAAGAGGTAAATATTCGAATTTTGTTCTCTATATTTGTGCAACTATATATTTGAAATAAGATGGATATAAAACTTAGAATTGAGCAACCTTCGGATTATAATGAAACCGAAAATGTCACACGGGAAGCCTTTTGGAATCATTTTTCTCCGGGATGTGACGAACATTATCTCCTCCATATCATGCGTAACCATCCAAAGTTTGTACCGGAACTTGATATTGTTGCAGAACTTAATGGCAAGATTGTCGGCAATGTGGTCTGCCTTAAATCATTTATCATGGCGGATGACGGTAACCAATATGAAGTATTGAGTCTGGGGCCCATTTCTGTTATTCCCGAATATCAACAGAAAGGTATTGGAAGAAAAATGATTGCGCTGACCAAAGAACGAGCTTTCGATATGGGATTTCGTGCCATTTTACTTTGCGGTGATCCGGATTATTACCTCCGGCAAGGATTCATTCCTGCTGAAACATTAGAAATTCGCACTGAAGATAATATGTATGCCACAGCTCTTCATGTTTGTGAACTGTATGATGATGCTTTAGCCAACGCTAAAGGACGCTATATAGAAGATGAAATATATCAGATTGATAAATCAGCAGCTAATGAGTTCGACAAACAATTTCCTCCAAAAGAAATTGAGGTTGGCACTCCGTCACAAAAAAGATTTGATTTGCTGGTAGTAATGAGAAGAAAAGCGATTTAAGGTCATTCAACCTTAAATCGCTTGGCTTGTACATCACAGGAGTTCGGTCCTACCATGACATCAAATTCTCCTGGCTCGTAGATATATTCCAAACCGGAATTATAGAATCTCAGATCATTTTCCGTAATAATAAACTTAATGTCACGACTTTCGCCACTCTTCAGGAAAATACGTTCAAAACCTTTCAACTCCTTCACCGGACGGGCAATCTCTACATAAATATCACGAAGATATAACTGCACAATCTCGTAACTGTCATAGTCTCCTTTATTGGTGACAGTCACAGAAACCGTTAACTCACCGTTTTTAGGTAAAGTTTCCGAGCTAATCTGAAAATCACTATAAACAAAGTCTGTATAACTCAAACCATATCCGAATGGATACAGAGCCCCATTACTCTCATCCAGATAATTGCTGGCATAACGATTGAATATACGATTGTCAGGATCAGGACGACCAGTATTCAGATGATTGTAAAATAATGGCAACTGTCCTACCGAACGCGGGAAGGTAGTTGTCAGTTTACCGCTTGGAGATACTCTACCGAACAATACGTCAGCAACTGCATCCCCCGTTTCACTACCACCAAACCAGACATTCAAGATGGAATGTACATTTGTAGCCTCCCAGTTCAAAACCAAAGGACGACCCGTGAACAAAAGAAGTATGACAGGTTTGCCCATCTTCACCAAAGCTTTTAATAAATCTTGTTGAGCATCGGGTATCTCCAGATTGGTACGTGACACCGATTCACCACTCATTTCCGCACACTCACCTAATGCAGCTACAATCACATCAGCACGGGCAGCTATACGTAAAGCCTCATTCAATAACTGCCGGTTGTCTCCACGTCCAAGCGGCCGAATCCCCGTAGCAGCCTTTTCCGTTTCTGCATCATAATATATGTTACTGCCTTTCGCGTACAGTATTTCAGCCTTATCACCCACTGCCGAACGGATTCCTTCCAGTAACGTTCTGTGCCGGGAAGGAGTACATGTCATACTCCACATTCCACACATATTATTACGCGCATCTGCCATCGGACCAATCAGGGCAATCTTTCCTTTTATGTCCAAAGGAAGTAAACGATGATCGTTCTTCAACAAAACAAAAGTTTCAGTTGCAATCGTACGGGCGGAAGAACGATGTTCGGCCGTATAAAGTTTTTCCCGGGTACACAGAGTATCACAATATTTATACGGATCGGAGAATAATCCCAATTTATATTTGGCTTCCAAGACACGACGGCAGGCCGCATTTATCTGTTCTTCTGTTACTTTTCCTTCTTTCAGAGATTCCTCCAGTGTATTCAGAAAACCACAGGAAACCATATCCATATCTGTCCCTGCCTGCAAAGCACGTATGGAAGCTTCTTTCAGGGGGGCGACACCGTGGGAGGACATTTCGGCTATCGAATTATAATCTGTCACCAATAGTCCCCCGAAGCCCCATTCATCCCGAAGCAGATCGGTCAGTAACCATTTATTGGCCGTGGCAGGAATACCGTCAACGATATTAAAAGAACTCATGACACTACCTACACCGGCATCAACAGCAGCTTTATAAGGAGCCAGATATTCGTTATACATACGCAGGCGGCTCATATCCACCACATTATAATCACGTCCTGATTCAGACGCTCCATAAAGTGCAAAATGTTTCACACAGGCAAGTATTTCATCGTTGCCCTGCATATTGTTTCCCTGATAACCACGCACATACGCTTTAGCCATTAAAGAACCCAGATAAGGATCTTCTCCGCTCCCTTCTGCAATACGTCCCCAACGGGCGTCACGACAAATATCGACCATCGGGCTGAATGTCCAGTTAATACCGTCTGCGCTGGCTTCAATGGCAGAGATGCGTGCCATACGTTCGACGGTCAGAGTGTCCCAACTGCAAGAAAGCGCCAATGGGATTGGGAAAATAGTTTCGTAACCGTGGATAACGTCTGCACCTACAAGTAGAGGTATCTTCAACCGGCTTTCTTCTACCGCAAGGTGCTGTAGGGCATTGATTTTCTGGATCCCCTTGACATTGAAGAAGCCGCCTATTTCCTGTTTGCGAATCATATCGCTAAGTTCACCATTCATCACCGAACCTGTCACGAGATCACCGCCCGAAGGCAGGTTTAATTGTCCGAGTTTCTCACGGAGAGTCATCCGCTCCATTAAGTCGGTAATAAAACAGTCCATTTTATTCTCGTAATGATTCTGTGATAACAGAGTCGGTATTAATAATATATTATATATAACTAAAAGACAACATCTTTTCATTCTTCTCATCATTGACATGAATACTTTAATTAATTACCTTACTTCTAATCAGTGACTTCTTTAAACAGTTCAAATTTATCCAAAATAGGTCCTCCATTCATTCCCGGAGTAATACACAAGACACTTTGTCCTTTGGGTAAATTGATATAGATTTCTGTTTCTTCAAATTTATCATACCAACCACCTGTATTCGGACAACGGATTACCTGACGTAAATTCCCTATTTGCAAATTAAGCCCCACATCTTCTCCGCTCGTATAGCGTATCTTAAATAAGTACTCACCAGCATTTTCAGTAACGACATTAAAGATCAAACTACAATTACCAAAGAAATCCTTCACCACCTCACCATTTGAAGCATAAGGGTTGGCAATAATAGAAAGAGAGCTTCCAGCCATTTCGCATTTCTCTGCCTCAATCAAACTTTTTTGTTCCCAATCCCTAATATCCTTACCTTGCAGAATAGCGAGAAGAACACCATCTTTTATGGTTTTATCCGTATTACAAAAACCAAAAATAGATTTATAATCCCAGCATGCATAAGCAACTTTCTTTTTCTGAAATATGGAGATTAAATCTCTATACCAGTTATAACGTGAAGCATGGTTTCCAAACGGTAGACAGCCGAATTCTCCACAATATAACCTTACTCCATTTTCTTTAGCCACTTTTAATGCCTGTTCCATTTCATGGGCAATGGTCCTTTTACTATACATTCTTCTATAAGGAGCAACAATCTTTTTCTCTTCATCAGACAATTTCTCAAAATCCTTTTCATTAATTAAATCACCCGGATATGTCAATGTCATATCAAGTTTGGCAAAGTCTGTCCACGACGCACGATAATGGGTTAATAGATAAGGCTCATAACAATGGAATGTCAACATGATATTACGATCATCCTTAGGTATCTGCAAATCTTTTATCGTATTAACACTATTATACGAATTAGATCCTAATATAAGCATACGCTTGGGTGCTACTTCCCGTAGCTCCTTTATCAGGCGCTTTGCCAGTTCATTCCAAACCCCATTTTCCGGAGCTACCGGCTCATTCAATAGTTCATATGCCAGTAAATTCTCCGGATACTTTTCCAATTCCCTATTTATAAGCTTCCACAAATGAATAAACTTGTCCTGTTCAGTGGGATCTGCCCATAGAGGTCTCTCATTGTTACCAAAATGATGAGAGCGAAGAATATGAAAATCAACAATTATCCGCATTTGAAACTCACGGCACCAACTAATTGCCTGATGCATCAATCCCATCGTTTCTGTATCTATATCCCCTGAAGAAGTAAATAACTGTTCTTCATCAACCGGCAAACGTAAATGATCAAATCCCATCTTTTTAAGAAAAGCTACTTCGTCCCTGCCAAACTTACTTTTCCGCAACTCACCCCTATCTTTACTTTGAGAAAGCCAGTGGCTAATATTCACTCCCCTCGTAATTTCGAAATTTGACTGTAGACTCTCCATCCGGACATTTCCCCATATTGTATGGTTAGTCCACATCACCGCAACTATAATTAATAATACTGTAATTCTCATTCGAACAATCTGATTCATCATTTTCTTTCTATCTTTACAACATTTACCTTATCCAGATTAGGTCCTCCATTGGTTCCCGGAGTTATCACGATAGTATTTTCCCCTTTTAATAGTGTCACTGTCATTCCTGCACATTGTAACTTATTCCACCAACTACCGGATGCAGAACAATTCAGATTCTGTTGTACTCCTCCATTTACTTGAATCCGGACGGCAGCATCCACCTCACTCATATAGTATACACTCAATTCATATAAGCCTTCCTCTTCTACCGCTAAATTCAAGTTCAAACGTGCATCTCCATAAAAATTAGTAAGAAGTCGCTCGCCTGAAGCATACGGATTATCGCTCAAAGCCACTGATGTACCACTTGAAGTTCCACTTTCGGCCTCAACCATATAAGTCCCTCCGATATTGCTCTCACCCCTAAAAGGAATCAAGGGTAACCCCGCCTTGTTTCGCATATATCCCAACATAAAATTATGAAAACAATAACGGATATACTTAGGAGCAGCAACCTTATCTGAAGAAACTGTGACTACATCACCATCCCCAAATGATATATCCGATGCCGGATAGAAAACATAACATCCATCGACTAGTGTTTTTCCATCTGACAGCTCGAAATTTTGAAGCACACTATTCTTATCAATGTCCATCCAGCCACCACCTACATTTTTAAAAGTTAGTAGAACTCTACCATCTTCCATACACATTCCCTCAAAAGAAGGACTGGCGGAGATTATTTCACCATGCTCGTAAGTTTGGTTCAAAGCCAAATGTGCCAGACGCATACCCACTCCTTTTTTATTTGCCGGATGTATCTGATTCTCCTCTGATAATGCAACCAAATCATTTGTACAAACCATACCAGCCGGCATAATCTCTTTCTGAACTTCATATTGGACCTCACGCAAAAGAGCAGAAACAATTCCTGTGGCTCCATTATCTTCCGGTAAAGCATACGGTGTTATCTCGACATAATAAAAAGGCATATTTTCACCCGTCCCCAAAGAGCCTTCCCACAATGAACGCCACGATTTTACCAACTCTTTCATATTCTTCTGATATTCATACCATTTCCAGACATTCGATTCTCCCTGATACCACAGAAATCCTTTAGCTGCATACTTATGGCATGGATAAAGCATACCATTATATTTATCTCCACCGGGTAGCCATGATTCTATATCAGAACCACCCCAGGCAGCAACCACCAATCCAACAGGAACATTCAACTTCTCCTGTAGCTCCAATGCAAAATAATAAGCAACAGCACTAAATCTTTTTACTTGTCCGGAAGAAGCAACCAGCCAGTCTCCTTTCAATTCATTTTGGGACACAGTTGCACTGTTACGTTCAACTGTCAACATACGAATTTCCGAATGTTTATCAGCATTTGTCACAGCCTCTTCCATATTATCTACAGGACATCCCTCCCAGCCTCCTAAAGGCATCTCCATATTCGACTGTCCGGAACATATCCAAACTTCCCCGATCAATATATTCCGTACGATTAATGGGGCGGAAGCGCCATCATCAAACGAAAGTGTCTGCGTTTCAGGACCACCGGCAGGCGTCATAATAGACGCCTGCCATTGCCCTTTACCATCAACATTCACTACTATATCCTGCTTTATCCAGGAAGCTGATATTGTAACTGTCATATTAGGTGTAGCTTCTCCCCACAAAATTACTTTTGAATTTTGCTGCAATACCATGTTATCACTAATCAAATGAGGCAGCTTTATTGAAGTAGGAGCCTTACTCACAGGAATATCATCATTAACAGATGTCTCCGAATCTCCACACCCATAAGCGAAGCCAGCCATCCATAGAAAAAACAGAAATATATATTTTGCCATATACCTACTTACTTCTTTATTTTACAAACCTCAAATTTATCAAGGATAGGACTTCCCGTTGGTTCCGGAGTGAAAGATATTGTGTTTTTACCAGCCGAAAGATTTACGACAGTCTTTGCATCTGTAAATTCACTCCACCAACCTCCGGAGTTCGGACAAGGTATCATTTGCTTTACTCCGCCATTCACTTGGGAGTAAATCCACACGTCAGTACCACAAACATAACGAATCTTCAAATAATAAACTCCCGCCTCTTCAACAGTCACATCAAATTTTAAATTAGAATCTCCCCAAAAATGATTCACATGTTTTCCTCCTGAAGCCACAGCGTTGTCTTCTATAATCATAGTGCCTCCGCCTTTTTCACAATCCTCTGCCTCAACAGTATAGATGGTAGTCAGTTCGGCTCCTTCTCTCCCTAACAATATATCGACTAAAGTGGCATCCTTCAATCCTCCGTCAGGAGTACAGAAACCAAAGATCGCATTGTATTCCCATGCACCATACGAAATCTCGGTCTCATTAAAAATAGAAACTAAATCACGATACCACGCATAACGTGAAGTCAGATTAGAATAAGGCAGGCAACCAAATTCACCACAATACAATTTCACTCCCTTTGCCCGAGCAGCCGTAACAGCCACATTGATGTTATTCAAAATAGATTCACGGGTATATTCCTGTTTATAGGGACGCACAATCTCCTGTTGATCGGCAGGAAGATTATTGAAATCTTCATCTCTGACCAAAAGTCCCGGATAATTCAACGGTAAATTAAGATTGGCAAAGTCTGTCCAACTAGCATGATAGTGAGTCAACAAGTAAGGCTCATAATAATGGAAAGTCAACATTATATTTTTATCTTCACTTGGTATCTGCAAATCACTTATTGTAGACACGCTATTCCACAAGTTAGAACCAATTATCAACATTCTTGCCGGGGCAACTTCACGCAATTCTGTTATCAGGCGATTCACTAACGTATTCCAAATGTCACTGCTGGGAGCTACAGGTTCATTCAGTAACTCATACGCTAACATATCATCAGGATATTGTTGAAGCTTGTCATGAATTGTTTTCCACATCCGTACAAACTTATCCTGCTCTTCCTTACTAGTCCATAGAGGTTTATTATCCGCTTCATAATTATGAGACCGCAGTATATGAAAATCAAAAATTAATCTCATATTATACAATTGGCACCAATCTGCAGTTTTATATATCAGATTCAAAGTTTCTTCATCGACTTCACCTGATTCTGTAAACAACTGCTCTTCATCCACCGGTAACCGCAAATGGTCAAATCCCTGTTGACTTAAAAATATAGCATCGGTTTCCTTAAACTTATTCTTCCTTTCTTCTCCTCTTGCACTACTTTGTGAAAGCCAATTACCAATATTCACTCCTTTGTGAATTTCAAAACCAGAAAACTCTCCGCCAGTACCCGTTGAATATACATTAAGATTCACTTCCCGAGTGGTTTCATAGCTGGTAGTACTTACAACCAACTTCAAATGATAAATTCCCGGAGTCTCATTACTGTATTTAAATTCATCTCCGGTTCCCTCTTGTACTCCATCCACATACCATACAGCTTCTGCATATTCAAAAGGAGTATAAATAGCCTTTATCGTAATTGTCTCCCCCTGCTTTACATTGAGCTTTCCCAATTCCCCATTTTCACCTTTCATCGGTAATGTAGGGCTTGTTGCAATGATGCGAGGATAATTATCTGCCGAAATAGATTCTTCTGCCGCATCATCATTGCACGCGGCTATTAGTACATAAATACTAATAAAGAAAATTGATTTTATAATATTCCATGTTTTCATAATCATAGTATTTTATTCTTTGTCCCACCAAATTCTACAATTCCAGTTATCTTCTCCTCCCATTCTTCCAACTGCTTCATAATATCCGGTCGGATTATAAGTCTGCTCAAATAACGGGTACTTCAATCTTCTGGGAATAGTACGGGAGTCTTTGACTGCTGCGCCATATTCTGTTGAAGGTTTCAATACAGGATATCCCGAACGTCTCCAGTTAGAATAAGCTTCTGACGGATTAATCAAATGTAAAATCCATAATTGCTCATTGATAAACTGTAATTGTCCATCTTTATCTGATGGTAGCGGATTCCGAGACAGATAACTGGCCATTTCCGTATTGGAGACTTCTTCTCCCAGATCAAAGTTTTTCAGTAATCCCATGGCCGCCTTTACTCCATTTGAATAATGAGTCTCTACTGTTTTACTGTCATTGATGGCCGGCCAGCGTAGTTTTGCTTCTGCCAGTAAAAGTTCAGTTTCTGCATAACTCATAAAGATGGCCGGAGAATCCCCCTTTATAAATCCCTTGTTCAGTTGTGGACGACATTCCTTTCCGTAATACGTATCTCCATCCATAAATCCAGCAGGCCAATTATCCCACCAGTAGAATCCCGGTTTTATTGCTTCTATTGATTCCAGTTGCTTCGGAGCCTTCTCTATAATAAAGTCCGTCAAATCTGTTCTTAAAAATGGATCTGTTGAATCTTCGGCATAACATCTTCCTAAAATCAACAGACGGGGATCATTGGTCGTTTTTAACTTATCCCACATCGTAGTACAGAAATAACACATAGGAGCATTCTCCCGGCTACGCCACAATTGCGCCAAGCCATTACGCCTGAACTCCGTTTCGTCCCAATCCAATAAATCCATATAATGAATTAATGCATCATCTCCAGCCCCCAAAAGCCCCGATTCAATATTACAAATAGCAGTCACCCATTCTTCTGCGAGCTCCGGAGCTACTTTAACCAATCTCATTGCAATACGAAGGTTTAAAGTATTGGCAAACTTTCTCCACTTCTTTAGATCACCACTATAAATTATATCACCGGTCAGTTTATCAGCATTTTCATCCAGTTGCTCCTCCGCTTCCAGAAGTTCTTTATGCATGTCTTTATAAATCAATTCCTGCTCATCAAACTTTGGGGTAACATTTCCTGTTATATACCCCTGCTCTGCCTCAAAATATGGAATATCACCATACATATCAGTCAGGATAAGAAAAAAGTAGCATTTCAGAATCCGGGCCACCGCATTTATATTTTTCTGTTCAACATCCGCCTCCGTTCTCCAAAGAATATCCGCCAGATTTTTCAGATGACAAGTATAAATACGCTCCCATGGTTGTTGAAACTGTGCATCATCAATCAGGTATTCGCCACCAAAATGCGTTGCCGACCAGTCACCTTGCAGTTGTTGAACAAAACCTGAATAATAATAGGCAAACGGTTGTTCCATCAGCCAATCACCACCCATACATAATTGTATGTAGGATAACTGTGAGTTCGGATCAATAGTTGTAGCCACTACTGGATTTTTATTAAAATCCTCATAGTCTATGCAACTACTAAATCCCATCAAAAGGACACTTAATAGCAAAGAGTGCATCCACTTTATATTCAATATTCTTTTCATAGTCGGACAATTTAAAATTTAATATTCACATTCAATCCAAAACTTCTTCTGGAAGGTAACGAACCATATTCCAACCCTATAGCAGAAGTATTATAATTTGAGTCCGGATCAATATTCGGTACATTTTTATAGATAATAAAAGGATTTCGCGCAACAAATGAAACACTTAACGATTCAACATAACGCTCTATCAACTTTTTGGGAAAGGTATATCCGAATGTTAACTCACGCATCTTGACGTAACTATTATCATAGATAAAAGGTGAAGCTGTCTTATCACAGATATATCCCCAATAATCGTATGGAGCAATCGCTTTGGTATTTTTCACCCAAGATACATTGCCTGCGGCATCCACTTGCTTAACAACTCCTTCTGCAACATACCCACCGGTAGATTGCCAGTTTCCTTCAACAACTCCAGCTTCCAAACGCTGTTCTTCCGATTTATGCCATTCGTCACGTCCCCTTACAGTATATGCTGCCTTACCTGATTTGGCCAAGCCACGTGCCGTCATGGAATAAATATCTGCTCCTACTTTAATATCAAAAATTGCCGATAAAGTAAATTGCTTATACCTGAAAGTAGTCGTTAGTCCCCCTGTCCAATCCCAGGTTGCTTTCCCTAACTTTTTCATATCACTGGTTATTTCAGGCAAACCGGAATCAGCATTGATAATCACGTCTCCCTGTTCATTTCTCAAGAAATCCTGCCCCATAATCACTCCGTATTCTTCTCCTGGAACAGCCAGTACCTTTACTCCCAGCCAACGGGCAGCTGCCAATTCCAGACTCTCGATTCCTGTTGACAAGGACTTCACTTTATTACTATTCTTCGAGAAGTTAAAATTAAAATCCCAAGAAAAATCTTTCGTTTGAACCGGTGTCGTATTCAATGCAATCTCTACTCCCGAGTTTTCTATTTCCCCTGCATTTATCAGCTTGGTACCATAACCTGATGTTACTGATGTGGCAACATTCATAATCTGATTATTACTGTTTTGTTTATAGTAAGTAAAATCCAATCCGATCCGGTTATTCAGAAACTTCAAATCCACTCCAATCTCAAAAGAATTGGTTTTGGATGGTTTCAGGTCTTTATTAGGAATAGTACCCGTACTAATATATCCCGTAGAATAATTACCAAAGGTTTTGTCCGTCATAATGTAGTTCAAATCCAACATGAAAGGGTCTGCATCACTACCGACTTGTGCCCAGGAAGCTCTTAATTTACCAAATGAGAGAATCGGATTCGGCTTAATCAATTCTGAAAACAAGAAGCTTCCACCAACTGAAGGATAAAAATAAACGTTATTGTTTACCGGCAGTGTGGACGACTGGTCCCGTCTTAATGTCACATCTGCATACAGTAAATCTTTCCAGGAAAGGTTTACCATTCCAAATAACGAATTAATCTCTTTACGCCAGCTACCTTCCGTAATCTCTTTTTGCAGGAAACTTTGCAGAGCCACTGTCTCATGCATTGACATATTTTTAGCTGTTATGGTATGGGACTTATTATCTACGTGATACATATTCCCTCCTAATGTAATTCCATAATTGAAGCGTTTGAAGCTATTTTGATAATTAGCTATAAACTCCACATTATAAGACTTATTTTCAAAAGTACTTTTTTGTAATTGTCCCAATAAAGTACTAGGGGTAGAATATGGAATATAATCCATAAATGAGAAGTTCACGTTCTCACCACCACCGGTCAATTTGAAATACAGATTCTTATTTACACAATATTTAAATGAAGCGACTGCAAAATACTGGTCTTTCTGTGTCGTATTCTTCATTGCATATTGCACCCAATAGGGGTTGATATTCCAGACATCTCCTCGGTTCCAGTCGTAGTAGGTTCCATCCGAATGTATATAATTATCCTTCAACCATACCTGATCAAAGTTTCCTGCCAAATTCATCAGATTGTTAGCTACATTCGTTCTCGAGTCTGCCAATGCCGGACGGTTCTTTACATATTCATTCACGTAATTGACTTTGAAATCAACTTCCAGTTTCTCTGCAAGCTTAAAGAATGTTCTTAAATCAATCGTATTCCTGCTTATCTTGGCATTAGGCATAATATCCTTATTAGTCAGATTCGTATATGACAATCTTATACTGTTGTTCTCTTTGGCAGAACTTAGAATCAAAGAATTTGTGGCTGTAACACCTGTGTTAAAGAATCCCTTTATATTGTCTTTCCTGTATATAAAAGGACGAGTCACTCCATCAAAATACTTAAAAGCAATTCCTTCATCGTATCTGGGTCCCCAACTGGCACAAGCCGATTTTGCATCATCATCATTCAGATTTATTCTTCCATCCCATCCCTGACCGAATTCTGTCTGAACATCATCATATTCTGTAAGTTGCTTTTCAAAAGTAACGGTTGAGTTTACCTCCACTCCTATCGTCCTGCGATTCTGATTCTTTTGTGCTTTCTTGGTCGTTATAAGAATAACTCCATGCGCAGCACGACTACCGTATAAAGCAGAAGCAGCAGGACCTTTCAACACAGACATGGATTCAATATCATCGGGATTGATGGACGAGATTCCATCTCCCAAATCATATCCTCCATAAGCACCGGCCGAACCGAAATTAGAATTATCCAACGGTACGCCATCTACTACATAAAGAGGTTGGTTGCTACCAGTTAAAGAAGTATTACCTCTAATAATTACTCTCGTACTTCCGGCTGGGCCACCAGCTGTTTGAGAAATGACCAGTCCCGGAATCTTACCAGCCAATGCATTTATAACATTGGTCTCTTTCGCTTTTTCAAGTTCTTTTCCTTTCACGTCACTGACAGCATATCCCAAAGCTTTCCTGTCACGTTTAATACCCAAAGCAGTCACTACCACTTCATCAAGTCCGGCAGTTTCCTCTTTCAATACAATATCATAGGTACGCTGTGAATTGATTTTCAGTTCTTGTTCTCTATAGCCGATATAACTTATAATGAGAACACCACCGGGAGGCAGCACGATCTCAAAATTACCATTAACATCGGTTACCGTACCATGTGTCGCATTCTTAATTTTCACAGTCGCCCCTATCAGTGCCTCTCCTTTCTCATCAGAGACTTTTCCTTTAATCTTCCAATATTGCTGTTGCTGGGAACTCCCCGTGTTTTCCAGCGTAGTATTTGCATAACTTCCTTCAGACCAAAGAAAAGCCAGCAAGACACAAGCCATTAAAAATCTTAATTTTTTCATATTGTATTAAATTTATAAGAGTTATTCTATCACTAACGCAATGCATTACATATCTTCTCATTTATTTTTCGTAAGCGTTCTTCATCAAGCTTTATAACCTTACGGTCATAAGTCAGTAAACCATTTATTTCAATCTCAACATCAGAGGTTTGTGTATAAACAGCAGCGGAAAAGCCTCTCGGAATAAGTTTATACAGCATATCCGCATATTTCTGATATTCGTCAGTAGCCTCTTGAGAAGAATTGAATTGTACATATCCCCAATTCTTATCCGGTTCCCACAGATGTTCTTTACAGATCATACCAATTCCACCGAACTCTCCTAAAACATTTACTCTTTGAGCATCATAAAGATACATTTCAGGAGCCGGATAATTATGTAAGTCAAGCATATCCCCACATGTATAATGATTGCCGCCACTTGCCGGATTCACTAAACGAGACGGATCATATTGTTTGGTCCAAGCTGCAATCTCCGGTGTTTTAAATTGTCCCCAAGCCTCATTAAATGGAACCCAGACACCAATACAAGGATAAGAATATAAGTAATCAATGACTTCTTTCCATTCCTTACGATAAATCGCTTCCGATTCTGGAGAACGTTTAAAATCAATACCATCAAAATAAGTCCGGTTCTGCCATTCATAATTACGATCACCACTTGGCATATCCTGCCACACAATAATCCCTAGCTGGTCGCAATGTGTATACCATCGGGCCGGTTCCACTTTGATGTGTTTACGAATCATGTTAAAGCCAAAGTCTTTTGTCTTTTGAACATCATAACGTAAAGCCGCGTCACTGGGAGCTGTATAGAGGCCGTCAGGCCACCATCCCTGATCCAAAGGGCCAAATTGAAACAAGTCCTGATTATTTAGTTGCAACCGCACTATGCCATCCTTATCCCGTCGGGTTGAATATTTCCGCATGGCGACATAACCATTCACCTTGTCTATCGTTTTACCATTGCTTTCCAAAGTCACCTCTGTCTTATAAAGAAAAGGAGATTGAGGAGACCATAGTTTGACATTTTCAGGCATTGCCAATTCAATAACCTGTTTATTTACAGCTACTCCTTCAGCAACCAGCTGTTCACTATCAAATACTTTCACTCTTACCCGGTCGGTAAAGTACTCACTGGTAGTAACCGCCACATTAATTCGACGTAAATCAATATCAGGCGTTGTACGCACGTTTGTGATATGGCAAATAGGTACAGGCTCCAGCCAAACAGTCTGCCAAATACCTGTAACAGGAGTATACCAAACACCTTCGGGACGTTCCACTTGCTTTCCTCGTGGTTGTACTCCTTTATCTGTCGGATCCCAAACACGAACAGTCAGCTTATTTCCTCCTTTTTTTAAGGCGGAAGATATATTAAATGAAAAAGGTGTATACCCACCTGTATGTTCTCCTACTTTAATATCATTCACCCATACATCGGTTTTCCAGTCCACAGCTCCGAAATGAAGAAGAACATTCATTCCATTCCACTTCTCGGGTACATTAAATATACGGTTATACCATACTTCCTTTTCACCTCCCACTCTTTTTCCCACTCCGGACAGTGAAGATTCAACAGCAAAAGGGACTAATATCTTACCATCATACACAGCGGGGGCTTCCATACCTTTAGGAACAATGGCATAATCCCAACAACCGTTCAGATTCATCCATTGGGGACGCTCCATTATGGGCCGCGGATACTCCGGTAATACATTATTCGGGGCTATCTGCTCTCCCCATTGAGTCTTTATTTTGTCACCTGCCGGTGACCATTGCGCAAATGCTGCAACATTAAAAATCAATATAAATAAGAATAAAAAAATAGGCCGGATGAAGTTCTTCATAAATTGCTTCGTTTAAAGTTAATAATAGATTTGATACTTTGTTTTCACGTATCCAAAAGTAGCCACTACCCTCTAAATTCAGTAGAATTATTGAAGCTATTCATATAACAATCGAATCAAAATCTTCATTTGATTCGATAATTGCCTATGTAGAAAGAATAATTGCAGAGAAAGGTTGTCTACATCTCCACAAAGTCCTTTGGAAGTACCCCAAATTGCTTTTGGAAGCACTTTGCAAAATAAGAAGGAGTACTAAAACCAACCGCATAACAGACTTCATTTATTTTATAAGATTTATCTTTGAGAAGTACAGCTGCTTTCTTAAGACGCTCTACCCGAATATAATCATTGGGAGTCATATCAAGTATGCCTCTAATTTTCCGGTTCAAGCTGGAACGACTCATGTTCAGTAACTGTGCCATATTATCCAGATTAAAATCCGGGTCCTGCAAATTATCATATACTATTTTATTCAATTCTTCCAGAAAAACCCTATCGGCATTCGTTTGTGCCATCGTTGCTGTAAACACAAAAGGAGAATGGCAGAATGCCTGTCTTAGTTTCTCACGATTACAAAGCAGGCTCTCAATTGTAGCTATCAAATATTCTACAGAGAAAGGCTTTTCAATATATGCATCTGCTGCCAGCCTCAATCCCTCTATTTTCGATTCAAGATTTGTTTTGGCAGTCAACAGTAGTACAGGGATATGACTATACGTAAGATCTGTCTTCAATTGATGACACAATTCCATCCCGTCCATCCGTGGCATCATAACATCGCTAATCAATAAATCAATATTTGCATTCTCCAATACTTCAAGAGCTTCAACTCCGTCTTTTGCTTTCAGAACAACATAGGCCGAAGATAATTGTTTAGCTATAAATGCCAGCATATCCTGATTGTCTTCCACTATCAGAATTACAGGAAGATGAGTTCCCTTTTCCAGTTCTTCTGCCATCAGATTTTCAAGATCTGATGTTTTTTCTTCCTCCTCTAATACATTCTTCTGTAATTCCTGTGCTTCCTCTACATGGCTGACTGGAATTTCTAATGCAAAACAATTGGCTCCTTCCATATTTTCAAGACATAAGGTTCCATGATGTAACTCTGCCAAAGAACGTGCCAAAGCAAGACCGAGACCGGTACCGGAAGCATATTTTTCGTTGTTCTGAACCTGAACAAAAGGTTGAAAAATCTCTTCCCGCATATGAATGGGAATAACAGACCCGTCATTGCATACTTTTATTATAAAGCTGCTTGCATTGCACTTTACTGTTATAGTTATATAAGTAGTTGCAAATTTCACAGCATTACTCAACAAATTGCTTATAATTTTAATCAACGCTTCGCGATCGACAGCAGCAGAAATCTTTTCCGAAGGCAAATCGATAGAAAGTTTTATATCTTTTTGTCGTGCCAAAGATGTAAAACGGATATAAACTCCATACACTATTTCCTGAATATCACATTCAGATAAAATGAGTGTGAAACTATTATTAGCTGTTTTGCGAAAATCCAACAACTGATTTATAAGATTCAATAAGCGGTCAGAATTTTGCTTCATGATAACCAAATCCTCCCGCACATCATCTGCTAAAGGTTTATCTTTCAAGATACACTCCAAAGGACCTTTGATTAACGTCAACGGGGTCCGTATTTCATGTGCTACATTCGTAAAAAAGTTAATTTTTGCAGAATAAAGTTCGCGTTCTTTCCTTTGCTCAAACTTTTCCATTTGCCGCATATGCTTGCGAGCCATCCGACGCTTGGAATATCGTATAATAGCATAAAAAGCACACAATAATAAAAGAAGATAAACAGCATAAGCCCATCCCGTCAGATAAAACGGCGGACGAATATAAATATGTAATTTTAATGGCACATCATTCCAGACTCCGTCACTATTCACTCCTTTTGCATAAAGGATATACGGTCCATATGGCAAATTAGAATAACTGACTAATGATCCCCTTGCTTCATACCATTCTTTATCAAATCCTTCCAACTTATATAATAGTTTATTCTGATCTAAAGTAGAATACCCCAGTGTCGCAAAGCGAAATGAAAAGGAATTTTGAGATGCGGTCAGTTCAATGAAGTCTGACACCGTTATACTCTGTTTCAAAGGTGATCCTTTTGTATTTGGTATTACTTCTTTATTGAAAATCATAAAGTCCGTTATCACCAAAGGAGATACATAATCATTATCGATAAAAGTAGACGGGTCAAAAGATATAAGCCCTGTAATACAGCCAAAATAGATTCTTCCATCCGCTGTTTGATGACTTGAACGATAATTAAATTGATTGCTCAATAGTCCATCAGCAATGGTAAAGTTTTTAATGACTTTGGTGTCCGGTTGGAAACGAACTAGTCCTTTGTTTGTGGTCAGCCAAAAAACACCACGCTTATCTTCTACGATCTGATGAACAACATCGCTTGGTAGTCCGATAGAATTCGAATCATAACATTCGAAAGTTCCGGAATCCGAAACCAACCGACAAAATCCTCCACCTTCAGTAGTAAACCATAATTGATGACGGCTATCTTCAAAGATACTTAGGATTTTATCAGAAGATAAGCTTAGTGAATCATTTTCCTTATGGTAGAAATGAATACACTTTTGCTTCTCTGTTTCTAACTTATACACTCCATTAAAGGTTGCCAACCAAAGGTGTCCTTTTAGGTCTTCATGCAAATCATAAATCAAAGTAGGTGGGACAGATTCAATTCGTGAAAAGCGATCATTCTCATTATGATATTCAAATAGTCCGTCAGCAGTACCCAGATATATTTTACCGGACACTGTGCGTCGAATCACAAAAATATCACTGGAACTCAACCCACAGGAATCTTTTTTCTGGTAAGTTTTCACAGCATTCGTCTGTAGATTGATTCGATTAAGTCCTCCTGAAAATGTACCAACCCACAAAAATCCATTCTCCAGACATAATCCATGAATATTATGATAAATAGAATGATGATGGAACGGTTTCAGCTCCTTTGTCGTAGGATTATAATAAAACAAACCTTTATCCTCTGTACCAATCCACAAATTTCCTTTTTCGTCTTCTACGATTTCCCGAACACGTTCACCCAGTTCTTCCATTCCTTTATGAGGATATATTTTCTCAAAGAATGTATATTGTTTAGGGTAATAGTTTATTCCTCCAAAATAAGATCCAATCCACATTCCTCCTTCTTTATCTTTATATAAAGAATAGACAACATTATCTGATAATGCATAGGAAGTTCCCACCAAACTTTGAATATGGGTTATAGAACCTTTCTTGATGTTATAAGTATAAATACCGGATTCCGTACCGATCCACAACTCATTTTCAGAATAGAGCGCAATTTCCCGCACGTAAACATCATCGCCTTTATCATCTACAGATAGCAATGTACGGACTTGCCGGGTCGCCAAATTGATTTCTTTCAAGCCTTTAGTCAAGCCAACATATAACAGATTCTCTTCTCCTTTAATTATTTTATTGACTACTTCATTCTTAAAGGGTTGGGTACCATCTTGTGCGATAAAAGGATATACAGTGTTGAAATTATCAAGAGTAAAATACAGATTATCGGCATAAAAAGCTCCCCAACAAGTTCCCTGATCGAACAAAAAGTTTTTCATACCGGGCCAGGGTATTTTTAATTGTACCAAATCTTTTTGTTGTGGGTGAAAACAAAAAAATCCATCAGCAGAAGAGATATAAATGCCATCTTTATTCTCACCAATCATATATACAGAACGGGTAATACCTAAACCATCAGCAGTCTTTACATCAAAAAAATATGTATTCTCACATGAAATAGAATAAATATAGACTCCGGCATCAGTACCGATCCAGATCTGTCCGTCCTTATCTTCATAAAGTGCAGTAACACAATTATTACCCAGCATACCATTAGCTTTGCAATATACTTGAAAAGAAGTTCCATCAAAGCGATTCAATCCATCTTTAGTGCCAAACCACATAAAACCAAGATGATCTTGCAGAATAGCATATATACTATTCTGTGATAAACCATCATTAATGTTCCATGAACGGAAATAATATTGATTACTAGTCATTAAATTAGCGAACAGCAATACAGGACAACTAATTAACACTAATAACAAAAATCTTTTCATAATATTAGATATTTAAAAATAAGCCTCAATCACATAGTGAAATCACTCTGTATATTTAGTCTCTCACCTTGACAAATATACAAAATATTAGTAATCGACAACTATTTCACTATTATTTCCTATTAAATAAATTAGGAGAACTTCTTTCTATTTTACAAAAAGTCACTACTGACATTTTGTAATTCTTAATCTATCAGAAATCGCTTCTTTCCTCCTTTACGCTGGAGTAAAGTATTTCTGTCAACGTAGAGGCATTTAACAAAGTCACCATTATATAATCAAGCATGATATATACACATTTTGATAGATCAAGAAAACTTTTAAAATCTAAAAAGCATCATCTACACCAATAAAGTTCCCTTTTATTCTTTTCTATTTATCATTATCAAAGACCGAAATAGAAAAATCAATGGAAGGAAAGTAGAAAATACTAACAATATTTACGACATAGCGACACTATCCCAATGGTTTGCTTACTCTATCCATAGCTTTTGGTGACATTATCCGCATCTTTTGCTTACTTTATCCTTATGTTTTTCACAAATATAACGATGCTTTTCAGTGAAAAACACGGTGCTTTTGTACAAAACAAGCAAAATTTTCAGCATTTTAAAGGTTTTTGCTTGCTAACAGAGAGAAATAACAAAACATGTGAGATAGCAAAATCCCTGATTACACAAACAATCGTCAGTATAATCAGGGATTCTAAAACTTTATGTAAAAAGTGTAGAGATGACGAAAAGTTTAGTACTGAATCACCTTGTCACTACTAACAGTCTTATACCAATCTGTGGTTGAGCTCTGATCGTGTGCCCAATCTGCAAATTTAGAATATGCATTCGTTATCACTGTTGTTTCTGCTGGATAAGCAAATTTATCAGGAACGCAAAGAGCCCAAGTATTATTAACTGCCTTGATTACTTCGAGCACTTCATTATCTGCCAATTGCCCATTCGCCGTAGCCGAATTAAAATGAGTCAAATGGATTTCCGTTCTCTTTTGACCTATCCCCTGATAAGCAATGAAGAAGTCTAAGCCATCTGTCACACTAGGGACAGATATTGCATTCTTAAGTTTGACGTTCACTTCAAGAGTGTATATATCGGTCAGAGGGGTACTAGCATTCCCTGTATTCAACATGGGACGTTGTGTTCCTGTATATCCATATATATAATGTGCGTCTCCAAATAAAGGAATCACAAGTTCATTACCATTCGTTTCATAAGATGCATTTTCAAATATCCCGGAATTTAATGAGCCAGTACGTTGAGCGGCACCTGCACCAAAATTTACCTCTTCTACATTATTTTTGTCTATTCCTCGTATTCTCAAACCAGCACCTAATTGTTTCACGGCACCAACCGCCCGAAGGTCGATTTTATATTTCAGTTCTTTCACGTCATTACCGGCTGCAGGCAAAGTTACATTCAACACAATATCATTGAAATCGTAATCGCCTGCTTTCGGATAGTTATCTTCGAAAGCATAAGAATAAATCGCATATCGGATCTCTACATCATCCGGTTCTTCATCAGAGTTATATCCTTCTTTAATACAGTCACCGTCAGCAGGAAGTATAAATTCTGCTTTGCCCGGGTTACAATAGGTAGCACCTTGCTGCAATCCTTTATTTACTAACCATGCAAAAGGAGACCAGTCATAATGTGCTTCGCCTTTATATGTTTGATCTGTTATCTCACAAATGATATTATTAGTTACTTTAGAAGTAGATTGAGCCAAACCGGCAGTATTGTCTATTGTGTGAATTCTTAATAAGGCAGTTCCTTGTGTCGGACCGGTAACTGTTCTGAATAAATTAGCTTTGCCCGTACAAGTCAATATGGATTGTGCTTCCATCACGATATTATTATCATTTCCATTACCCGTCAATTCTTTGCAAATAGCTTCGGAAGTATTTCCCATAACAAGTGTACCAAACTGTAATTTTCCTGCCTTCAGATAACAACCGTTTTTAATATTAGTATTGTTGTTACCATCTATATTTTCAACTTCAATCGTTCCATGATTTATCAATGTGGTACCATTGGTAGAAGCATTATAAGAATTCAGTTTAAGTGTTCCATAATTCACAAAATCAACTCCACTTCCACCTCCATCAATTTTCAAAAAGTCACAATCAATCGTACCGGCATTATAGTTCGTACGCCCGGCCGAACTATTTGTTATCTGAATACCTCTGTCGCCAACAATACTTCCCCCCTGCATCACAGTTATATAAGAAGCTTGAGTTAATACCAGGCTCCCATTTTTAGCGACCTCTATCTTTCCACCATTCTCAACTATAATTTCTGTAATATTAGAAAATTGATTACTATTTTCTATAACCCATGTGCTTCCTTGAGGAACAATTACTTTCACAGCTTGGGCTCCGCCACTGACACCAGAGGTGGTAAATCCACCATTAAAAGTACCATCCGGAATCTTAAACCAACGTTTTTGTTCCTTGAATACAGGCAAATTAGCATACTCAAACCATCCGAAACCTGCCCCCAAATCCCAACCGTTTTTAACTTCAGTAGCCGTCATTTTTTTATCACTAATAAACTCTGTTGTATAAGGAGCCTCCATAACAGGTATACTAGTCGCCACAGCTCGTGACATAGAACGTGTTGGTGTACCTTTGTCTCCAAAATGCGCTGTCACTGTGCCATTTTCAATCGCTGCCGGTTGAACCAGATAGCGTTTGTGCTCATCTATGCGTGCAACAAACACCTTATCAAGCGCTGTTGCACAATCCATCACCACATTCAAAGTCGTACTTTGATTGACAGTTCCTTCCGCTAAGAGTTTTGCTGTACTTCCCGGACTTAATGGATCGGCATCAAATATTTGTATCTTATAATCTACTCCCTGATCTCCATTAACTGACACATGCGCTGTCACACTTCGTGACACTGTCCAATCACCATCAGGATCGATGTTTTTTACAGGAAAAGTTTCTTCGTAAATTTGCTTCAGTTGATCTGCATCAAACAGATTTTTCTCATTATCAACACAACTGATAAAACTGATGGAAGACGCCAACAACGAGAAAGTGAATACTTTTGCAATGTTCTGTTTCATAATCTTTTAATGCTTTAGTTTGTTTTATTTGCGAAAAACATAAATCACTACTAATCAATAATCAGCAATGAACGCACAAAGATAATTGTATTTATAAACATTATACAGATTACATTGCATTTTCCGATTTGCAGTTAACATCTTTTAAAGCGCCTCACTCTAATTATTTATATTAGAAGACAGTTAGTTATATCGTTGAATATAAAAAATTTAATGCTATTTATTCAATAGTATACAGCAAAAAAAAGAGTTGCATATTTCTATGCAACTCTTCATATAAAGACAAAGACTAAAAGGGGAAAATCAATGGCAATACAAAAATCATCACGATTCCCATAATAATCTGCAACGGCAATCCTACTTTTACATAATCCATAAAGGTATATTGTCCGGCAGGCATCACCAAGGCATTAGGCGGTGTAGAAAACGGAGAAGCAAAACACATACTTGCACCTACCGTCACGGCAAACAAGAAAGGAACCGGACTGACTCCAATCTGTATGGCACTTTGCAAAGCAATCGGAGCAAGCAAAACAGCGGTAGCCGTATTACTAATAAACATCGTCATCAACGAAGTCGTAAAATAAATACCTGCCATCAATGCAATCGGTCCGTATGATCCCAAACCGTTCACCAATGTATTGGAAATATATTCCGAAGCTCCCGTTTTCTCCAATGCCAGAGACATAGGGAGCATGGCAGCAATCAATACAATACTTTCCCAGTTGATCGTTTTATAAGCCGCTTCCACATTGCGGAAACATCCCGTAAGTACCATCAATATACCCGCTATCATAACGGCTGTAACCGGAGCTACCGGAATGAAATCAAAAACCATCATTGCCACCATTAACACCATAATAGCAGCTGCTACCGGAGCTTTGTAATCTAACGTAACTTTAGCTGCTTCCGCCAAAGGTTGTCCCAAAACAACCCAATCAGCATCTTCCTTACTAAGACGGGCTATATTATTCCATGTTCCTTGCACCAAAAGTACGTCACCACTATGAATACGCTCATTTCCCAAATCCTGCAATAAATATTCCTTTTTACGACGAATCCCCAATACGTTTACATTAAACTTATCACGGAAACCAGCTTCTTTAATTGTCTGGTTTATCAAATTAGAAGATGGCATCAATACTATTTCAGCAATACCGATATCATAAAAATCAAGCGAATTAGTCGTACTTTTTGTTTCTTCCGTTGCATGGTCGCCCAAAATCTCCAACAGGTAATCTTCCGCAAAGAGTTGCACCTTATCAAAGTCTCCAGTCACATACAAAATATCCTCTACTTCTAACATCGTGTCCGGTGCAGCAAACTTTTGAGTAATCGTTTTCAGAAAACGATGTTGCGATGCATCACCACGGCGAACTTCCATAATATTCAGACCATATTTACGACGAATATCCAAATCGATTATTGTCTTCCCCAAAAGCCGTGAATCTTTTATCACCTGTAAACGAAACAAGTTACTGGAGAGTCCATATTCATTAACCAACTGTTTCAATGACTTGCCCGAACGTTTATTATCATCTTTCTGGCCTTTTTTAGAAAGAAACCATTTACTAAGCGGCATCAGAACCAGTGTACCGACAATTACACAGACAATGCCGACAGGCAGGAAAGAGAAGAAAGAAAGCGGCTCAAGTCCGGCAGAAGTCAATGTATTCTGTATCACAAGGTTCGGCGGAGTACCAATCAGAGTCATCATACCTCCCATACTACTTGCAAAAGCCAACGGCATCAACAGCCTGCTGGGATTCATGCCGGCACTCATCGCCAGACTAACAACAATAGGAAGCATCAATGCCACCGTACCTGTGTTACTGACAAATGCACCAATGGCAGAAGTCACCAACATCACCAATAGAAACAACCGGATCTCACTGGTTCCCGCAAGTTTAAGTATTCGTGAACTAATCATTTTTGCCAGTCCCGTTTGGAAAATAGCCCCTCCTACTACAAACAATCCGATCATCATAATGACTACCGAATTGGAAAAACCGGAGAGTGCCTCGTCAGGAGTTAATATCTGAAAAACAAGTAAGGCTATCAGCGCACATAGCGCCACAATATCCGAACGAACCTTGCCGTTCACGAAAAAGACAGCCGAAAGAACGAGAATAATAATGGTTATCAGCATACGTAATTAAATGATTGTTTTATTTTGACTCTATCAAAACTAATTTAGGTGAACAAAAATAGAAAATACTCCAGCGTTATTAAAACAAATTAGAAATGATTTTAGTTCATGAGACATCATTTAATATTTTAATACATTTTACCTCTAAAAAAAAGATTCAACATCATTCTAAATATCATACTATATAGGAATTATAAGATACCATACACCCACATTCTACACATTATATTTTATTACATCTCACAATGTAACATTGAAAAATAATAGATTTATGTATTATCTTTTTGATAGTTAAAGAACAATTCATATCTTTACACCCTATTTATATCAAACATTTTATGGCAAACAATATTTTGTTAATTTTCTGGATTGGTGAAGTACCTTGGGGTTATAATTATTTACTGGTAATTATTTTACTCCTTATCATCAGCATCTTATTATATAGAATCCGTAAATTACAAAAAACGATTAAAAAAACCAATCATTCCTACCGTTTCTCTTTTGACATTCTCGACAACCTTCCTTTTCCTATCTTCGTAAAAGACATTACAAATGATTTCCGATACTATTACTGGAATAAAGAATCAGCCGCTCAATCCGGCATTAGCAGTGAAGAAGCCATCGGACATACTGACTACGAAATATACGGAGAAGAAAGAGGAGAAAAATACCGGAATATCGACAAAGAACTCGTACAAGAAGGCAAAGTATACCGCAAAGAAGAGAAATATATCACTCCCGATGGAATTACCCATGATACGATTGCTGTAAAATCAATTATTTCATGGGAAGGGGAAAAAAGATGGCTGCTCGCAACCCGATGGGAGATCACTCAACTCAAGAATTATGAAAGAGAATTGGTTGCAGCCAAAGAAGAACTGGAAAAAGCATTGAAGAAGCAGAAACTAGCTCTAAAAAGTATTGACTTCGGGCTTATCTATATTGATAAAAATTACCGGGTGCAATGGGAAGAAACAAGACAAATCGCCAGCCTGGTAAAAGGAAGACAATACATACCGGGAAAAATTTGCTATCAGACCAGTGCACTTCGTAATGAACCATGTGGACAATGTGCTTTCAAGAAAGCAATCGAACAAGGCAAAATAATCCGACATACAATCAGAGTAGACGATGTAGATTTTGAAGTGACCGCAACTCCCGTTTTTGGCGACGAAAAAGAAACTGAAATTATTGGCGGATTACTTCGTTTTGAAAACATCACAGAAAAACTAAAAATGAACAGAATGTTGCAAGAGGCAAAGGAAAAAGCCGAAGAATCCAATCGACTGAAATCGGCCTTTCTAGCTAATATGAGCCACGAAATACGAACCCCACTAAACGCAATTGTAGGATTCTCCGAAATGGTTTGCCAGACAGAGGAGGAAGAAGAGAAACAGGAGTTCGTGAAAATAATCTCCAGCAACAATATCTTATTATTGCAACTGATAGACGATATTCTGGATCTTTCCAAAATCGAAGCCGGTACTATGGAATTCACATTTGCGCAAACTGACATTAATGAACTGATGGAAGGTATTTGCAGACAAATGCAAGAAAAGAACTCTTCACCGGACGTACAAATCGTATTCACAGAGAGAGCAAATCAATGTATTATTAATACAGACCGCATACGCTTATCACAGGTTATCATCAACTTTACAAACAATGCCTTAAAATTCACTTCCAAAGGTTCTATCGAAATGGGATACCGGATTGAAGAAGCAAGTGATGAAATATACTTTTATGTAAAAGATACAGGTATCGGAATTCCTGCTGACAAAATAGACAAGGTGTTCGAACGTTTCGTCAAACTGAATTCGTTTATTAAAGGAACAGGTCTCGGACTAGCCATCTGCCGTGTCATAGTAGAGCGGCTGGGAGGAGTTATCGGAGCGGAATCTAAAGAAGGAGAAGGTTCTTGTTTCTGGTTCAAAATTCCAAGAACAGAGAAAATTGAGAAATAGTAAGCAGAATACCGAAAAGCCTTGGATTTATAAAATCACTCTTTTTACTGCTACTGATTATGAAGTATACCCTGTAAGATGATTACACAGCCCCGCTACTTTACATTATTACTACTAATGAAATGTACCCCAAAAGTTTTATATCCAACTTTTAGGGTACACATTTTATTTAGCAAGAAGGATTTTTCGGAAACCTTCTTATTCTATAAACTTCATGTAAGAGTGTGCCTAAAGTGCAGTCTCTAATATTCTACGAGCAACAACACCTGTTACATTTCCATTCTCACCATATTTAGCACCACGTTCATTGAAGCGACGTTCGATTTCCAGAATAGTTTCCTGTCCGATGTTTTCTTCATGCAAACGTGTAGTCAGTCCCAGTGAACGGAAAAATTCTTCGGTACGGCAAATTGCTTCATCAATCCGCTCTTCTCTTGTACCGGAAGTAATTCCCCAAACTCTTTCACCATACTGCAAAAGCTTATCCCCTTTTTCTTCATGAAGCACTTGCAACGTGGCAGGAAGAACAATGGCTAACGTATGGCCATGTGTCAATCCGTGCAAAGCAGTAATTTCATGCCCGATCATGTGAGTAGCCCAGTCTTGAGACACTCCCATAGCAATAAATCCATTCAATGCCATTGTAGCCGAAAGCATAAAATCAGCCATCAGTTGATAATCATGCTGGTTTTCACGAATTTTCGGAGCAATCTCCACCAAAGTTTGTAGAATACCTTCCGCCCAACGGTCCATAACGCGACTCTGTCCGGAAGTAGTCATATATTGCTCCATCACATGAACATAGGTATCAGCCAATCCACAAGCTACCTGATGAGGTGGCAAGGTAAAAGTTACTTCCGGATCAAGAATAGAGAAGATTGGATAGTTGGCATAAAAAGGATATTTCTCTTTCGTTTCGCGACGGGAAATAACTGCTCCGTTATTCATTTCCGAACCGGTAGCAGGCAAAGTCAATACAGTGGAAAGAGGTACAGTATGAGTTACCGGGCGTCCGGCAAGTACTAAATCCCAGGCATCACCATCATACAGGATTCCTGCGGAAATCAATTTCGTACCGTCAATAACAGAACCGCCGCCAACAGCCAGCAAATAATCCACTTTCTCTTCTTTTCCCAAAGCAATCGCTTTACGGAGAGTTTCGATGGCAGGATTGGGTTCGATTCCCCAAAATTCTACCGTAAAATGGTCCTTCAATGCTTCCTTTACCTGATCGTACACTCCGTTTTTCTTCACGCTTCCGCCGCCAAAAGTAATCATAATACGTTTGTCGGACGGTATTTCTTTAGCCAGCCGGGCAATCATCCCTTTTCCCATGATTAGTTTCACGGGATTTTGAAAAATAAAATTTTCCATATCTTAGTCTATTGTTATTATTTTGGTTATTAGTCACTATCCTTGCAAAGATACATGATTTATCCGAAGCCTGTCAGAATCAAGCAAAGAATTGTTGTGCCACAGAAGGAACCATAGCCGACAACCAGGGTTTCATATCCTCTGCTACCAATAACCAATACAATAATAATATAATGAAAATGGCAATAGCGATACCTACTAAAACTTTTCTCTGTTTCATAATTGTTTTTGTTTAAATATTCAATATTTATAAGAACAGTTCAGGTTGAAAATTGTTCTATATCAGAAAAATGAAGGCAAAAGAGAAAAAAAGTCATATTTTGTTTGCTGTTTCAAACAAAGTGTCTATATTTGCCCCCATAAAATTACAAAAGACAATGAGAACAATGTTAGTAAATACATATTGGTGGTGGCGCCCGTTACAACTCCGACAGTCGTAAGGGAGCAGTGCTCGTATGTATATACCTCATTAAAGATATAACAAATTTGAAAGAGCCCTGTCGCAACCTGCGACAGGGCTCTTTTTATTTACCCCCGTTTCAAAACAGATTCAATAATAACATAAAAATAGATATAGGATTATGAAAAGTTTTTTAGTTGACCAGGATGGCTATTACGGAGAATTCGGCGGTGCTTACGTACCGGAAATCCTCCACAAATGTGTTGAGGAACTAACGAATAAGTACCTCGAAGTGATTGAAAGCGAAGATTTTAAAAAGGAATTCGACCAGTTGCTACGTGACTACGTAGGACGTCCCTCCCCACTCTATCTGGCCAAACGCCTTTCTGAAAAATACGGTTGCAAATTGTATCTGAAGCGGGAAGACCTGAATCATACAGGTGCTCACAAAATCAACAATACCATCGGACAAATCTTACTGGCACGTCGCATGGGAAAGAAGCGTATCATCGCCGAAACCGGAGCCGGACAACATGGAGTAGCAACAGCTACCGTCTGTGCATTGATGGATATGGAATGTATCGTTTATATGGGAAAGACGGACGTAGAACGCCAGCACATTAATGTAGAGAAAATGAAAATGTTGGGAGCCACCGTTATCCCCGTTACTTCCGGCAACATGACGCTGAAAGACGCAACCAACGAAGCGATCCGCGACTGGTGCTGTCATCCTGCCGACACTTATTATATCATCGGATCTACCGTAGGTCCTCATCCCTACCCTGACATGGTGGCACGTCTGCAATCTGTTATCAGCGAAGAAATCAAAAAGCAACTGCAAGAAAAAGAAGGACGTGATTATCCGGATTATCTGATAGCCTGCGTGGGAGGAGGAAGTAATGCTGCCGGAACGATTTATCATTATATCAACGACGAACGGGTAGGCATTATCCTGGCGGAAGCGGGAGGTAAAGGAATAGAGACCGGAATGACCGCCGCTACCATCCAACTCGGCAAAATGGGAATTATCCACGGAGCACGTACCTATGTCATCCAAAACGAGGACGGACAGATTGAGGAGCCATACTCCATTTCCGCCGGACTGGATTATCCGGGCATTGGTCCGATACACGCTAACCTTGCCGCCCAAAGCCGTGCCAATGTATTGGCAATCAACGACGACGAAGCGATAGAGGCTGCCTACGAACTTACCAAACTCGAAGGTATTATCCCTGCATTGGAATCTGCCCACGCATTAGGAGCTTTGAAAAAATTGAAGTTCAAGCCGGAAGATATCGTTGTATTGACTGTTTCGGGACGAGGAGACAAAGATATTGAAACCTATTTGTCGTTTAACGAACAGCTATAAATAATTAGTCAACCATCATTCGCAATCAATAATCAAGCAATTATAGAAATGAAAACATTTAATTATACTACCCATAGCAAACAAGTGCTCGGAGATATGCATACTCCCGTCAGCATTTATCTGAAAGTGCGCGACATGTATCCTCAATCCGCATTAATGGAAAGTTCCGATTATCATGCCGGAGAAAATTCCCTGTCATTTATAGCCCTTTGTCCCTTGGCAAGCATCGGTGTAAACGGTGGCATTGTCACTGCCAACTATCCCGATAATAGCCGTACGGAAGAACCGCTGACAAAAACATTCAATGTAGAAAAGGCCATGAACCGGTTTATCAATCAGTTCCAGGTGGCCGGAGATAATAAGAATGTATGCGGACTTTACGGATATACGACGTTTAATGCCGTGAAGTACTTCGAGCACATCCCGGTGAAAGAAAGTCATGATGAGCAAAACGATGCTCCGGATTTACTATACATATTATATAAGTATGTCATTGTTTTCAATCATTTCAAAAATGAGCTGACATTAGTTGAAATGTTGTCCGAAGGAGAAGAAAGCGGTTTGCCGGAACTGGAAGCAGCCATCGAAAACCGGAATTATGCTTCCTACAATTTCTCTGTAACAGGCCCCGTAACCAGCCCCATCACCGACGAAGAACACAAAGCAAATGTGCGCAAAGGAATCGCACACTGTATGCGCGGAGATGTTTTCCAAATCGTGCTTTCCAGAAGATTTATCCAACCATACGCCGGAGATGATTTCAAAGTTTATCGCGCACTCCGCAGCATCAATCCTTCTCCTTATCTTTTCTATTTCGACTTCGGAGGATATCGTATCTTTGGTTCTTCGCCGGAAACACATTGCAAAATCGAAAACGGCCGCGCCTACATTGACCCGATTGCCGGAACCACCCGTCGCACGGGAGACACAGTAAAAGACCGCGAATTGACAGAGGCTTTACTGGCCGATCCTAAAGAAAATGCAGAGCATGTCATGCTGGTTGATCTTGCAAGAAACGACCTTTCACGTAATTGCCATGATGTACGCGTGGTATTCTATAAGGAACCGCAATATTATAGCCATGTTATTCATTTGGTAAGCCGTGTCAGTGGTATGCTGAATGAAGGCGCCGACAAAATAAAAACGTTTATTGACACGTTCCCGGCCGGTACGTTAAGCGGTGCCCCCAAAGTACGCGCTATGCAGTTAATCAGTGAAATCGAGCCACATAATCGTGGAGCCTACGGTGGTTGTATCGGTTTTATCGGATTGAATGGCGAATTAAACCAAGCAATCACCATCCGTACTTTTGTAAGCCGCAACAACGAACTCTGGTTCCAGGCCGGAGGAGGTATCGTAGCACGCAGCCAAGATGAATACGAACTGCAAGAGGTGAACAATAAACTGGGAGCACTGAAAAAAGCAATTGATTTAGCTGTCAAATTAAAAAATTAACCGTCCCAAATAGTCAGCCTAAAAAATAATTGCTGTTGCCTGAAAAAAGATTCCCGTTGCCTAAACGCTTCTATTTCTTTAGGCAGAAAAGCAGAGATAGTATTTGAACAACCATTTTACAATGACAATAAAAATGAAAATATTACTTTTAGATAACTACGACTCTTTCACTTATAATCTGCTGCATGTAGTGAAAGAATTAGGGGCTACAGATGTAGAAGTAGTCCGCAACGACCAGATAGAGCTTGATGAAGTAGATCGTTTTGATAAAATCATCCTGTCTCCCGGACCGGGCATACCCGAAGAAGCCGGCTTGTTACTACCTATTATTAAGAGATACGCTCCGACCAAAAGCATTCTGGGGGTCTGCCTGGGTCATCAGGCTATCGGCGAAGCCTTCGGAGCACGTCTGGAAAACCTCAAAGAAGTATATCATGGCGTACAAACTCCGGTAAGTATCATTCGTCAGGACCTGCTTTTTGAAGGATTAGGAAAAGAAATCCCTGTCGGAAGATATCATTCCTGGGTAGTCAGCCGGGAAGGTTTTCCGGACTGTCTGGAAATAACAGCAGAAAGCCAGGAGGGACAAATCATGGCAATCCGCCATAAAACATATAATGTACATGGTATTCAGTTCCATCCCGAATCAGTATTAACTCCGCAAGGAAAAGAAATTATCAAAAACTTCTTAAACGATTGAACTTATGAAACAGATTCTATACAAACTTTTCGAACATCAATATTTGGGACGCGATGAAGCGCGCACCATTCTACAGAACATCGCGCAAGGGAAATATAACGATGTGCAAGTGGCCTCACTCATCACCGTCTTTCTGATGCGTAATATTTCCGTAGAGGAATTATGCGGTTTCCGTGACGCACTGTTGGAAATGCGTATTCCGGTCGATTTGAGTGATTTCGCTCCGATTGATATCGTAGGAACCGGAGGTGACGGAAAAAACACATTCAATATTTCTACAGCTTCCTGCTTTACAGTTGCCGGAGCCGGCTTCCCGGTTGTGAAACATGGTAACTATGGAGCAACGTCGGTCAGTGGTGCCAGTAATGTAATGGAGCAACACGGTGTAAAATTCACCAGTGATGTAGACCAACTGCGTCGCAGCATGGAAAAATGCAATCTTGCTTATCTGCATGCCCCTTTATTCAATCCGGCATTAAAAGCAGTAGCTCCGGTTCGTAGAGGATTGGCAGTGCGCACTTTCTTCAATATGCTCGGTCCATTGGTAAATCCGGTATTACCTGCTTACCAACTGTTAGGAGTTTACAATCTACCGTTACTTCGCCTTTACACCTATACTTATCAGGAAAGCAAGACGAAATTTGCCGTTGTTCATAGCCTTGACGGATATGATGAGATTTCTCTGACCAATGAGTTTAAAGTGGCAACCAGCGATCATGAAAAGATTTACACTCCCGAAAGCCTCGGCTTCTCCCGTTATAAGGATATTGATCTGGATGGCGGACAAACACCGGAAGATGCAGCTAAGATTTTCGATCATATCATGAATAATACAGCTACGGAAGCTCAAAAAAATGTAGTGATAGTCAACTCCGCTTTCGCTATCCATGTGATTCGTCCGGAAAAGACAATTGAAGAATGTATTGCTCTTGCCAAAGAATCATTGGAAAGCGGACGTGCATTAGCAACACTAAAAAAATTCATTGAATTGAATAGTTAATTTGATTTACGATTAGCAAGTCTGATTATAAATATAAAAACAAACGAACTGATGAAAGATATATTATCCGAGATTATAACAAACAAACGATTTGAAGTTGACCTGCAAAAGCAGGCTATTTCTATCGAACAATTACAGGAAGGTATCAGCGAATCTCCGACTCCCCGCTCTATGAAGCAGGCATTAGCCTCTTCCGCATCAGGTATTATCGCCGAGTTCAAGCGGCGCTCTCCTTCCAAAGGATGGATACAAGAAGAAGCGCGTCCGGAAGAGATCGTTCCCTCCTATGCAGCGGCAGGTGCCTCCACCCTTTCCATCCTTACTGATGAGAAGTTTTTCGGAGGAAGCCTGAAAGATATCCGCGCCGCACGCCCTTTGGTGGAAATTCCCATTCTTAGAAAAGACTTTATCATTGATGAATACCAGCTTTACCAAGCTAAAATTGTCGGTGCAGATGCCGTACTTCTCATCGCAGCCGCACTAGAACTGGAAAAGTGCAATGAACTGGCAGAGAAAGCTCATGAATTAGGTATGGAGGTCCTACTAGAGATTCATAGTTCCGAAGAACTGGCGTACATCAACAAAGGAATAGATATGGTAGGTATCAACAACCGTAATCTGGGTACTTTCTTCACCGATGTAGAAAACTCTTTCCGCCTGGCCGGACAACTTCCTCAAGATTCGGTACTGGTATCTGAAAGCGGCATCTCCGATCCGGAAATAGTTAAACGCCTCCGGACAGCCGGATTCCGGGGATTCCTGATCGGCGAAACATTTATGAAAACACAGCGACCGGGAGAAACCTTACAGAGTTTCCTGCAAGCCATTCAATAAACTAATTATTCAAAACGGACAGCCCTATGATTAACGGAAAAATTATCAAAGTATGCGGTATGCGAAAAGCTGAAAACATACAGGACGTAGAGTCTATCGAAGGCATAGATATGCTGGGATTCATCTTTTATCCTAAATCTCCCCGATGTGTCTACGAGCTTCCGGCTTACCTGCCCACTCATACCCGGCGTGTCGGAGTCTTTGTCAATGAAGACAAGCAAGTGGTCAGCATGTATGCTGATCGTTTCGGACTGAATGATGTGCAACTCCACGGAAATGAATCGCCGGAATACTGCCGGTCCTTACATTCTACCGGATTGAAAATCATCAAGGCCTTTTCTGTAGACCGCCCCAAAGACTTGAAAAAGGTGTATGACTACGAAAAAGTCTGTGATCTTTTTCTGTTCGATACCAAATGCGAGCAATATGGTGGTTCGGGAAATCAATTTGATTGGAGCATATTACACACATATAACGGAGATGTACCTTTCCTTTTGAGCGGAGGTATCAACTCATACAGTGCCAATGCCCTGAAAGAATTCAAGCATCCCCGGCTTGCCGGATATGATCTCAACAGCCGTTTTGAAACCAAACCGGGAGAAAAAGATCCGGAGCGTATCCGGACATTTTTAAACGAATTAAAATCATCACTTTAAAATTCCAACGTCATGAATAGAATTAATCAACTTTTCAATAGCAACAAGAAAGACATACTTTCTATTTATTTTTGTGCCGGCACCCCCACTTTAGATGATACTGCCAATGTAATCCGCACACTCGAAAAACATGGAGTAAGCATGATTGAAATCGGTATTCCTTTCAGTGATCCGATGGCAGACGGCATTGTTATCCAGAATGCCGCTACCCAAGCATTACGCAACGGCATGTCTTTAAAACTTCTTTTTGAACAATTGCGGGATATTCGCAAGGACGTAAAAATACCACTTGTATTCATGGGGTACTTAAATCCAATCATGCAATTCGGATTTGAAAACTTCTGCCGTAAATGCGTGGAATGTGGTATTGATGGTGTTATCATCCCCGATCTCCCTTTCCGTGATTATCAAGAACATTATCGTATCATTGCCGAGCGCTACAACATCAAAGTGATTATGCTCATCACACCGGAGACCAGCGAAGAACGGGTACGCGAAATAGATACACATACCGACGGATTCATTTACATGGTTTCATCAGCAGCAACTACCGGAGCACAACAGAATTTCAACGAACAAAAACAGGCATACTTCAAGAAAATAAAAGATATGCATCTGAACAATCCGTTGATGATAGGATTTGGCATCTCCAATAAAGCGACGTTCCAGGCAGCTTGCGAACACGCTTCCGGAGCTATCATCGGCAGTAAGTTCGTTACTCTGCTCGAAGAAGAAAAAGACCCGGAAAAAGCCATCCTTAAATTAAAAGAAGCGGTGAAATGATTTATGATTTATAATTTATGAATTATGATTTATGCGAATCAGCAGTTGAATCCAGGTCATTGGTAATTCTAATAAATTAATCAAGTGTGAGGGACGTGAGGGAGGTTCACATGAATGATAAATCTACAAAATCATTCGAAAACTCATAAATCATAATTCATAAATCATAAATCACTATTTTTTCCTATCTTTGCCAGCGTTTTAACAGTAATTCAACAATTATGAGAGCAGAAACCCCTTCCGTTTTGTTAATTTACACGGGTGGAACTATCGGAATGATAGAGAATCCGGAAACAGGTGCCTTAGAAAACTTCAACTTCGATCATTTGCTTAAGCATGTACCCGAACTAAAAAGATTCAACTACCGCATCTCTTCCTACCAATTTGATCCCCCTCTCGACTCTTCGGATATGGAACCTGCTTACTGGGCAAAGCTAGTAAAGATTATCAATTACAATTATGATTATTTTGATGGTTTTGTCATCCTTCACGGAACAGATACGATGGCTTACACAGCCTCTGCATTAAGCTTTATGCTCGAAAACCTAAGCAAGCCCGTCATTCTCACCGGTTCCCAGCTACCAATCGGAACTTTGCGCACAGACGGAAAAGAAAATCTCATCACAGCCATTGAGATCGCAGCTGCCAAAAACCCGGATGATACGGCCATTGTTCCTGAAGTATGTATTTTCTTTGAAAATCATTTGATGCGTGGCAACCGTACTACCAAAATTAATGCGGAGAATTTTAACGCTTTCCGCTCTTTCAATTATCCACCCTTGGCACGGGTAGGTATCCACATCAAATATGAACCCCATCTTATCCGGAAACCAGATCCGACAAAACCATTAAAGCCGCATTATCTATTTGACACCAATGTAGTTATTTTGACTCTCTTCCCTGGTATTCAGGAGAGTATCGTAACTTCTCTGCTTCATGTTCCCGGATTGAAGGCAGTTGTCATGAAAACCTTCGGTTCAGGAAATGCCCCGCAAAAGGAATGGTTCATCCGCCAACTAAAGGAAGCTACCGATCGCGGAATTATCATTGTCAACATCACACAATGTGCCTCCGGAGCAGTAGAGATGGGACGTTATGAAACAGGAATGCACCTTTTGGAAGCAGGTGTAATCAGCGGATATGACAGCACTCCCGAATGTGCCATAACAAAGCTCATGTTTTTATTGGGACATGGATTACCCAACAAGGATATCCGATATAAAATGAACTCCTGCTTAATAGGAGAAATTACTAAGTCTTAAATTAAATACACTTAATATAATCCTTTGATTTTCATTTTAAGCAGTCTTATAAAAGTGAAAATCAAGGGTTTTCTCTTCATCATCACCGAGACTTCATCAAACCTAAACGAGCCAAAGAAGAACCAAAACGGAAGTATGGTTATTTTCACTCTATAAAATAACAGAAAAAATATTTCCAATAAAAGATATGCAGTTATTTTTGTAATGGATTTGGTTACAAACAATCAAGCAATAATACATTATGATGAAGAAAACAGTTCAATTTGTGCCCATTATTGCAATAGCAATGGCAGGTACTATGTTTAGTTGTGTGGACTCCGGAAAGGATCTCTATGATCCGTCTTATGAAACACCTAACCCGATGGGAGACGGCTTTGCTGCTCCCGATGATATCGATTGGAACATGATAACCACTAAAAATGTTTCAGTCGAAGTGAAAGATGAAGAAGGAGGGCAATTTGCTTATTTAATTGAAATATATGCAGAAGATCCTTTGACTAACGAAAATGCTTCCGTACTCGCTACAAGGACAGCTAACAAAGAAAACAACTTTAAATTTACAGCTGCTGTCAGCCTGCTCCCCACTCAAAAGGGTATTTACGTGAAACAAACCGACCCAAGAGGACGTGAACAGGTATATCAGTTCGATGTGCCGGAAAACAGCAATAATATTACCTGTAAGCTCTATTATGCAGAATCTGCAGCACAGAATAGAGCATTAATGAGTCGTGGTGTCGCTACAAGAAATCTCGCATTTGAAAAACCGGATTATTCTTCCATACCAACTGACGCTAAGGAAGTTACAGAAATGGCAGGAACGACTTTGCTGCATGGTGCTAATTACAAAATCACCTCTGACTATAATGGTATATTCAAATTTGACGGATATGACGGTGATATTGCAACCAGAGTTTATGTAGATGCCCAATGGACTATTCCTGCAACTTTCCAATTCCAGAACGGAATTGAAATCATTGTGATGAACAATGCAAAGATTAATGCATCAGGAACCATGACGTTCATCAGAAACTCCATGCTGACTATCATGGAAAAAGGAGAAGTAAACGCAGACGATGTATCATTCACCAATGGAGCGCCTGCTGCATTAAGAAACTGGGGGACACTGGCGGTAACAAATACCATGATTCTACATTCCGGTGCAACGCTCTACAACGAAGGAACCATAACAAGCAGAGACATCTCAATCAATTCTAACACAAAAATTGTGAATGATAATAAAATTGAGCTTGAAGGTACATTAAATCTGCCATCTAATTTCTCACTAGAAAATAACGGAGAGATTTATGGTAAGGAATTAATTGCAAATTCTAATGCTGTTGCTACCAATAACAACATCATGAGATTTACAACTATCAGCCTCACCAATACAACATTCAACAATGCTTGCAGTCTGGAAGCCACAACTTCTTTCTATGCAAACGGAGCAACATTCAACTTTACCCAAGGATATTTAAAAGCTCCTACGATGGAGTTTGTTAATGGGACAGTCAACTTGAGCAATGGTTCTATGCTGGATGCAACTACAAGTATTTACATGAATACAGCTCATGCTAAATTTTACGGAAAGGGCGAAAATACTTCTATGATAAAATCTCCGGTTATAACCGGACAAGGTTTTACGTATGACGGAAACTTAGTTATTGAATGTGATAATCATGTTGAAAAGAGCCCATATTGGAACAACTTCCATGTACAAAATGGCGCATACTTCACTAAAATGGGAGAATCCAAAGTCGTGATAGAAGTCTGCACGGGTACTAAGAATAATGGAAATGAAGGAGAAGAACCAGAAGATCCTAAATTCCCGATCATCATGGATGACACTCGTAATTACGCTTATCTATTTGAAGACCAGTGGCCATTATATGGAGATTACGATATGAACGATCTTGTTCTGATTATCAAAGAAAGAAAGATTTCCATCAACAAGGATAATAAGGCAGAAGAGTTCACGCTAAGTCTTGATTTATCGGCTGCCGGAGCTACGAAGAGCATCGGGGCTGCTATCATGCTGGATGGTGTTCCTGCCAGTGCTATCACACAACCGGTGATGTTCAGTGATAACTCTCTTGCTAAAAACTTTAATGTGAATAGTAATAAGATTGAGAACGGCCAGGACTATGCTGTTATCCCATTATTTGACGATGCTCACAACGCATTGGGAAGAGACCGTTACGAACAGATTAATACCATTAAAGATCATTCTGCCAATACGAATCCTAAAAATATCAGTTTCACAATCAAGTTCAGTAACCCAATTTCTGTGGATGAGCTTAATATCAACAAACTGAATGTGTTCATCTTCGTAGAAGGAAACAGAAACCAGCGTAAAGAGATCCATATCGTCGGTTACCAACCCACTAAGTTAGCAAATACCGACTTGTTCGGAGGCAACAACGACGATAGCTCTACTTCCCGCAAAAGATATTACATCAGTAAAGATAACCTGGCATGGGGAATCATGGTTCCGACAGACTTCAAATGGCCTTTGGAATATGTGAATATCAAATCTGCTTACTCGCTGTTCGAAAGTTGGGTAACAAGTGGCGGTACTAAGAATGAAGAATGGTGGAAAACTTTTGATTCATCAAGAGTCTATAAATAAGCCAAACAGTCAATCATCAACACGGATTTCATGAAAGTTGAAATCCGTGTTTTTTCATCAAGATACTGTTAGTCGCAATTAATAGAAAAAAAACATATATCACGAATTTTACTCTCCAGAATGGAGATTATTCTAAAATAATATCTATATTTGCAGTGTATCACAAATATAATGTGACAACAATCTCAATCAATAAATCAAATAACAAAGCAAGCGATAGAAAGGTCTATTCGTATGAAGAAAAAAATATTACTAGTCGACGATAAATCGACAATCGGAAAAGTGGCCGGTGTGTATCTAGGAAAAGAGTATGATTTTACCTATTTGGAAGATCCCATCAAAGCAATAGAATGGCTTAATGAAGGCAATGTACCTGACCTCATTATTTCAGACATTCGTATGCCTCTTATGATGGGTGATGAATTTTTAAGATACATGAAGAACAATGAATTATTCAAGTCAATTCCTATCGTTATGTTATCCAGCGAAGAAAGTACAACGGAAAGAATCAGACTACTGGAAGAGGGAGCAGAAGACTATATCCTGAAACCATTCAACCCATTGGAACTCAAAATCCGAATCAAAAAGATTATTGACTAATACCGGGTCTTCTACACATGCAATATTTTGTTTATATAGGCAGAGATAGCAAAACAATAGAACTACTCTCCCGACTAAGTATTGGGGTATTCTATGCTGCGTCCAATTGTAGCAAAGCTGTCAAAGTATTGGAGAAAATACGCGAAAAATATGACGCAGCCCTATTTTTCGAACAGGTGAACTTATCCCAAGATATTGCAGATATCCAATACATGCGCAAAAAATATCCGGGACTTTATATGATACTCGTCATCGATTCCTTGTCTAAGGAAGAAGCATCCGAATATCTTAAAGCCGGCATTAACAATACAATCAAATATGAAACGAGCCAAGAGGCTTTAAAGGACTTATCGACTTTCCTTAAACGAAGAAAAGATCAGAAAATAAAGGCACTTCAGCTTAAAACACAAAATATTAATGCTTTCCGGTTGCCTTTATGGAAACGAACTTTTGATATATTCTTTTCGGGAATGGCGATATTATGCCTTTCTCCTCTCCTAATATTTACTGCATTAGCTATCCGGTTAGAAAGCAAGGGCCCCATTATCTACAAATCCAAGCGAGTAGGAAGTAACTATCAGATATTCGACTTCCTTAAATTCCGTTCGATGTACACTGATGCCGACAAGCATTTAAAGGATTTCAATGCTCTTAACCAGTATCAACAGGAAGATGAGGATATTTGGGGGGAAGAACTGGAACCGGATATTAATGAAGAAGCCGACGAAGAAGAAATCCTCCTGATATCGGACGATTTCGTAATCTCCGAAGAAGACTACATCAACAAGAAGTCCAAAGAAAAAAGCAATGCTTTCGTTAAATTGGAAAATGACCCGCGAATAACAAAGATAGGACGCATTATCCGTAAATATAGTATTGACGAATTACCCCAGCTTATTAATATTTTAAAGGGAGATATGTCAATAGTGGGCAACCGTCCTCTCCCACTCTATGAAGCCGAGTTGCTGACAAGCGATGAACACATCGACCGTTTCATGGGGCCGGCCGGATTGACCGGTTTATGGCAGGTAGAGAAAAGAGGCGAAGCCGGTAAACTTTCTGCCGAAGAACGCAAGCAGTTGGATATCACCTATGCAAAGACATTCTCTTTCTGGCTGGATATAAAGATTATTCTGAAAACAGTTACTGCATTCATTCAAAAAGAGAACGTATAATCTCCTTTCAGATGATAGACTCTTATATCTACATAATAGATGATCTGATATTCTTTTGTACAGGGCTTTTGCTGCTATACCTCTTTGTGATGGCCGTAGCTTCACATTTCAAACATATCACTTATCCTAAAGCTCAAAAAACATATCGTTGCGCTATTCTCGTTCCGGAAGGAAGCCTTCTTCCGGAAATATATAAAGAAGAATCATACGAGTTTATCACATACAGCGATCTGTATCAGGCAATCAACAGCTTAGACCAGGAGCATTACGACCTGGTTCTCTTTCTGTCCCATACAGCCTCTGCTTTATCTCCGCAATTTCTGGACAAAATATACAATGCATACGATGCCGGTATACAAGCCATCCAGCTACATACGGTAATAGAAAACCGCAAAGGTTTCCGTAATCGCTTCCGTGCTATACGTGAAGAAATAAAAAACAGCCTTTGCAGAGCCGGTAATACACAATTCGGACTATCCTCCCATTTGCTGGGAACTAATATGGCAATCGATCTGAAATGGCTGCAAAAGAACATGAAAAGTTCCAAAACCAATATTGAGCGAAAGTTATTCCGGCAGAATATATACATTGATTACCTGCCGGATGTTATTGTTTACTGCCAATCCGCTCCGGTCTGCCCTTATCGGAAACGTATCCGGAAAACGACTTCCTACTTGCTCCCTTCCATATTTGAGGGAAACTGGAGTTTCTGCAACCGGATCGTACAACAATTGACACCTTCTCCACTTAAATTATGTATCTTCGTAAGCGTTTGGGCTTCGTTGATAACCGTATACAATTGGACCTTATCATTCGGATGGTGGATCGCACTCTTCGGTCTATTAATCACTTACAGCCTGGCAATCCCTGATTATCTGGTAGAAGACAAAAAGAAGAAAAAACATTCAATATGGAGAAAAAAACACTTAAACAACGAATTAAAGAAAACCCCGGCTTGAAACAGGCTGTGCATCGTTTCATCATGCATCCCGTTAAAACTCGCCCCAACTGGTGGATACGGCTCTTCGATTTCATATACCTGAAACGTGGAAAGGGTTCTGTCATCTACCGGAGTGTCCGCAAAGACCTCCCTCCTTTCAACCGGTTCTTCTTGGGAAAATATTCTGTTGTCGAAGATTTCTCCTGTCTGAACAATGCAGTTGGCGACTTAACAATCGGAGATTATACACGCATCGGATTAAGAAATACAATCATAGGTCCGGTTCATATCGGCAACCACGTCAACCTGGCACAGAATGTAACAGTCACAGGACTCAACCACAATTACCAGGATGCGGAAAAGATGATTGATGAACAAGGAGTCAGCACACTGCCTGTTGTCATTGAGGATGATGTATGGGTAGGCGCCAATTCGATCATTCTACCAGGAGTAACTTTAGGGAGACATTGCGTAGTGGCTGCCGGAAGCGTAGTCAGTCATTCCGTTCCACCTTATTCAATATGCGCCGGATGCCCTGCAAGAATCATTAAAGCATACGATTTCGAGACTAAAGAGTGGAAGAAAGTAGAGAAAACGCCTGCAACTAACCATAAATAGTGAGAACTACTACATAATATACCTCATAAAGGTGATTGTGACTCATACTGAAACGCACTATCTTTGCAGTATCAGAATTGAATTAATTAGTCATAATTTTATTACGTAGCCACATTTAAGTAAAAATGAAATAGAGTCCTGCCGAAGCGATTTCGTCAGGATTTTGTTTTTATTCTCCTCCCTAACTATAAGACCAAATGAAAATATTCGTCGATAGATTCATTCCCGTACTGATTTCACCACAGAGGACACGGAGGACACAGAGGTTTTCTCTCTCTTTCCGTAAGTAAAACAGAGCGATAAATACGATTATAAATACGTGAGACTCTGTGTTACTCTATAGTGAATAAAAAATAGTAAACCTCTGTGTCCTCCGTGTCCTCTGTGGTGAACTAAAGCTGTATACATAAAAAAACGAGCCAATTCTTTTTATAGAACCACTCGCCACTGCATCAGAAAAGCCAAAAGGCTTTTCCATAGTACCTCAAATTTCCTGAAAACTAATCTTCTTTTTACCTAAAAACCTCTTACCTATTGTTATCCTTTTACCTTCTATTAAAAACTTATCCTATTGAACTAAACTAAAAAACTTTTAATACCTTAAATTATCTATTCTAATACCTTTTTAATATTTTCTTTTACCTTTATAAACTAACAGCAATTTCCCAACTGCTTTGCAAAGGTACGAATATTTTTCGTGTGCGCAAACGGTTTTGTATTTTATAACACTTTTGCAGGCTATAAATCCTTCACATCACTCAACGTAACCAACTTATTTACAATAGCATAGATAGTCAAGCCAGCAGCACTATGTATTTGCAATTTTTTGCTAATATTCCTCCGGTGTGTGATAACAGTATGAATCGACAAGAACAGCTTTTCCGCTATCTCCTTATTCGTCATCCCCTTCACCACACAGATGACGATTTCTTTTTCCCGCTGACTAAGCGTATCCTGATTATCCACCTCTTCTTCTTCAGAAGCCACATTCAATAAACCGGCAATTTTCTTAGAAAGAATATCCAAATCATCGAATATTGAAATAGACTCATCATATTTACCCAACAATGAAGCATCTACAAAAGAAGTGACCAGGGCTATTATACGTATCCTTTTACCAGATATTTCCTCCCGGAATTTAGCAACATCAAAATAATCACCAAAAGCAGGATTGACAATCAGCATCTCGGGACATTGCGTTCGGACACAATCGTGTAATGCTTCAACAGACAACAATTCTATCGGTTGCACTTTTACGTTGGGAAGACGCTTCAACGCAGCAGTCAACCCACCACGAATAATTACAGAAGTTTCTGCAATAGCAATTCGAACGACCTCATTATTTTTCATTTTCCCTCATCCTCCTTTCCAAATTCAGAATAGCAGGAACAAAAATATAATCCTCCACTTTGCAATGAGATTCCAATCCGGCTTCGCAAGCATATATATCAAAAAGAGCCGCATTCAGAAGATTCTCATTTGCCTTGGCGGGACAATATTTTATAATGATATTTTTTAGTTCTGTCAACTTCTCCCCTACCTGATCGTGATGTTTGGAAAAGGTACTGATCTGGTAGTTTTTGGGAGCACTTCCCTTAATCAATGAATCGACATACTTAAAGACGGTTTTCTCTTCATAATCCATGTGCTTACGTACTTCCCGTGTATATTCGTCAAAGAACTTGAGAATAAGAAAAGCCACATCGTCCTGCGAACAGTCGATTGCCTCGATCAGTTTACGACGAATAGCCGGAAGAGAAAAATCAAGAAAATAAATATGTGCCTGCCGCAGATAATCAATCAATGCAGGTATGGAAATATCATCCTTATCTCCATCGAGCCGGGAAAAGCCTTCGGCCATAAAGTTGACTACAATCAGAAAGGTCCGACAGTCCACTCCATTTAGTTCACAAACTTCTTTGACTGTTTTGTCACCAAAACCCAACGAAAGTCCAAAACGACTCATCACTTGCAACAAAGAATAATTATCGCTGATGAGATCAATCATCTTATCAGTTGGCTTGTATTTCTGTAAATTATCCATCATACCTATGCATATTAGCAATTGCAAAGAAACGGAATATTTTGCTGAAATACAATCATCATTTATAGGTATTTTACATCCTCATTCGTTGGCAAATACTAATTATATGCTACTATTTTGTGGCACAACTTTAGGCAAGCTAGTCTTTTTTTAGTAATTTTGTCGCTATCTATTTGTAATTAGTAACTCGTAATTTTATATTTAATAAAATGGCAAACGAACTCGAACTGAAATACGGCTGCAACCCTAATCAAAAGCCTGCCCGTATCTTCATGAAAGAAGGAGAACTCCCTATCGAAGTATTGAATGGACGTCCCGGTTATATCAATCTGCTGGATGCATTCAACAGTTGGCAATTAGTGAAAGAACTGAAAGAAGCTACCGGACTGCCGGCTGCCGCTTCTTTTAAACATGTCAGCCCTGCGGGTGCTGCTGTTGCGGTAGAAATGAGCGACACGCTGAAAAAGATTTATTTCGTAGACGACATGAAACTCTCTCCATTAGCCACAGCATACGCACGTGCACGTGGCGCAGACCGTATGTCATCATACGGAGATTTCATCGCATTGTCCGACACTTGCGACGAAGAAACAGCACGCATCATCAACCGTGAAGTGTCCGACGGCGTAATTGCCCCCGACTACACACCCGAAGCGCTGGAAATTCTGAAGAATAAAAGAAAAGGGACTTACAATGTAATAAAGATAGATCCTGCATACCGTCCGGCTCCTATCGAACACAAAGATGTATTCGGAGTGACTTTCGAACAAGGAAGAAACGAATTGAAGATCGATGAAAGTCTTTTGAAAGAAATGCCTACGCAGAACAAAGAAATTCCGGCTGATGCAAAACGTGACTTAATCATTGCCTTAATCACTTTAAAATATACACAATCCAATTCGGTATGTTATGCCAAAGACGGACAAGCAATCGGTATTGGCGCAGGTCAGCAGTCACGAATCCACTGTACGCGTCTGGCAGGAAACAAAGCAGATATATGGTATTTACGCCAACATCCGAAAGTGATGAACTTGCCATGGATTGAGAAAATCCGTCGTGCAGATCGTGACAACACCATTGATGTTTACATCTCGGAGGATTATGACGATGTATTGGCAGACGGTGTTTGGCAACAGTTCTTCACCGAAAAGCCGGAAGTGTTGACACGTGAAGAAAAACGGGCATGGCTGGATACAATGACAGGCGTAGCTTTAGGATCGGACGCTTTCTTCCCATTCGGAGATAATATAGAACGCGCACATAAGAGCGGTGTCAGCTACATTGCACAACCGGGTGGCTCCGTACGTGATGATCATGTGATCGGAACTTGCGACAAATACAATATGGCAATGGCATTTACAGGCATCCGCTTGTTCCACCATTAAAAAATATCGACTATTTTTTATTCCATACATCCCCATTTATAATGAGAAGGAGACAAATCTTCCATTATAAATGGGGATTTCCTATTTCTTCAAGACCCTCTATCTTTGCAACGTTACATTTAAAAACGAATCAAAGATGAATAAAATTGGTGTATTTTATGGTTCCACAACCGGAACAACAGAAGACCTTGCCCGTCGAATTGCAGAAAAATTAGATGTACCCCCGGCACATGTATTTGATGTTTCCAAACTAACAGAGGCATTAGTCAATGAATATGATGTATTGGTGCTCGGCTCTTCTACCTGGGGAGCAGGCGAACTTCAGGACGACTGGTACGATGGAGTAAAAGTTTTAAAGAAATGCGATTTATCTCATAAGTCTGTAGCCCTGTTCGGTTGTGGCGACTCTGACTCGTATAGTGACACCTTCTGTGACGCAATCGGTATTCTTTATGAAGACTTGAAAGATACCCATTGTAAATTCTGTGGAGCAATAGACACCGCAGATTACACATTCGACTCTTCTATCGCTGTTGTAGACGGCAAGTTTGTAGGTCTTCCACTTGACGAAGTCAACGAAGACAATAAAACAGACGAACGTATCAGCGCATGGGTTGAACAAGTGAAACAAGAAATCAGCTAATTTTATCTCAACATAAAAAGAATACTTTGCATCATGGCAACTGAAAAAATCATCCCCGGCGAAATCCGGATTTTTCTTAATCACATTTATGAGTTTAAGAAAGGCGTACGCAACATGGTACTTTATACAATGAGTAAAGAGCACGAAGAATTTGCCATCCGCCGATTGAAAAATCAAAAGATCAGTTATATGATACAGGAAGTAGGTACCAATAAAATCAACCTGTTTTTTGGAAAGGCAGAATGTATGGAAGCCATGCGGCACATCATCATCCGTCCTTTAAATCAACTGACTGCCGAAGAAGATTTTATTTTGGGAGCCATGCTGGGATATGACCTTTGCCAGCAATGCAAACGGTATTGCAGTAAAAAAGAAGGTATAAAGATGGCAGTTTAAGCGATAACCTTAGCATAAGTTTAGCTTTGTTTGTATGTAGTTTGTCTTGAGTGGAATCGTTTCTTTAAAAACAGGTATCCATTAAAACATTTTCCAATGGAAACTTGTTGTGTAAGAAACGATTCAGTAAAATGGCAATCAGCGGCGCAGTCGCATTGTTCATACACCCCCTATATATCAACCAGTTTTTTCATAAAGCCCAAAATCGAACTATCAGGCGCAAAGGTTGACAATGGAACTCTCTCCTTTAAAATATATCGTGTAGAAGGCGCCGACGTATATGGTTCATTCCTTACAGGTATTGCGCTAAAAGCGGGGATAGATACCGATTCTACCACATATTCCCCTTTTACCGGAGCCGCATCAATGCCTGCACAAAGATTACCGCGGAAGTCATGCCATACAGCTTTCAAACCGGGCTGCAAGGCAGCCGGAGCAGTCACCGCCTCCGCATAAGGAGCCTTTACATATTTAGTACGCGCCACATCCGAAGGAGAAGCATCGGGACGGAAGGTGCGGAAAGCGAAACCGGTAGTCTCCGCCACGTCCAGAGCACCGTTATAAAAAGCGGATTCCCTGGTAGGCATACTGCTGCCTGTCGTATTTCAGTACCAGGCAACGGGCAAGTCAAGTCAACCGTTGTTTCATCAATAAATGCATTCACTTTATAGAATCCCTACAAATCGGGCACACGATAATTTACCCTCATCACATCCATCCGTTTAAACTGCGAAACAAGCTGACTATAAAATTCTTCGAGGCTTGGTTTAGCAGCCGGCTCTGCCCAGGCTATTTCGCTCAATGCAATCATACGGGGAACAATCAGGTATTCAATGCGTTTCATTGTCGGAATCCATTTAATAAATGATTTGTCCTGTCCTTAATTGACCATCTATATATAATACAACTAAAACATATAAACTACTAAAAGACCGGGAAAAGTTTTTTTGCAACTTGACACCACAGACTCCTATAAATGTTTATCTTTGCTAGCCAATCGCAATCAAACAATTAATAATAAAGAGTCACTTCAATGTCAAGAGAGAATATCTTAATCAAAACCTCATGGATTAGCACCATCGGCAATGCAATCCTGTCCGCATCAAAAATCTTCATCGGTTTATGGGCCGGTAGTTTGGCGGTAGTGGGCGACGGTATCGACTCGGCAACCGACGTCGTTATCTCTATCGTTATGATTTTTACGGCACGCCTCATCAACCGTCCTCCTTCAAAGAAATATGTATTCGGTTATGAGAAAGCGGAAGGCATCGCGACAAAGATTCTGTCACTGGTGATATTTTATGCCGGTATGCAAATGTTGATATCTTCCATTCAAAGTATCTTTTCAGATGAAGTGAAAGAGATACCATCGGCTATCGCTATCTATGTGACTATATTCTCTATTGTCGGCAAACTGATGCTGGCTTCGTACCAGTACAAGCAGGGAAAGAAAATAGACAGTTCCATGCTGACGGCGAATGCGATAAATATGCGTAATGATGTTGTCATTTCGGCCGGAGTTTTATTAGGGTTGATTTTTACTTTTATATTCAAATTGCCGATACTAGATTCGATAACGGGATTGATAATAAGCCTCTTTATCATCAAGTCGTCCATCGGTATTTTTCTCGACTCGAATGTGGAGCTTATGGATGGCGTGAAGGATGTCAATGTGTATAATAAGATATTCGAAGCTGTCGAAAAAGTGCCGGGAGCAAGTAATCCGCACCGGGTCAGGTCGAGAATGATAGGAAACCGATATATAATTACGCTCGATATAGAGGTGAATCCGCAGATAACGATTACACAAGCGCATGAAATTGCCGGAGCAGTGGAGAAAAGTATTGAAAGCTTGATAGATAATGTCTATGATATTCTGGTACATGTGGAACCTGCCGGGGAGTGTCAGACGGATGAGAAATTCGGGGTAGACAAGGATATGGTGTGACACATAAAAATCTTCGGCAACAAAGAAAGCTATTCCGCTTCTTTGTCTAAACTTTGCGTTCATCGTTCACATTTTAATAAAAATTTGATATGGAAGAAGGAACATTCAGGCGCTATCCTATCGGGATACAGGATTTTGAAGATTTGTGCAATAATGATTGCATATATGTTGATAAGACTGCACTGATTTATCAACTCGTCAATACAAATAAGATTTATTTCCTGAGTCGTCCCCGTCGTTTCGGAAAGAGTCTGCTCATCTCTACGCTCGAAGCCTATTTTCTGGGAAAGAAAGAACTTTTCAACGGGCTTGACATGGAGCAGTTGGAGAAAGACTGGACAGTGTATCCGGTGCTACATATCGACTTTAGCGGCAATGAGCGACAATTACAGCACTATCTGCGGTATCACCGAACAGGAACTGCTGACACAGATGAAAATTGATGTCGAACAGATGGCACAAGCCAACGATGAAACGTATGAAGAGGCGTGTGCCCACTTGAAGAAGCAATATGACGGATATCATTTCAGTAAATCCTGTGTGGATGTGTACAATCCTTTCAGCCTGATTAATGCTTTTGCTCAAAAGAGTTATGAGAACTACTGGTTTTCTACCGGTACCCCTACCTTTCTGATAGAACTCCTGCAACAAATGAACTTTGATATCCGTCTGCTCGACCGTATGGACGCCAAGCCGGAAGACTTCGACAAGGCTACGGATTGTCTCACCGACCCTATTCCGGGGCTCTACCAAAGCGGTTATCTCACAATCAAGTCGTACAATGCTTTCTTTCGTACCTATACATTAGGCTACCCGAACGAGGAAGTAAGGATCGGCTTTATCGAGTCGCTCATCCCTTCTTATCTTTACCAACCTACGCACGAAAGCAACTTTTATGTAGTATCCTTTGTGCGTGATTTAATGAAGGGAAACCTTGAATCTTGCCTTGAACGCACCCGGTCTTTCTTCGCCTCTATTCCGAACGACTTGAACAACAAAGAGGAAAAACATTATCAAACTATATTCTATCTTCTGTTCCGCTTGATGGGACAATATGTGGATACCGAAGTCAAAAGCGCTGTCGGACGAGCGGACGTGGTTATCAAAATGCAGGATGCCATTTATGTACTTGAATTTAAAATGGACGGCATCGCGGAAGAGGCTTTAGCGCAGATTAACAGCAAAGGGTATGCGATTCCTTATGAGGCAGACCACCGGAAAGTGGTGAAGGTCGGCATCAATTTCGACAGTACCACGAGAACGATTGAAGACTGGAAAATCGAAACGGATTAACAGCGAACGCCACTTGCTTGAAGTAGACAAGAGAAAAGAATAAATCCCTATACATAACATGAAAAATGTGTCAAAACTCTGATTTTAGTTTTGACACATTCCTTTAAAGTTCCAAGACGTGCAAACTCTGTTTAAACCGGTTAATAACTGATCTTCACCCCTGCAAAGAAGCTTCTCGGCAGTGACGGACCATAGATATAGCCGGAGTCACGGTCAGCTCCTTTATCGAAGTCGTTCTGATAGGCATTGAAAATATTCTGTATGCCGGCATTCACCTGGAAGTTCATCGACTTGTAAAGTTTGAAGTCATAAGCAGCTTTCAAACCGATGTCGAAAAAGTCTTTGGTATTCACCGTTATCGGATTTTCAAGGAATCCCGGAACCGGCTCGTGGGGAACCAGCATCGAACCGGTATAGGTACCGGAAAGAGCGATAGATAACGGCTTTATCGGGGTGTAGGTTGCTGTAAAATAGCCGTAAGTATTTGGCGTACGCATCATTTTCTTTACCGCCGGAGCTTCTTTGTTCCAGATGTGCGGTTCGCTGTAATGACTCTGTTGCAGAGTGACTCCCGCCTGAACCTGGATTTTATTCAGGTAAGCCATCTTTCCTTCCAGTGTCAATCCCATAACTTGCGCTCCTGATGCATTGTGACGGGTACGTGTCAGAATTCCATCCACTACCTCTCCGTCGGTAAGGGCAAAAACATCCGACAACTTTGTATAGAATCCTTCTATCAGGAAGTTAACCTGAAACGCACCCAAACGATGATAAATATCTGCCGAAGCACTCAAGCTCTGTGATCTTTCTTCTTTCAGATTATCCGCCAGTTCAACCATCGCTACATTACCGCCTACATTTTCCACATGCAAATCTTCGTCGAAAGCCTGCGGAGCACGGAAGCCGGATGAGTAACTAAAACGAAGATTGATGTTTTCTGTCGGATTATAACGCAAGTTGGCACGCGGACTGAATATCACATGGTCAATCAGATTATGCTTATCCAAACGGCCGCCAATCAGGAATCCCCAATGATCATTTTTCCATTCGTTCTGAAGGAAAGCACTACCGATATTCACTTTCTGGTCTACTGTACGATGGTAGCCCCACATGTTATCTTCCAGTTTATCCTGATTGAATTCTATGCCGGCAGTCAGGTCAGAAGGCATGAAGATACATTTTCCGAAGCTATAAACATATTGCGATCCTGCCATCCAGTTCAAATCGGTGGTATTTCCGTAAGCATTCGGATCTTGTCCGCCACCATAATAGCTGTCACGATTGATGTGTTGCGCAGATGCAAACACATTGAAACGATGTTTCTCGTTAGGTGAGAAATAATCGAACTTCAGTCCTCCTCCATTGATTGAGTGTTCGGTCTGTTCCGCCACATTCGCTTCATGAGGAGGGCGGTTCAACAAGTCTCCTCCTCTACGGAATTCTTCCATGTGGTGATATTCAAAAGTAAGTTTTGAATAAGTCGTTGTTTTCAGGAACGAACGGAAACCAATTGTCTGACCGTGCAATTTGGGTATTTCGGAATATCCGTCACCGTCATGGTCATACGCAGAACGGTGGCGGTTCTGACCGAAGATATATAGACCTGCACGCTGGTCGTCCGTCACGAGAGACGCATTCAATGCCGTACTGTTGTCGAAAGCGTCGCCATCGCCAATTCCCGTAATCGTATGAGATAACATACCGGAGTTGCGCATCGGTTCTTTAGTGATGATATTGATTGTACCGGCAATGGCAGATGAGCCGAACAGTGCCGAGCCACCTCCACGCATCACTTCCACACGTTCTATCATGCTGGCAGGAATCTGCTCGATACCATACACACCGGAAAGCGCGCTAAAAATAGGACGGGAATCGAGCAGGATTTGCGTATAAGGGCCATCCAGTCCATTGATACGCACTTGCTGGAAACCGCAATTCTGACAATTGGACTCTACACGGACACCCGGCTGAAAGCTCAATCCTTGCGCTAAAGTCGTAGAGTTGGTATTCTCAAAGATTTTCAAATCTACCACATTCACCAGTGTCGGAGCCAGACGGCGAGTAGTTTCATTACGATTGGCAGATACGACTACGCCATCCAAAGCAACCGCGTCTTCTTCTATCTCGAAATCTTCTTCCAATGTACGCCCTTTCTTCAGCGTCACATTCCGTCTGACGGTTTTATATCCTACCGAACTAACCTCTAGCACAAAATCACCTTCGGGAAGATTCTTCAAGAAATAATGCCCGGTAGCATCGGTCACAGTTCCGATGGTCGTACCTTTCAAGGCAACTGTAATATAGGGTAAATGCTCTTTTGTATTTTTATCAAGAATATGGCCAACAATATTGGCATCTGACTTACGTAATTCGGGATGATCAGGATATTCATGGGCTTGTCCTTCTAGGGCAGGCAACAATGTGCAGCACAGGCAGACAAGCGAAAAGATGTATTTCTTCATTTTTCGTTTGTTATTCGTTTTCGATAAGTATTCATACGGATAGACAGATAATACCCTACCTCATGCAAGGTACGGTATCATCATTTAAAGAATAGAGAAACGAATAACCGGGGGTGCCCTAAGTCCCACTACCCCATGATACGGACAGTGATAGTGAGTGTGTTGCGAACGTCCGGGCAACAAGCATAATAAGAAAGGAATGAAAAGGGAAAGAGCAAAAACAACAGCCGCACCGTCTGCCGTTAAGTGAGACAGAAAATGAATCAACTGTAGTTCGACTGTAGAGTGTTTATGTGCCGCCCCTTTCTTAAACGGGTGTGAATGGACGATTGTCACGCCATTGACCACATGCACGTGGGCAAAGAATGTAAAGCTTACCAGATACGATACAAACAGTATCGGCAAGAAGTAGCGTGTAATATTCAATAACAATCGTTTCACCTCATTTTTTTCTTTGAGGCAGCAAAGATACGAACTATTTATTTAATAATCAATTATTATATAAAATTCTGTTAATATACAGCCGAGGCTATTACTTGGATAAATAGAATCAAAAATACCATGGCAATCGGATAAACAGTTGCGTAAGCTACGCTCGGAATATTGCTATCCACCATAGAGTCAGCGGCAGCAAGTCCCGGAGTACTCGTCATCCCTCCCGTAATAGTTCCCAGCAAATCGAGCAGACTGATTTTAAATACGAAATATCCGACAATGACTGCAACAAGCATCGGTACCAATGTGATGGCAGCTCCTACTCCGAACATCAATAATCCGCTTTCCTGGAAGGTAGCTACCAGATTCTTACCGGCAGAAGTTCCCACTTCGGCAAGGAAAAGAAGCAGACCTAACTGGCGCAACAACTGGTTGGCAGGTCCGGACATAGACCAGATAATGGGTCCTGTTTTACCTATCGCACTCAACACAAGAGCTACCATCAAAACTCCCCCGGTCAGTCCCGGTGAGAATGACAGACTATCAGAGAAAGAGATATTTATTTTGCCGAACAACACACCCAATACAATACCCATTGCAATAGGGAAAAAGTCCGTATCGGATAGTTTCTTCGCATTGTTTCCCAACAGGCGGGCTACTCCTTTAAGTCCCTCTTTCTCACCGACTACCATCAGTTTATCACCAAACTTCAAGGCTAGATCGGGAGACGGAGATAAATCAATACCGCTTCGACGAACACGAGTCACTGTACAACCAAAGTTTTTCTGTAAGTTCAAATCACCCAGTTGTTTGTTTATCATGTCTTTTTTAGTCAACAACAAAGATTCTATTTCCTGTGTTTTATCCAAAGGCAGTTCACCTTCTTCTCTCTTGCCTACCAACACTGCCAGTTTATCCAGTGATTCTTCGCTACCTACGGCTTGTATGTAGTCTCCTTCATGCAACACCGTATGGGCGGTGGGAATGGATATTTCATCATTGTGTTTCAGACGTGAAATAACAGCACCCGTCATACCGCGCGCATTAATTTGCACCAGGCTGCGATCGAACACATTCGCATTAGTGACGCGATAAATACAAGTAGTCAATTCCGGAAATTGTCCGCGACGCTCTATCTCCAGGCGACGGGCTTCTTTATCTAAATCCACCCGCATGATTTTAGGCAACAGCTTGACAAACAGAATCACGCCGATCACTCCAAACGGATATGCGATACCGTAAGCAATGGATGCCAAAGGAGAATTGGTACTGTCGATGGCAACAGCCAAACCCGGCGTACTAGTCAGCGCTCCGGCAATCAGACCGACAACACTCGGTGTATCAATATCAAATGCATATTTCAGCCCGACTGCGGTAAGACAGGCGGAACAAATAATAAGCATAGTGATGAGAATAAGCGTCTTTCCTTTGCTTCGGAAAGAGTCGAAGAATCCGGGCCCTGCCTGAATACCGATGGTAAAAATGAAGAGCACCAAGCCGAAGTTTCCTAATTCTTTAGGAATGATAACACCAAAATGCCCGAAGAGAAGGGCAATGAAAATAACTGCCGACACATCGAGAGATAACCCCTTAATTTTAATTCTTCCCAGCATAAACCCTAATGCGACAATCAGGAAAAGGGAAAAATAAGAGGAATGCAATAAGTCAGTAAACATAAAAATAAAGGTTAGTTAGTTTAAGGGCGCGAAGGTACGGATTTTATTTAATCCTCACAACATTCCTTGCAGCAAGTAGCCCTTTCGTCTTCAAACTCCAAAGTGGCATGATGGATGCCTACCTCTTCGAGTGCTTCTTTTATATGATGTTTCACTTCTTCCAACTGTGTGATATTATCAATGACAATATGGGCAGTCAAAGCAGTTTCCGTTGTGCTTAACGCCCAGATATGCAGGTGATGGCAATTCTCCACGCCGGGTTGTTCCATGATAAGTTGCTGTATCTTTTGAGCGTCTATCCCCACCGGTACTCCATCCAACGACAACCGGAGGCTATCGTGAAGCAATCCCCAAGTAGAGACAATAATGATAACAGCAATGCCAAGTCCGATAATCGGGTCAATAATGCTCCATCCAGTATAGGTGATGATAATGCCGGAAACAACTACACCGACAGACACCAATGCATCTGCTGCCATGTGCAGGTAAGCCCCTTTCACATTCAGATCCTTATCTTTATCTTTCATAAAGAGCCAGGCAGTAAGCGCGTTGATGACCACTCCCACCCCGGCTGTCCATGCGATGGCAGAACCGTCTACGGAAACCGGATGGAACAATTTATCTACACTCTCAGCAATAATAATGCCCATGGCAACCAATAATATAACTGCATTTAATAAAGAGACAAGAATCGTACTCTTCTTATATCCATACGTGTAGCGGCTATTGGGATGAACTTTCTGCAACCGGAAAGCCAACATGGCAAGCACCAGACTGGCTACATCACCCAAGTTATGCCCGGCATCAGAAAGCAATCCCAGAGAATTATAATAAAACCCTACTCCGAATTCTACGATAACAAAAGCAATATTCAGAGTAATGCCTATGATAAAAGCCTTATTGAGCGATGTCAACTGATGATTATGTTCGTGGTGATGATGAGGTTCCATATTATATATTGTTATTATATCTACTGCCTTAAAAACATCTTATCGGGAGATTAGTTCATCCCCATTCCACTTTCAGCAATAGTAACGGCTCCCCCTCCCCCAAAAAACAAGCCACCGAAATGAATGAATCATCCCGATGGCTTATCCCCTTTAAACACCTTTAAACAAAATGAAAATATGCCTCATATACTAACTAAACTAACTAACCCTCGAGGCATATTTTAAAGAGGCTGTCGCATCAACCTCTTTTTATTATAGACAGCTTTCGCTCTCTAATCTTATTTACGAGCTTCGGCAATATAACCGAGAGCTTCTTCACATTTTGCAGTTACATAAGCCCAGTCTTCTGCTGCCACTTTATCTTTCGGGAACAATTTAGAGCCCATACCTACGCAGAATACACCAGCTTTGATCCATGCAGTCAGGTTTTCTTTAGTAGGTTCTACCCCACCTGTCACCATCAGCTTAGACCATGGCATCGGAGCCATCAAGCCTTTCACGAAGTTAGTTCCGTAAACATCACCCGGGAATACTTTACAAAGATCGCAACCTACTTCCTGCGCAAAACCTACTTCTGATACAGAACCGCATCCCGGAGTATAAGCTACCGAACGACGATTACATACCTTAGCAATTTCAGGATTGAACAACGGACCTACTACGAAGTTAGCACCCAGCTGCAAGTACATAGCAGCAGTAGCCGGATCAACGATAGAACCGATACCGATTGCCATTTCAGGACATTCTTTTGCTGCGAACTTAACGATTTCAGCAAATACTTCCTGTGCAAAGTCACCACGGTTTGTGAATTCAAAAGCACGAACACCACCGTCATAACAAGCCTTTACTACTTTCTTTGCAACTTCTGCATCTTTGTGATAGAATACAGGAACCATTCCTGTAGAGCCGATCTTATTCAATACGGCTATTTTATCGAATTTTGCCAT
>CDZN01018425.1_pt1 | contig 82643 bp, 67 predicted proteins | sample 557701 | NCBI WGS metagenome assembly CDZN01 (sample SAMEA3182089, study PRJEB8094) | gut metagenome | biome: human; feature: gut; material: Stool; isolation source: human stools | place: Canada | collected 2013-02-04 | reverse complement strand
GCTCACGACTTACCGTACTGGCCGACACTCCTATTTGAAGAGCTATCGCTTTTTGGGTCTTACCTTCTTTTAGTCCCAAAGATATTGCATATCTTTGCTCACGGGTTAATTGTTTATACTTCATAACAATACAAAAATAGTTAATCCTAAGGAGACTTCGGTCTCCTTTTTTATTGTATTGCTAATTGATTCTACGCTCTCAGGGGCTATGCACCCCTGCCGCTGGGCAAACCCGCAGTGGTTTTTTCATGGAGAACACACTGCGAAGTTGCACTTCTAAGTTGAATTTGCAGCGGACGTAAATTTGACTTTTGCGGACACAAATCAATTATCTGATAAACAGAATATTATAATCTTTCGGACGTAAATTCAGCTCTTTCGGACGCAAACGGATTATTTTTGTCTCCTATATAAATGATGGGAAATCCGGAGTTTTTACATAGCGAGTATTTTTGCCAGTACCTTCCTTCCGTATAATTCCTACATCTTCCATTTTTGAGACAAATATCCTAATCTGCCTATCAGATAAAATATCTATAAATGCGTCATTAAGTACAGAACGATTTATATAACCATTTTTTTGAAAACAGTCTGAAACCAACTTGAGGTGATTCATATTCAATCCTTTCAGTCTTTCAGCAGACTCATTCCGATATTCCTCGGACAAACGATAAGAGCCGTTTTCGTAAACGACAAGGTTTTCTTCCGACAGTTTCCTTAAAGTCTTTTCTTCAAGCCCCTCGTAATCCCTCATTGCTATTTTGTACAAAGCCAGCAATTCAAAGACATTCAGTTGCTCGGCCGCAGGTCTATTGTCCTGTACCTTCCTGATGAAAATGACAAAAGCCTTATCAAGTATAGGAGCTTTGAAGGTGAGACTTACCTGATACGGGTCTGTTCCCGAATAGTCAGGCAGCGCTTTCCCCTCCATTATGCAGTTGTAGAACATTTTATCCACTCCCTGACCGGAACGCTCCACCAATCCTGTTTTCTGCAATATCTCGCTCATCAGCTTACTGCGAGGAACGCTGTTCACTGTCAGGATGTTGCTCATATCCACTCCGGACGGGAAACCGCCGGCATTGGTAATGGTTATGCTGTCGGGATATTGCTTGATAACGACATCGCTCTGGATCAACATTGAGCGGTGGCAGCAAGCATTCAATATCGCCTCTCTGATTACCTCCTTGTTGAACGATGGTATATCGAATATATAAGGGCCGTTATTGTAATGCAGAAGCGGATTGCTGGCAGGCTGGTTGATGTAATCCCATACCTTGTCAATCGCTATGAATAACGGCAACTGAAATTCTTTGCGAGCGGTATATTGTATCATCGAGTGATACATCCTGAACTCTACAACGATATTGTTTTGAGGGAGATATTTCCGTATGGCTTCGGACTTCCCAAGCAGGATAAGTGCCGCATAATTCAATTTCCCGTCTTTCAACAAATCCAAGTCAGACAACACTTGTTCGTCGGGATAGTTTTGAAACAACGGATTTTCCTGCTTACGCGCATAGTGGGCTTTCATTTCCGCTATGGCATCCTTATCCAAATCCGCTATGGTAAGCCCCTCGCATATCTTGGCTGAAAAATCCGGTTCCTGTTCAGACAATATCCTGAAAATCTCGGCATCGGACATCTCCCGCAGGCTTTCTCCTGTACGCATAAGAGGGACACCCTCAAATCTCAACAACCTGCCTACGGGACGAGATGGAACAGACAGGACAAGCACACGCTTACCGTCTTCATAAAGTTCGGCGGCTTCTATCCTTATTCCTAATCTTTTGTAGATTTCATCTGTAAGTTCCCCCACCTTTTCTTGCGCAAAATCCGACCCGACAACCGCATGAGGCATTTTATCTGCCATACCCAATACCAATCGCCCGCCCTTTTCATTCGCCAAGGCGACAATATACCCCAATACACACCGCCGCCTTTCCTTCGGATCAACGTGTTTTCCTCCGGCAAACGGGTAATTGTGCTTTGCCTCCTTAAACTCTATGTGGTCTTCGCTTTCGCGTAGTTTCTGTAATTCTGCAATCGTAATCTCCATAATATAAAACGTCCTGAAACATTTGCAAAAGTATGAAAAATACGGGAGATACATGCTATCATTTACAGCCAAACCGAGTAAAGTACACCATTTCCGGTTAAACCTTGTCTTTCCTCTTGTCTTTTTCTGACTTTTCGATATGAAACAGGCTACCGGATAGAAAATATGTCCGATACGATACGACAGAAGGACTTAGGAAGATAGACCGGAGATACCGCCCCCGCCGCATAGAGGGCACTTGTGTTACAAAGAAAGCCGAACCGGGCGTATATAAGAGAATGCTTTGTTGAACCTTGATTTTTCGGTCAGATAAAATACGATATGAATAAAAAAACGTAAATTTGCCATTACTTTTACATATTGTCATAAATAAATTAAGAAAGCCGTATGAACTGGATTATTCTGATTGTTGCCGGATTCTTTGAATCCGGCTTTGCTTTTTGTCTGGGGAAGATGAAAGAAGTAGCCGGCACGGAATACTACCTCTGGGGTGCCGGATTCCTCGCGAGCCTTACATTGAGTATGGTGCTGCTGGCCAAGGCGGTGCAGACCCTGCCCATCGGTACGGCCTATCCGGTATGGACGGGCATAGGCGCGGTGGGTACGGTGGTGCTCGGTATCGTGTTTTTCCACGAACCGGCATCGTTCCTCCGTCTGTTCTTTATCACGACGCTGATAGCCTCGATTATCGGCTTGAAGATGGTTTCGCATTAAAAACGTCCTGCCTATGGATTGGATCATTCTGATTGTCGCCGGGCTGTTCGAGACGGCGTTCGCTTTCTGTCTGGAAAAGATGAAAGGAGCGAAAGACAAGTTCGGTCATCGTCTCTGGACGATGGGGTTCGTCGTCTGCCTTGCCGCCAGCATGTGGCTGCTTGCCGTAGCGGTACATACCCTGCCCATCGGCACGGCCTATCCGGTATGGACGGGGATCGGCGCGGTGGGTACCGTGCTGCTCGGTATCGTGTATTTCCGCGAAAGGGTCTCTTTCGCCCGGATATTCTTTATTGCAACGCTGATAGCCTCGATTATCGGCTTGAAAATGGTTTAACGCTAAAAATTACAACAGTATGTTCAGAGAAATGCGTCGTAAACGACAGTTGTTGCCACAAGCGGAGAGCGTGGCGATTCTCGAAAAAATGACAAACGGGATTTTGGCTCTCCACGGGGACGAAGGCTATCCTTATGCCGTCCCCGTCAGTTATGTCTATGCCGATGGCAAAATCTATTTCCACAGTGCCATGAAGGGGCACAAGGTGGACGCCATTGTGCGGAACGAGAAGGTGTCGTTCTGCGTAGTGGAGCAGGACGACATCAAACCTGCCGAGTTTACCACCTACTTCCGGAGCGTGATCGTCTTCGGGAGAGCCTGCATATTAACGGACGAAACGGAGAAACGTGCCGCCTTGAATCTGCTGGCCGACAAATATTCTCCCGGCGAACCGAGCTTGTCCGACGAAATAGCCAAAGGCTTCGGCCATCTGCTGATGGTGAGGATCGACATCAAACACATGACGGGCAAGGAGTCCATCGAGCTGGTCAGAGAGAAAAGCCGGTAGAGAATCCTATAAAGATACATTTTGGCTGTCCAGTTCTCTATACACTTGATAGACATCAGGAATTTTACAATCTCCGCATCAGAAATTTCCTTGAGTTTTCCGAAGTCGAGACTGCCGGTTTCTTCCATGAACTCTATTTGCCGGATGCACTCCGCTTTTCTCAAGGAAATGCCTATCTTTTTCAATTCATAGACAAACAACAAATATACTGCCCCAGCCGTTATTTCTCCCCGACAAAGGTCTGCCAATCGTCTTGTCATTACATCGGCTACTTGGATAGAAAATATCTGTCCTATAAACTGCCCTATGAAGAAGAAATCATCTTTAAGGTCAGTATGAGAAAGCGGACCAACCCGCCCTATCAGCCAAACCAACTTCTTATCTCTCTTTTAAGAACCGAAAAGGCCTCTTCATACAACGGAAAGTTTTGTTCTGCCATATTATTTCATCTTTTATCATTCAGGAAGATACGACCTTTAAACCTATGATAGATACTACCAGCGTAAAGATAAAGAAAAGCCTTCCGAAACTTACGGGTTCCTTAAAAAAGAGAATGCCCATCAGAACCGTGCCGACAGCACCGATACCCGTCCAGACGGCATAGGCTGTACCGATAGGTAAAGTCTTCAGGACCTTAGTCATAATGTACAAACTAAGTGCAATGGCACTTGCCGTGCCTATGCACCACAAACCTTTTTCAAATCCGACAGTCTTGCTCACTTTGTTCAAGCAAAAGGTGAAAACAAGTTCGATGCACCCGGATACCACTAAAAGAAACCAATTCATAACTTTAATTCTTTTTGGGGTGCAAATTTCGGTATTTGCGGTTTGTTTCTTCTTTACATGTTTTAAAAAACGATTTTACATTTGATAAATTCATTTTATCCGGGCTCTGATACGGCTCAAATTGACTTGGGAAATACCCAAATAAGAGGCGATTATACCTAATTGTACTCGCTGGATTATGTCCGGATATTCATTTATAAGTTCCCGATACCTTTCCAATGATGTCTTGAATTGCCGTGCTATAAACAATTTTTCCGACTTAATACAAGCGCATTCTGCATACCGGCGTCCCCAGTTGGCTATATGTATATCGCTCTGATATAAATCCTGCAACCGTTCCAAATCAATTTCATACAAAACACAATCTTCCAATAGCTCTACTGTGGCATACTCTCCCAGACCGGCGAAAAGAGTCTGCAAAGGGAATATAAGATCTCCTTCCTGACCAAACCAGAATGTGATTTCTTTACCGTCTTTATGTGCATACGCCCGAACGATTCCTTTCTTTATGAAATAAGACTTCGTTTCCTTTTTATTTTCCCGATGCAAATGAAATCTTTTGGGATATTCCACTTCCAATATTGAGGCAATCAATGTATCAAGGGAAGTTGGGGGTAATTTATGAATGCTATTTATTATATCATTGATGTTCATATTGTAAAATCTTATATATAAAACAATTATGGGGGACAAAATTACTAAAATGCCGTTCACACGAAACAATGAACGACACTTTTTATTGTTTTTCAATGAAATAAACGGTTATAGCTTCATTCCCCCGTCTTCCCTTTGCGGCTGTATAGGTCGGTGTATGTTCTGCCTTAGCTTGTCGAATTGCTCTTTGAACCACTCGACAATGGGTTTTCGATCGATAGCAAGAACCAATCTCGTCCCGCCCGTCGGGTCTTTCACTACTTGAAACCCTGCCTTTTCGGTCTTGAACTTCCGTTTGTGTTCCTCCGGATAGAGTTCCCCTGCGTATTTCAACGACTTTCCCTTGATGAGCATTGCGATCTGCCCGTTTTTTCTTGCCGCTGACAATTTCCGTCACCCAATGATCCACATGAAGATTTCTACTGTCGGCGAAACGCCGGATTTCGTCCTGTTGGTTAGCCAGATGCTGTTTGCTCGTGCTAACTCTCAAATAACCTATTATCATAATTTTAACGTATTACACGGCAGTGACATTGCTCCCGTTTTCATTGAATAATAATAAGCTATCGAACAGATTGCGAGAGGATAACGCCGGAGTTATTCCACAAAAACTTATCTTATGGCTCATTCTTCGGCAACATACGGAAAGGGACAAAAAAGGAGGCGCATCATCACGCCGTAATTTACGGGTTATGACACGCCTCCGGTGATCTGCTCGTATCCCCTACCGGTATGCTGCGGTCGGTCAGGAGATATGACAGTCGAGCAATTCGCCCAGCTCGTCGAAGCACACTTCATCGTGCAGGCACTTCGTGTCCGTGCCGTTCTGGAGATAGACGGCATAATGGTTCGAACCGTTCAGCGCGATGATGACGAATCCGGTGTGCATCCTCCCGCTGACATGAAATTTCAGTGCGGGCATATTTTCGAATACTGTGGCTATGAAGCCTGTGAGTCCCCAAGAGATAAGGACGTCCGCAGGGACTAATGTTACCAACAGTCCCCTGATGCTCTCTACGACCTGCATTACATACTCTTTTTTCATCATTCCATTGCTATTTAAGTGATTGTTTATTTCATTACGCGGCAGCGGTAGGTCGTGCCGTCGAAATTTCAATTCTTCTGTTTTCATATCGCTATTATTTTAATGGTATATATTTTCCGTTTTCATTGAGATACTGCATGATGCACTTGGCTTCTTCATGCGAAGCCCTGTTGCGGTCGTCGTACCTGCGGCTGTCGTCCGCCATCACTTTGATACACTCTCTAATCAGCCGATAGAGGCTTTGCTGCAATGTGGGGTGCATGTCGGGAATCGCCGCCGCAAACCGTTTCGGGTTGAAGTTGTAGCTGTTCACCGCCATTTCCCACTCTTTGGCGAGGCGGTACTCTCTGCTTTCTCGAATTTCGTTGTCCATAATCTTGAATTTTGATGATTGTTGTTTTTCTTCCCTCCGTTCGGCTTCCTTATTCCGGAGCCGCTTCGGGTTTTATGGTGCATTAAAAGGCTGTCGGGAAAGCCGCTCCCGCTGTTTTTTCTTGCCAATTACTCTTGTCCGGCAAGGAAGAATTTGCAAGAAATACACTTCAAAACAGCGGAACAGGCGCGACAGCCTACCTTTGCAGCGATAAAACCTATGCGGTGACGGTAAGGAGAGCCAGACGGAAGAGGTCGGCGGCTCTCGTTGCTATAAAAGGGAAAAAGGCAGATAGAAAAGGAAACGGGCGGTGGCGGGGTATTCGGGCGGTAAGCTATAAAAGGACGGTGCGGCCGGAGGTCGGTGCTGAACGACTTTCATCGAGCCACGAACGAAAGCGGAAAGGGGGAAACCGCACCGACAGCGATACTCGGTGCGGTTTCTGTTCTCAATTATCGGCTACCAGTGCTTTCAGCTCACGGAGCGCATGATAGATATGTTCGGGGCACAGTGCCGGGGAATAGACTTTCTCCAGCTCGTCCGGTTCGTCGGGCAGCTCCGCATATTCGGTGGCGACCATTTCCAACCAATGTTTTTCCTCGTCCGCATAATAGCATTTGACGATGGTACGCAGCAGGCTTTTCAGCGGATTTCCCGGATAGACCTTATTCGTCGGCATACTTCCGTTCACGGTTTCCGACATCTGCACTTCGTTAGCAGAAAGAAAGGTGACGGCACAAGGCTCGTCGTGCGCTTTCTTCTCTGCAACCACTTCGGCCAACCAAGCGGTCAGCAGGTTTACTTTTTCTTCTTTGTTCATATCGCTTATCTATTTATAGAACATATATAATTTACTCGAACAAGCAGATGTTCGCTTTTTGAAAGGTTTGCGGGGCGTGCTGGTAAATCAACGGCAAGTTCAGCATAGCCATCGGGTATTCCACGAATCCGCTTCTGCGTTTGTAGCCGGAATCGGTCGCCAATTTGTTTGCAGTCAGGAACTCCATAGCTTCCGGATAGTGATTGACATCAATGAAAGTACGGTCGGGCAAATCGAGTGCGTCCATTGCTTCCAAATTGACCGACAGCACGATATACTCGTCTTGGTCTTCTACCAACTCCAACGTGAGCGCTAACCAACCGTTCGGGTAAAATCTGGGGACGAGGTAATAACGTTCTCCTCGGAACTCGTATTCTTTCCGCATGAGGGACTTGTCCGGCTCTACGATTTCAAATTCATCTTCGCCGACGGTAAAGGTTATCATGGGATTGCTGGCATTCACATACACGTCATCTACCTTGTAGCACAAATAATTCACGTTTTCCGACCGAACGATTGCAAATTGAATTTTCATAACTTTTTCGTTTTAAGTAATTAAACATCTTGTTTTTTTCTTCCCTCCGTTCGGAAGCCATCAGGCTTCTTCCGTCGGGATTTGATTTTTACGTGCATTCAGAAATTGCCTTTAAGGAAAATCAGACAAGGAATTTGGGCGGAATTTTATAGTAGCGGTTTGAGCGGCAGCGAAATATGACCGATTGAAAATCGGGAAAGCCACTGGAAAATTACGTTCAAATAGCAATAGCGGTACTTGAATGCTTTTCCGGGGCAATACCTTTGCACAGGAAAAAGCAAGTCCTGACGGCAAGCAGCCTTAGTCGAAGCAATTCCAAGTATAATAGGGAGAATGAAACCGGTAGAAAGGGTGAGATCCGCAGAGGTATAAAAGGATAAGGAGAGAACAGCGGATTATAAAAGGCCGGGGTACAAAAGGTCTCGGAGGAAGTAAAACGGGTGTCCCGGCGTTGCACGTCCGTAAGGAAAAGAGCGGAACGGATTGCTCCGTCCTGCTCTTGAATTATGAATTACGGTCATGCAGCCACTTCTTCGGGGTGTGGCAGTGCTTCGGGTTGCGCCTCTGCTGTGGACTGTGTATTTTCGGTCTCGGCGGCTTCTGCCTGCTTCTGCTGCTGTTCCTTTACCAACAGCACGGCTTTGCGTTCCTCGATACGTTTATGGCGTTTCTCATACACCTCATTGTATTCACTTTCAATTCCGGCGAGCGTATCGGGCATGTGCTTCCGTGCAAAGTCAAGCAAGAGAGTGGCGGCGGCGTTACTGCCGTTTGCGCCTTTGAAATTGGCAATCAGAAAATCCCTGCGGATAACGGCTTTCTGCTTGGCCGTGAGGTTGGCGATGATGTCCATCTTTTCTTCGTCTGTAAGATGTTGGTAGGTTTCTTTCTCCCCGATACCGAATATCCCGAAGTGTTCCTTGCGGAGAGACGACAGCAGGAAGAAATATATCATCTTTTCCTCGTCCTGCGTGAATTTGCTTTCGGACATATCGACGTCCAAAATCTGTTTCTTGGTGTCCTCTACGGTCTTTTCGAGGGCGATTTCCTTGTTTCGTTTGTCCTGCTTTTCCAATTTTTCCACCGGAGAAAGCGGTTTTTCGGTCGTTTCGTCCGTATCGGCGGCACTTGCCTTATAGCACAGCTTAATTTCTTTCTGCCCGATACAGATATAAAACGTGAGTTCGCCCGTGTCGATTCGTTCATGGATTGACCTGCATTTTTCCATATATTTGCTGAAATCCTGCTCGTATTCCTCGTGCGCTTGCTCGTATTCCTCGATAGTGTCGTATTCCTCTTTTTCGGGTGCTACCGGCACTTCGGGATATGCCGTTGCGTAAGTATTGAGGTGTTCGACCTCGTACCCCATTGCTTTCAGGCGTTCCACTACAACCATGTTATTGTTGAAATCTTGATAGCCCAACGATACGGAGGGGTATTGTTCTACGAACTGCAAGGCTTTCTCTACAAGGTATGAAGCGTTCATTTCGGCCAGACAGCTTCGGTTGGCGCATTTTCCGCAACCACCCTCGCAGAACAAGGTCATGTTGTTGGTATTGTGGGGGCATGACAGACAAAGGGTCTTGTCGAATGCGTAACGTTCCAAGTCGGTCGTATAGTCTCGTTCGATATACTTCGCTACCTCGGCGGCTTTCAGTCCTCGCCAACTACTGTACAACATACTTTCTTCTTTCAGATGTTTTATGTACACTTCCCGTTGAATGTCCTCTCCGTAACGGCAGATTTCCGCTGCCACGCTGACGGTCAACTCGTCCTGCTCCAACAGCAGAGCGATTTCGGGTATCAAGGAAGCGAATTTAAGACGTGTGCGGATATAGCTTTCGCTCTTGCCGAATTGTACGGCCAACGACTGCACATCATAGCGACCACTCTCCATGAGTTTTTGATAGGCATTCGCTTCTTCCATAGGGGTAACGTCTTGACGTTGCAAGTTCTCTGTTATTGCCATTTCTTCGGCGGTCTCGTCCGAGACGTTCAGAACGACAGCCGGAATTTCTTCCAACCCTGCCATGAGGGAGGCACGGTAACGGCGTTCTCCGAAAACGATTTCGAAGCGGTCTGTGTCCGCAACGGGGCGCACTCCGATAGGCTGTATCACCCCCTGCTGACGAATGCTTTCGGCTAACTCGGCAAGGCTTGTCTCGTCAAAATACTTGCGAGGGTTGTAGTTACTTGGTTGAACATTTGCCAATGCTACTGCTACGATGTTGTTCTCTGCTACTGTTTGAAATTTTTCTGTTGCCATAATTCATTTAATTTTAAAGATTTGTAATTGATTTTTATATAAAGTTCTTTTATTTGTCAGTGTGTCGGGTCAAATTCGTACATCTGCGGATTGTCGTACCCCTCGAACGATAGCCGGAACGTGTCGAAGTCTTTCCTGCTTGCCAGTCTGACGGTATCTCTCGCTCCGATGAAGTAGGGTTCGTTCATTACCCGAAAGGGTGCGCCGAGCGTTATCCTATCTACCAATGTGCAAACTTTGTCGGGTTGTTCGGGCATGATATAACCCAATGCGTACTCGTTGTAAACTACCAATTTGATTTTGTCCATATTTCTGTATGTTGTTAATCGTTTTTTTTCTTTTCCCTTATCTCGGTTCTTTTCTGCCTGAACCGTTTTTGGGTTTTATGGATGCGGTACACGGCTGTCGGTAGAGCTTCATACGACGGCTTTTTTTGCCAATTACGCTCCGAATGGAGGAAGAATTTGCAAAAAATTCACTTCAAGCCGCCGAATCAAGCGCGACGGCCGACCTTTGCGTCCAAAAAACAAAACCGGTGATGGCAGGAAGTACCCGAAGAAGGCAGCAGATATGCCGGTTAGAACGGGAAGGCCGGCGTGCCGGAGATAAAAAAGAGAAATACAGCTACAAAGGGAGAATACGGCCCGGACAGCGAGAGCAATGGCCTGCCGAGGCAAACATCGGGGGGACTTTTTCTGCCTTGCATCGTGCCGGAGTTCCGACAGCACGACGCAAAGCAGAAGATGTCACCGTTTGCCCATGACGCGGCCGGCCCGAAAAGAAAAGACTACGGAAAGAAGGCGGAAAGTGCTGTAACAACATCAGGCAGACTGTCTCATGGCGCAGAATACCGTGTTGTTTCGACAAGTCGAAGCTCCGGCATGTAGCGACACGAAGCGGGCTGCCGTTGTTCCGGCACGGCCTTCCCGTACCTTGCAATGTAGGGCGGGCTGCGGCACAGACATCGCACCGAGCGGTATAAAGGGGAAACCGCAGTTTTCAAAAGGGGTGAAATACTTGTGAAAGTATTCGTTAAAAAGGCGTTCCTCGCGGGATTGGATTTTAACGCGGCATAAAAAAATCCCCCTGCCGGGTTGTCGCAACCGAGCAGAGGGAAAGGATTGAAAAGGGAAAGTCGCTATAACGGGCATCATGCTGTCGGCAGACCGAAATTCAAAAAAATCCGTACCGGTCGTTTGCCGATACGGATTCGTTCTGAAAGGTCTGTTAGTCAATGTCGTAACCGATCATGTATTCGTCGTTGATAAGCAGGTAGTAGTAACCGTTCAGACACCCCCTGTATTCCTTGCTGAATCCTGCCGCCATATCGCCATTTTCGCGTGGCTCGCACCATAGCGTGCCGTCATAGCCGCAAAAGTCAAAGCGTCCGGTAGAAAACTTTTTGCGCTGTTTCAGAGCTTCCCTGAAAAGGCGCATGTTCATACTGCCGCAATATTTTTCGATGGTCGATAGCCGGATACATTGGCCGTCGATGCGTGTACCCGTAGTCATGCGGTTTTCATAGAGGGACTTTTCGGGGTCTGCGGAAGCGATTTTGCGAAGCCAGTCGTTGGTGTGCGTGGCGAGCTTTGCGAGTCTCTGGTACTTCAAAACCAGTTTTCGGTTTATATCCGTCTCTTCCTTTTCGGTGGTCGGGTAATAGATTTTTTCTATGGCCGTCCAGTTTGAAAAATAATAGCCCTGCCTGCGTTTTCTCGGTGCGATGATACCGATTACATTCATATCCCGGTTGATAAACAACTTCCTGCGTTTTCCCTCGATACGGACGTACAAGTACGGAGGGTTGTCTGTATTACGAAGGTAGGTTTCTGCCGGGTGAATTGTTGTTTCCATATCTGTCAATTCTTAATTTGGTTTTACATTTCTTTGTTCTTTTCGTAGGGACAAAACTGCGCCGTTCATGTCCGTTCAGAGTTTCGGGATTGTACCGCTCTTGTATAAAACTCCGTCCCGATAATAGGAGACAATGCCCGGTTTCAGCCCCATGCTGTCATAGACTACATACTTGACATAATTGCGGTATTTCTCCCCTGAAAAGTTCTTACCGCAGATGTTGTTAAAAAATCATGGGTACGGAAAAGCCGTCCTCGCTCGACAATACAACTTTGTCGCCTTGTCTAATTTCTTCTATCATAACAGTTTGTTTTTAGTGATTAAACTTTGAAGCTGTTTTTCTTTCCCTGCTTTCGCTTTGCTTCGCAGATCTGTTTTTTCAGCTTTTTGAGGCAGGAAATGGATAAAGCCGGAGCATAAACAGCCAAACCCGGATAGAAAACCGACCGTGCAACCGTCTGTTTTCGTTATCCGAATGAAATGTGGATTGGCGTTATGCGCTTTGTCCTACCTTTGCCGACGAAAAGAGAAAATCAGACCTGCCGGCAAACGGATCAAACTTGAGTCGTACAATAGGGATAAGTCAGTGTATGGCACAAAAAGAAGCAGATGTTTGCAAAATATACAGTATGATAAAGAAAGAGTGTTTCACGACAGAATGAATTGAACGAGTTTCGTCCGAGTTGCTCGGCATTATGTAAAAAGGGAGAGCTGCATAGAGTAGAATAGAAAAACCGGTATAGGACGTGAGAAAACATCCGGAAAAATTTGCGGCGCATTGCAAATTATGTAATTTTGCAGTTGTATTTCAAAATTGCATAAAACAATATGGAAACAAAATATATCCACAGAGAACTGTCCGCCGTGATAGAAGAGGCTTACCGCTATTTTTCGGTCATCACGGTCACAGGGCCGCGCCAGTCCGGAAAGACGACGCTGCTCCGCAACTTGTTCTCGCACCTGCCGTATTACTCGTTGGAAAACCTCGATGTACGGAGTTTCGCCGAAAACGACCCGGTCGCTTTTCTGAACCAGCATACGGAGGGCATGATTCTCGACGAGGTACACAACGCACCGAACCTGCTGTCGTATATTCAGGGTATGGTGGACGATGATGCCGACCGGCGGTTTATCCTTTCGGGCAGTTCACAGTTTGCCATGCTGAAAAAGGTTACGCAGTCGTTGGCGGGACGTACCGCCGTTTTCGAGTTACTGCCTCTGTCATACTCCGAAATACGGGAACAGGCCACCGATACGCCTCTCGACAACCTGTTGTTCAACGGCTTTTACCCCGCCATTTATTCGGGCCGTAACGTACCTAAATTCCTTTATCCGGCGTACATGAAAACCTACTTGGATAAAGACGTGCGAGACCTGTTGCAAATCAAGGATATGATGCAGTTCCACACGTTTATCCGGCTTTGCGCCGGGCGTATCGGCTCGCTGTTCAAAGCCTCCGAACTGGCCAATGAGATCGGTGTCAGTTCGCATACCGTTACGGCATGGCTGTCCGTCTTGCAGGCATCCTACATCGTTTTCTTACTGCCTCCCTATTTCGAGAACACACGCAAGCGGCTGACCAAAACTCCCAAGCTCTATTTTACAGACACGGGGCTTGCCTGCCATCTACTCGGCATCGAATCACCGGAACAGCTCGCACGGGACAAGATGCGCGGGGCGTTGTTCGAGAACTTCATCGTAACGGAAGCCTTGAAGCAGCGGTATAACCAAGGCAAGGAGAGCAACCTCTATTTTTATAGGGATTCGAACCAGAACGAGGTCGATTTGCTGTTGAAGAAACATTCGGGCCTATGCGGTATCGAAATCAAGTCGGCGATGACCTACCATGCGGATTTTGAAAAGGCATTGAAACAGATGGACGGCTGGGTCAAAGAAAGCGTTCTGGACAAGGCGGTGGTCTATGCGGGTAAGCTCGAAAATACCGCCGGGGAAATCAAACTTCTGAATTACACCCATCTGGACGATGTATTGGCTTAACAGCCCCGTCTCACTCAACCCGTATCGTGATGAACGAAAGGCTGCTGTTCCTGATACTGTTCGGCGTTATCGGTGTGCTATGGTGGATTGCCGGTTACTGGCGGCGAAAAGCCGGCAAAGCAGCGTTTGCCGCCGCACGGCTCGCAGATACTGCCGAGGAACGCGACCGATACTGCCGTCTGGCGGTGCTGGCCGGCCATCGGGACGCTTGTCGTATGTTCTGCTTCTCGCATCCCGACCTTTTCGAAGATCATCCGCCGCTCAAGCCGTTCAAACTGCGCGGCATAAACATAGCCTTTTACGGGTATTACTATCCGGCACGATACGATGCGCTGCTCGGCGACGAACAACGGGCGTTCTGCCGTTCGCTCTATCGGTTCAAAGAGGGGGAAATACATGGCATCGAGTTCTTCAAGGCGTGCATGACCGCCCTGCAAACGGCCGGGAAGCCTTATCACATAATGTTCATGCCATGCAGCGACGGGTTCAAGTATATCCGGCGGTTCAACCGGCTCGACTGGTATATCGGCAAGCGACGGCCGGAACTGACATCGGGACTGTACGATGTCGATGTGTTCGAACCGCGCGACAGCCTGCATGAAGCCAAGGGCGTCAAGAGTCGCATTCTCGAACGGAACTACCGTATCAGGGGAAATATCGCAGGGAAAGAAATCATCATTATAGACGACGTGCTGACGACCGGACAGAGCGTGGCCGACTACAAGGAGGAAATCGAACGGAACGGCGGCAAGGTGGTAGCGGCCATTTTCTATGGCAAGACTGTCGCTATGCCGCCGTTGTTGCTAATTAAAAGCCATGTATGGGGCAGCTATCTTGCCGATGCCATCCGGAAAGCGGTAACATAATCCGGTCTGCCTTACTTATTGCAGTTCGGCCAACGCCGCCACGCATTCTTTTTGCGTAGATTTTATATAATTCAGCAGCAGTAACGGATCGACACTTTTGCCGTTCAGTTTGCAGGTGATGTGCAGGTGTTCGCCGGTACTGCGTCCTGTCGAACCGGTAATGCCGACTATATCGCGCGGATAAACGGCCGCTCCTTTGACGGTACGAATCTGCGAGAGGTGGCAATAGCTGACCGTATAGCCGCCATGCTGCAAGGTCACATACTTGCCGGAAGCCTTGTCTTGCCCGACTTTAACGACCACCCCTTCCATCATGGCCAGCACTTCATCCCCTCTGGCGTGCAGATCGAGTCCGTTATGAAACTTTTTCTTACCCGTAAGCGGGTCTTTGCGGTAGCCGTAGCCGGAATTGATTTTTATATGCCGTAGCGGATAACATACGCTCAAATAACGTTCCACCCATACCTTTTTGCCGATATTATCGGACGATACAGATGTGTCGTTGCCTGCCGGCGTGTCTTGTGCGGCAGCCGTCTTTCCATACCAGACCGCCGTCGTATCGGTATTCGAAGAAACGACTTCCACCTTGTACCTGTTCGGCATAGTTGTAACGGTGTTGAATTGCGCTTGGGAGGGTATCACGGCGAGTGCAATACCCGACATCATAACCAGTAACTTTTTTCTCATGCGGCAAAAATAACAAGCTCTTTCGAAGATAAGAGCCTCCAGTTCCTTTTTCTCACCAAAATATGCCAAAAAAGAAATTTTAAGTATGATTATTGCGACAATATCATACTTAAAAGATAAAATTTATGCCTTGCAAGCAACTAATATCAATCGTTTTTTGCTTGACAGAATGAAAAGATTCTATATTTGCAGAGTATAATTATAATATGATAATAGAGTATGAAACAAGTACGATTTGAGTTAGAGGAATTACCCTTTTCAACACTGGCCCGGTTCGGTCTTACACAAGAGATGATCGAAGATTTGCCGATGCGCGTTCTGGAAGATCTTTGCCAAGGAAGGCACTCTCCGGTGCTACCCGTCCGTGTCCGCGACGAAAATGGAGAGCAGGTCGAGAGTCGCACCCGCTTCGTCTTTATCCGCAGGGACGATGGGCAGCCGGACGTGATGTTCTACCCCGCTTTGAAATCCTCGCCGTTGGAGAAATACGACGAAGCCCAACAGAAGCAGCTACTCGCAGGCAAGGTTATCATTGCCGATACGGAAACGGCGGACGGACGGCACAGCAAGGTATTCGTGCAGATTGACCCGGAGACGAATCAGGTGATGTCCGTTCCCACACCCATCATAGGGCGCAACCTGCAAGTTCTGGCCGAAGAGCTGCATCTTAGCTCTGTGGAAATCAAAGATATGCAGGAAGGCAATCCACAGACCTTGGTGATAAACGACGAACCGATTACGGTCGGCATCGACCTGAACAGCAAGACGGGCATCCGCTTCTGTTCGGGAGACGGGCAGAAATGGCGGGAACAATCCAAGCGCGAATGGGACAAATACACTTTCGGCGTGTATGGCTGCTGGATCATGGACGATGACGGCAACCTCGATTATGTCCCCGAAGAGGAATATACCGAAGAGTTGTGGAACGAACAGAAAAAGAGCGGCGAACGTAACCGCGCGGCGGCTCTTCACAAATAACCATTTAATTATCCGCAAATATGGCACAACACCAATATTATCCAGAAGACGTCCTCGTCGAGAAGATAGAACGGGGCGAATACGGCTGGCTCGATTACGTCAACCATTTCTCCGCCGAATGGCAGGAAGAATACACGCGCTATTGCGAAGAGCGCAGCCTCATGATCGGCAACGAATCAGCCGCCGAGTTCATCCATTACAAGGACGAGCAATTAGAAGCGGCTATGGAAGCCGGGGACGCATAAAATCATCTTATCCTGAAAGACTATGGCGATACGAAAAAATACCAATCCACGAGCAATGGACTTGCAGCCAGAAATGCAACAGATATTGATGCGGAACGGAATGCAGGCCCATATCGTCAGCGACGGCACAGGCTATCGACTTGTCGTGCAAGGCCACGATTCGCCGCTGCTGACCTATGCCATTACCGAACGTCAGATGTTGGCCCTAACAGACTGGGGAACCAATACAGCCAACAAGAAAGCCTATAACGTGTTCACGAGTATCGTAGGCAAGGATTTCTATCTGCCCAAGAATTTCGTCCATGCCCGTAATGCGAACGGTCGTGTCGCTATGGGGCTGCACGGCTACCGTATCGGTATCGGCGAGTACGGGCGTGTCGGACGTCTGGGTATGCCTCCTCCGTTTTTGGGCTGGACACCCCGCCACCAGTGGGGTTTTCATTTACGAAGGGTCGGCGGCCAACTGTTTTATCCGGGTGCTACCGTCGTTCCCGAACGCTGGGACAGACGCATGAAGCCCGGAGAGATGCAATCGGGCGGTTACGGCTTCTATTACAAAGGCGGACAACCGGTACAGACGGCGCAGCAACCGATGCAGCAGACCGATGTCCTGCAAAACCTGCAAACGGTCATCACACCGCTGATCAGCCGTCCGAGAAGTACAGAACCGGCACGTCCTTATAAAGAATTGATTACCTCTTCGGTCTATTTCTCCAATGAGAAATGGCAGGAGTGCCTTGCCTCGCACGGTCTTATCGTCGATGAGCAGGCGCGAACGCTGACCGTCCAGTCCGAAAAGGTTCCGGCCGATATGGTCTATGACCTGACGGACGCGGAAGTTGCGGCACTGACTTCCAATTCCCTCAAAGACCAACCTATTGAAAAACGGCTGGAAGTCCTGAATGAAGTCATCAAAGGAGATTTTGCCGACCGAGTAAGCATAGAGGCTTTGAACAGCGAACAACGTATCGGAATCGGCCTGCACCCGGAAGTAGAGCAAGAACTGGTGCAACGGCAACAGCAGGAGCAGGAAATCCTCGCTCCGTTGGAGTATGAAACTCAAAAAGAGGGAAACTACGAACAGACAACCTTTATCGGGCAGGAGTACGGAGCCACGATAGACGGCCGGGACTTGCAGTACATCAAGGAAAACAAAGGCTGGTATCGGGAAGGGGCTCACGGCCGAGAGGTCGAGGTCGGCGAAATCACCGTACATCCGTCTCAAACAGAAGGGACGTACAAGATGACAGCCGTCATCGACGGGCAGGTCATCAGCCACGAAATCAGCCAAAAGGATTACGACAAATTCCTTGCGGTGGACGATTACCACCGAATGAAACTCTTCTCGAAGATTTTCAGCGAAGTGGATATGAAGACGCACCCGGAGGCGCAGCGGGGACTCGGCGTGAAGATTTTCGCCGCCCTCACTGCCGGCGCGGTGGTCGCATCGGGAGTCGCTCACGGCCTGCGTCACCATCACCACGGGCCGGAGTTCTACGGAGGACATTACGGCGGCCCGCCCCGCCCTTATTTCAAACCCGGCGTCGATACGCCGAGAGATGTAGCGATACGGAATTTCGAGGCCGAAATGAACCGTGAAATAAACGATATGAGAATGGGGAGATAAACAATCATGAGAGAAGGAGAACTTACTTACGACGATTTTCTGCAAAGGCTGAATATTCAAGAAGTGCTGATCGACGCAGGCTATCACCTGAACCGCCGCGACGGACTGCGCTACCCGTCCTACGTGCGCATCGATAGTGACGGGCGGCGTATCCGTGGTGATAAATTCATCGTGACGCAACAGGGAAAGTGCTGCTTTCAAGCGCAACAACAGAGAGTCTATAACATCATCTCGTTCATCAAGGAACACCCGCATTTCTTCTCGGAGTACCGAGTAGGTATGTCTCTCGACCGTCTGGTAAACCTCGTTTGCAACCGCCTGCTGAACCACCCCATCGAAGACCGGACAACACGGATAATCCAGCCCAAACGGGACATTCCGCCATTCGATATAACGAACTACGACCTGCACAAGTTCAACCCGCAGGACCGTGCAACGCAAAAGAAGTTCTATCCCTATTTCAAGAACCGGGGTATCGACCTCTACACACAGTATGCCTTCCATCGCGACTTTTATCTGGCGACGAAACACCGTGAGGACGGGGCAGCTTATACGAACCTTTCGTTTCCGTTGACCCTGCCCAAAGGTGACGGTACAATCGTAGGCTTCGAGGAACGGGGACGCGCGAAAATGGACGGCAGCGGCAGCTACAAAGGCAAGGCAGAGGGCAGTAATTCGAGCGAAGGGCTGTGGATTGCCAGTCCTGCCCGAACCTCTCTTCCGGAGGCCAAGCATATCTACTGGTTCGAGAGCGCTTACGACGCAATGGCCTATTACCAACTTCACCAGAGGGAGAACAAGGATTTGAGAAAAGCGGTTTTTGTTTCGACCGGAGGAGCGGCGGGACAACAGCAATTCAAAAGCGTGATCGAAGCCGCTCCCCATGCCATACATCACCTCTGCTTCGACCGTGACCGTGCCGGACAGGTGTACGCCATCAACTTCGCACTTACCCATGCCGGTAAGGTGTTCACCAGTAAGCTGTCGAAAAACAACATGTTGGTTATCCGGCTCATCAACGAGAACCTGCAATGCGAAATGAACCTCGAACCGTTCGATTTTCAACTCATAACCGCAACACTGGGCATAAATTCCGTGAAAGAGCCTATAAATAAAAAAGAAGTGGTTCATGATGACTTGGATATTGGCGACGGGTATTTACAAGAGATGAAGATGACCTGTATGGACGAGTACGAGGCGGCTTGTGCCGAGGGAGCAAGCGGGGAGGAACTTGAAAGAATGAGAGAAAATCTGTCTGCAATCGAAGACGTGATCCGGGGCTATTCGGTCTCCGGTTCGACCCTTCAAAAATGTATTTTGTATGAACCGGCCGCAGACGGTTACAAGGATTGGAACGAACAGCTTTTGGCGAAGATCAAGCTGCAAGAATCGGCTCACGAAGAACCGGCCAGAGAGGAAGAACCCGAACAGGAACGGCAGGCAGGTTTCCACCGATGACCATGCAGCATACCCTACATAAAACGATTAAGGATAAGACAATGAATGACAAGGAACTGACATACGGTGATTTTTTACAAAGGCTCGACATCCGAGATTTATTGCTCGACGCCGGTTATCGCCAAAACCGACGCTTCGGGCTGCGCCTTCCCTCGTTCGTCCGCACGGACAGCGAAGGACGGCGTATCCGAGGCGACAAATTCATCATAACGCAGCAGGGAAAATGCTGTTTACAACCGCCCCGACAGAAGGAATACAATGTTGTTTCGTTCATCAAGGAGCACCCGCAGCTCTTTGCGGAGTACCGCGAGGGTATAGACCCGAACCGGCTGGTGAACCTCGTGTGCAGCCGCCTGCTGAACCTCCCCATCGAGGAACGCGAGAAACTGACCGTACAGCCTAAGCAGGACATTCGCCCGTTCGACATCGCAGACTATGTTCTGTACAAGTTCGACCCGCAGGACGAGAGGACACAGAAGAAATTCGCTCCCTATTTCGAGAACCGGGGTATCGACTTCTGTACGCAGCAAGCCTTTTACCGGAATTTTTGTCTGGCAGTGAGACGCGGGGCGGACGACACGGTACACGCCCATCTCGTTTTTCCGCAGACTTTGCCCCAAAATGACGGGATTGTCGTAGGCTTCGAGGTGCAGGAGCACACAAGCATAGACGGCAACGACAAAGAGATGGCCGAGGGAAACAATCCGAGCAAAGGATTATGGATTGCCAGCCCTGACCGGACACCTCTTTCGGAAGCCAAACATATCTACTGGTTCGAGAACGCCTACAACGCAATGGCCTATTACCAGCTTCATCAGGCGCAACACCAAGAACTGCGAAAGGCGGTCTTCGTCTCGACGGACGGCAAGCCTATCGAAAGACAGATGCGGGGCGTGCTTGAGCTTACCATTCCTGCCATGCAACATATCTGTTTCAACAACGACCGGGAAGGGTGGAATTTCGCCCGAAAACTGCAAAAAGAAACATACCGTACAGTGCGTTCCGCCATCGAGGAGACACCGGAGAGGAAACCATACCTCGATTCCATACCGGAAGGCGGAGATCTGGACGAAGGGGAATTTTATCTGCTGCCCAAAGGTGGTTTGCAAGAGAGCTGCATACGGTTCGACGCCGAGCGGGAAGAGGCTATGTCGATGCGTTCGAGCGGGCTGTGCGCCCCGGAAGACGTGCAGGAGCAGATGGATACCATGAGAAAGTGTTACCGGGAGTTCCGTGAGAAGTTGCGGGACTTCCTCGGTATCGACAAGGAACATGATGTCGCCATGATCTGTGAAGAGGCGGATTATCGCCATACGAGCTGGAGTGCGCAACTTTTAGCTGAACAGAACCGCGAAGAGACCATCAGTCAGGAGTCGGAGAAAGAGGAAAAGACCGAGCAGGAACGACAAACACATTTTCGCCGATGAGCACGTCACACCCCATACCAAACGACCGGAATATCGTCCTGCGACCGCACGCCGGGCAGTTCGTCATCGACGAGCTGCCGTTGATGGCGATTTGTGCGGCGGGATTGGTGTACGGTGGCATAGAGGATATGCCTCTGGGTGCTATGGCGGCGGCCGTTTCTCTGTTCCTGCCCCTTGCGCTGGCATACCGTTTCGCTTGCCTGCGTCGGATACGTTACCGGGTCGGCAGGGAGCAACTTGTCAGCGAACACGGGCTTTTCTGCCGTAAGGTCAATTACATGGAGCTGTACCGTATAATAGATTTTCAGGAACATCAAAGTCTCATGCAGCAGCTTTGCGGTCTGAAAACGGTAAGTCTCCTCTCGACGGACCGAAGCTCGCCGAGGCTCGACCTGATCGGCATAAGGTACGAAAACGACATCGTTTCGCTTATCCGTGAACGGGTCGAATACAACAAACGAAAAAAGGGAATATATGAAATTACGAATCATTAGTTTGAGTCTGTCCGCCGTCCTCCTCTGCCTGCTGCCGCAATGGGCAAAGGCGCAGATTGCCGCTTCCAACCCTTTGGAATGGGTGGCGCTGGCCGAAGGCAACGAGGTGATAAACGGGCAGATCGAGAAACAAATCAAGGGACAAACCCAGACGGCTCTGATGCAAAATACCATTGCAGCCGAGTTCAACCGCATACACCAGTGGGAAAAGCAGTACAACAGTTACCTGAAAACAGCGAACGGTTACGCTTCCTCGCTGAAAGCCTGCACGCACTTGTACAATGACGGCGTGCGGATTTTCCTCATGTTGGGCAAACTCGGCAAGGCAATTCAAAACAATCCGCAGGGCATTGCCGCCAGTATAGGCATGAATAACCTCTATATCGAGACGGCCACGGAACTGGTGTCCGTATTCACGCTGCTGAATGATGCGGTTGCCAAAGGCGGAACGGAAAACATGCTCACGGGTGCGGAACGCTCCAAGACCTTATGGGCGCTGAACGACAAGCTGTCCGCTTTCAGCCGCAAGCTGCACCTGCTCTACCTAAGTATCCGGTATTATACGCTGAACGACGTGTGGAACAACATAACGGCGGGCATGATCGACCGCAACAACGGCGAGGTGGCACGTATGGCCATGTCCCGCTGGCGTAGGGCGGCAGCCGTCGTACATTAAAACGCATGGGACGATGAAACGGATAATTATCATAGGGTTTCTGCTATTGTGTGCCGGCATTTTCAAGGTGCAGGCGCAGAACGATCCCGTGCTTGCCGGCATGATACTTCTCTACACCGACAAGGCGGAAAAGGAATTGAAGAATCAGGAGAAGGTAATGCTGATGCAAACTACGGGACATATATGGACGAAAGAGGAAGTGAAAGCCACAACCGACTTGCAACGGGAGTTCAACAATTATCTGAACTCCTTTCGCTCGATTGTCTGCTATGCGGCCCAGATTTACGGTTTTTATCACGAAATATCGAGGCTGACCGACAACATGGGGGATTTTTCCGACCAGTTGAGCCGTCATAGCACCCATGCGCTGGCCGTCGCCCTCTCTACCCGGCGGAACAAGATCTATCGTGAAATGATATTGAACAGCGTGGAGATTGTAAACGACATCCGCACGGCCTGTCTTTCGGACAACAAAATGACCGAAAAGGAACGTATGGAGGTCGTATTCGGCATTCGCCCGAAGCTCCAGATGATGAACAAGACACTGCAACGGCTGACCAAGGCGGTGAAATACACGTCGCTGGGCGACATCTGGCGGGAAATCGACGAGGGGGCGCGTCCCGTGGTTGACAAACAAGACATCGTGAAAGCCGCCCAAAGGCGTTGGCGGCAGAACGGAAGAAATGTAAGACCTTAAAAAGCAAGAATATGGGATTTTGGAGTACAGTATTGAAATATGGCGGCAAGACCGTCAAGGGTGTCGGTAGCGCCACGTCAGCTACCGGGAAAGCCGTCGGCAAGGCGGTATTGAGTCCGGCCCAGACCCTCCGGAATACGGGCCAAGCGGTCAAGACCACTACGGCCGGTGCTGCCGTCGGATATGTGGGCTGGGAGAAACTGACCACGGACAAAAGTGTCGCACGAATCGTCAGCGAGGCTGTGGTCGGCAAGTCCGCCACAGATGCCCTTGCCGGTACGGGAGAGAGTGTGAAAGAGCTGAAAGAGAAAGCCGGAGAGACGATTGAAGCAGCGGGCAATGCAGTGGCCGGTATCGACTCGAAACTGAATGGGGTGTCGAATTTTCTGCGGGAGACCTCCGGTGGCGGTCTGTTCGACATGCTCGGCGGTTTCTTACGTAATCTCGGACGGGGCAATGTGTCGGGGTTGAACATCGTAGGACTGGTAGCCGCCGCATTCCTTGTATTCGGGCGTTTCGGCTGGTTAGGTAAGATCGCCGGTGCGCTGCTGGGCATGATGCTTATCGGCAATAATGCCGGAATCGTCCGTGCTCCGAGTGCAGAGCAGCTATCGAGGGTACAGATGCCGACCATCTCCACGGAAGAACAAACCCAAAGCGGGGGTATGAGAAGATAGGAACACGAAAATATATAGAAGATGAAATATACAGAAGAAATGATCCTGCACTCCGAAAGCGGTTATTGTATGCCGTTCGAAGCTCCGCAGGGACAAGACGTAGAGTTGTCGCTCGGCTATGGCGAGCAGAAACACCCTCAAACGGGTGAAAAGTTTTTTCATCACGGCATTGATTTCAATGTCCGGCATTACATGTTGTCGGCTGTGGCCGACGGTATCGTGTCGGGTGTAGGAAACGACTCCGCACACGGTATTTGCCAGACTATCCGATACGGTATGTACGAAGTGACCTACGGCCATCTGGCCAATGTCTTCGCCCAGTTCGGGCAGCGCGTGCGAGCCGGACAGACGGTGGCCATGAGCGGGGAACTGCTGCATATCGGGGTACGCTTCAAAAGTGAGGAACTCAACCCGCTGGAGTTCCTGACGATGCTCTACGGCAATATCCGGGCGTTGCAGGAGGCCGGCGGGCACGATACCGACTATTTCCCCGACTCGGAGATGACGTTGAAAACCGACTATGAACGGGACAAGAGGGAAATAGAAGAACTGATGTTGCGCTTCCTGCCGCACTATATGGAGGATTTGCAGCGGGGTGCATACACGCTTCCCGAACATACGGAACAGTCGCTGCGCCACATTTTCACCATAGGGGCTATGAAAGAGTATTTCTACGAGACCATGCCGAGTATGGCCAACCCGCTCGGATTGGGGCGCAAAGCCATGCCGCTGGCCTGCAAGGTACAGAACCTGCTTATCGCTGATTTTTTGAACTATCTCGCCCTGCGGCATGAGGTGTACCTCTCCACGATGAGCGGCGAGGTAAAAAAAAACTTCATGACGAAGCCGTAGCTCATAGCGGAATCATCGACCCGCTGGCGGAACTGGACATCGACATCCAAAGTTTCGACATACCGAGAATCGTTTCCGTCTATCCTGACCGGGCCGGCATACGCTGGTGGACGAAGGCTTGGTTCAACAACCGGGAGGAAGGGGAAGCCTCGGTGGAAATCGAACGGGAACAAGCCATACGCTTCATTCAGGACAACATCGAGAAGGACGCATGGCTCGAAGAGTTTTTTCCCAAGCAGATGGAAGTTTACCATAGCGCCATCGAGCAGACGAAAGAGCAACTATTGAAGCAGATAAATATGATATAAAGATACTTGTTTATGGACGGAGGAATAAAGCAGAGCAAACGATTCGCGGAGATAGAGCGTCTTGTGGGCGACTATTTCCGCTGCCATCTCGCACCCGTCATGAGAGATACGCAGACCTATCTGACCGAGAAACAAGGTGAAGAGATGAAAGAATATTCCACCTCTTTGGGCGGCATACTTAGCATGATGACCGCATCGGCACAGCCGCTCGCCGATCCGTACCAGACCCTCAAGGTGACGGGTGAGTGGAACTCCAAAACTACGGAGGACTATATCGAGATGTGCAAGGAACGGATTCTCGGCTCGGAAGATATGCAACAGGATCTCGCTTACATGGCTGGCGAGTGGCGCGATACCGTCGTGCAGGAAATCGGTCGTGAGCGATACGATGAACTCTCGCAACAGCTCGGCGGCGATCTCGCCTACGCTTATATGGATTACCGTGTCGAGCAGCTGATGATCGACAAGCTGGTAAAAGACCGTATGCCCAAATCTTCGGCCGATTACATCATCCGTAAGGCGGCGCAGTCGAGCCTGCTCGGTCTGTCGCAGACTTTGAGCCGTTCGCCGCTTGCCGAAGAGATCGAAAAACGCGGCGAGGCCGCCTATCGTCCGACCCGGATAGAGAAAGGTGCAGGCTGGTTGTTGGGGGCGTCGGCGGATACCGTCATGTTGGGCGGTGTGGGTTCATGGGGAACGTTTGCCCGGTTCGTCGGTGCGGACGCAGCTATCTCGGCCGTCGCCTCCCATTTTGGACAGGATGAGCCTCACAAGCTCCTGGTCGAAGCGTGTATCAGCAAAGGCGTGTTCGGAAGCGAACGTAACGTGTTCGACGACTTCCGTAAAGAAGCCGCCATGATACCGGTCGGGGAAAATACGCTTATAGCCACGGCCAACGGGCAGTTGCAAAGAAAAATACCGGTCGTAACATTCGATTTTATGGATTGGATAAAGAAAGGAGGAAGTGGTATGCCGTTTTGGAAAGATTATACCGAAGAAGAGCGGGAACGGACGGAAAAATACAAAGATGTGCCGCTCGTCATCGCTCCCGGACAAGAGGAAGCCTACCTGCAAGGGATAGCGAAATGCAAAAACGAGGCAGACGGACAGCCAGAAGAGAAAACGGAGACAGAAGAGAAAACCGAAAAGGAAGTACAGTCTTTCTCTCCTATCGTAGAGAAAGTGCAAGAGGAACAAACCCGACCGGAAACACAGGTCGCGCAGGGCAACGGAGACAGTTGGGACAGGTTGGTCCGTTCGCTGGGTTTGGACGGCATCGGCAATGTAGCGGGCAATCTGGGTTATATTCTGGCCATGCTACCCGACATTTTGCTGGGTGTATTCACCGGCAAGACGCAATCGCTGGGTCTGAAAGACAATCTGCTGCCGATAGCGAGTATCGTGGCGGGCATGTTCATCAAGAACCCGCTGCTGAAAATGCTGCTTATCGGTCTGGGCGGGGCAAACCTGCTGAACAAGGTAGGACACGAGGCATTGGGACGGGGGCAAACAGAGGGAAACAGAACCGATGCAGGTAAAAATATGCAGTACAGATGCTATCCTGACGAACCGCTCAATCCGCGCATCGTGAATCCGGTCCTGCAAGGCAGTACACTGGTCGCCACGATAGACCGTGTACCCTGCACCGTCCAGCTTAGTCAGACCGTAGCCGATGCCTATCGCGCCGGAGCTTTGCCACTGAACACGCTGGCGAACGCCGTACTCGCCCAAAGCGACCGTCTCCGTCAGATTGCCTCACAGAACTATGATAACGGAGAACGGGAAACCATCGTGCGGACACGAGGCATCCAATAGTGCTGTAATCAACAAAGAATGGAATATGAAAGAGAAATCGACCATAGAAAAGAATGCCGAGGAAAGGCAGATAGTTTTGCTTTCCACGGCTTTAAGCGAAGCGTCGAACGCCGGAGGCCACTGGCTCAACGCATCGGGGAAGGGTTATCCGAGGCTTTACCCGAATGGCGTATCCGCCAGCCCGTTCAACGCATTGTTCATGGCATTGCACTCGGACAGAAACGGGTGCAAGACCAATCTGTTCACCCTTTACAGCGAAGCCAAGGCACGCGGCACATCGGTTCGGGAACACGAGCAGGGCGTACCTTTCCTTTTCTATAACTGGAACAAGTATGTCAACCGGAACAACCCGGAAGAGATCATCAGTCGGGAGGCTTACCTTGAATTGGACATAGAACAACGAAAACAGTACAAGGGAGTACACAACCGGGAGATACGCACGCTTTTCAACATCGACCAGACGACACTGCCCTATACGGACAGAGAGCTTTATGAAGCTGTTCTGGAACGGGACGGGAGTGCTGTGGAAAGAGGTTACACGGAAGCCGACGAACGCCGGTTGCACGTCCGCTTCAACGATTTCGTACAGAAAATGCGGGAGAATCTTGTCCCGATACGTTCGGACGGCAGCGGTGTCCCCCACTACGAGACGGATCGCGATGCAATCTATATGCCGCGCCAAAGGGAGTTCGAACATTATCACGATTACGTGCAGGAGGCTCTGCGGCAGATCGTCAGCGCCACCGGACACCAACAGCGTCTCGCACGGGAAGGTATGGTGATGAAAAACGGCATGGCCCCTTCGGAAGATGCCGTCAAGCAGGAACGGCTGGTCGCGGAAATCGCTTCGGGAATCAAAATGTTGGAGTTGGGACTACCGGCCCGGTTGTCAGAGGAAAGCCTCAAAACGGTGGAATACTGGCAGCGGGAACTCAAGGAGAATCCCAATATGATAGACGCTCTCGAAAGCGATGTGAACAATGCACTCGAAGTGATACGCAAAGCGGAACGGGGCGAAAAAATCGAATATGCCACCCTGCGGAACAGACAGCAGACCTCGAACATGCGGGAACAACTGCCCAAGCATTATTTCGTGGCCGATGAAATCCGGCAGCACCCGAACAAGGACGAAAAAACCATCGTTCTTGTCATCGCTCCCTCCACAAAATCGGCGGACGTGATACTTCCTGCCGGTGCTTCTCCGGAAGTGGACAACGAGATTCCCGGCATGAACAAAGCCCGTATCGAAAGGGCTTTGCGGAAGGAAGGTATCGACAAGGTGCGCTTTTTCAATCCCGACGGCGTATGGGGTTACAGACCTGACGACACATACTTTGCCGAGAAACAGGTAACGCTGGCCCGATTGAAAAACTGGTCGCTGGAAATGCTCTCCACGCTGGATGTGTCCCCTGCGGTCAGACGGGCGAACGAAGTGAATTTCGACCGGGCGGAGATGATTCAGGACGACAAGAAGCGATGGGCACTGTACATAAAGCCCGAAAACCAGAACGGTTACAGCATATACCCGGACAAGGAGGACGTGAACCGTTTCTTCTCCACGCTCAAGCAGGCGATGGACAACATCGACAAGGTGCGTATGGAATTGGCGCATAAGTATTATGCCCTTGCGGAAATCCAGCCCGACCTCAAAGTGGACTTGTTCAGCACCGAAGAGCAGGACATCGACCTGAACCGCATTCAGCGAGTATCTGTATTCAAGACCAAACAGGAAGGCATTTTATGTGTCGCAACCATCGACGGGAAGAAGCTGCAACCCCGAAGCGTCACTACGCAACAATGGCAGCGCATGTGGGTAGCGGAAGATAAGGCCGAGTACAAACGGAATCTGGCGGCCACGCTTTTCGCCGATGTGCTACGCAAAAGGGTGACGCAGGAAGAGACTGCCGTAGAGAAACAGGAAAAGGAAGCTACACAGCGACCGGTCGGCGAAGCGGTGGAAAACCGCACGAAGGAAGAAACAAACGAGACACTTTCCGCACATCGAAAATTCTGGGACGAACTCAAAGAGAAACACCCTGACGCCCTGCAACTGATCCGTGTGGGGAAGAGTTACCGGCTATACAACGAAGATGCGGCAAGGGGTGCGGAGATTTTGGGCATTCCACTGGAAAAACGGACAGAAAACCCAGCCAAGGGAATTACGGCGGTGTCCGAATTTCCGATGCATTTGATCGACACGTATCTGCCCAAACTTGTCAGAGCGGGCGAACGTGTCGCCATCAGCAACCTGCCGGAAGAGTTGGAACGTACAGCCAGTGTGAAGAAAGAAGCCGCCCCTTCCGCAACGGGTTATGATGCCGGACAAGAGGTAGCGGAAGAAAGGCAGGCGGAGATGGCTGCCGAACAAGAGGAAAACGAACAACGAGCGACAATCAGGAGATAAAGATATGGCAAGTAAAAATCAAGAATATGCAGAGCTATATGCCGAGTATGCGATGGAACAGATGCGCCGGTACGGTATTCCGGCCTCGGTAACATTGGCACAAGGCATTCTGGAAAGTAGTAACGGACAAAGCGAACTGGCACGCAAAGAGAACAATCACTTCGGTATCAAGGCTACGTCCGAATGGATTGCAGAGGGTGGCCGCTACGGTTTGTATTCCGATGATAAGCCCAATGAAAAGTTTTGCAGTTACGACAGCGTGGGCGATTCGTATGAACATCACTCTCGTTTCCTGAAAGAGAACAGCCGCTACTCCCGCTGTTTCGCACTTTCGCCCGACGATTACAAGGGTTGGGCGCATGAAATTGAGCGTGCAGGGTATGCCACAGGCGGCCATTACGCCGACAGTCTGCAACGTATCATCGAGCGGAATGGGCTGCAAGCATACGACCGTCAGGTAATGGAAGAGATGGAAAAACAAGGGAAGAAATTCGGGGTGGAAAACAATCCGCTTCGGGAGGCTGAAAAGACGACAGGCTATTCGTTCCCGGTGGAACGGAAAGAATTTCTTTTCATTACCTCTCCGTTCGGCATGGGGCAAGATCCGGCGAACTCTGAAAAACAGCGAATGCATACGGGTATCGACATTCGCTGCAATGGCGACGCTGTACTGGCAACGGAAAATGGCGGAAAGGTTGTCGCGGTCAATGGCAAGTCGGTCACGGTAGAGTACGGTCGCAGGGACGGCAGCAAGGTACAGTGTACCTACATGAACACCGGTGAAATCTCTGTCAAGGTCGGCGACACGGTACAGGCTGGCCAACGTCTCGGCACAACGGGCAAAAGCGGAGAACATCTGCACTTCGGGGTCAGGTACATTCATGCGGACGGCACTCGGAGAGAGGTCGATCCGGCAGCCTATTTAGCCGAAATCGCACAAAAAGGCAACATCAGGCAACAATTGATGCATAACGGAAATGACCTGTTGACCAAATACAAGGAAACGGAAAGCGTCAAGGAAAACATTCCGCTTTCTCCCGACGCATGGATGAAAAAGCTGCTCTCTTCGGAAGACAGCGGCGTAGGTCTGTCCGGCTGCAACGATCCCATCGTGGATATGGCGATGACCGCCTTTACCTCTTTGATGCTTCTGGCCGTACAAATCGACCGAAAAGAGGAGGAAGAACAGAAGGCGGCCATATCCGAAGCTATGGACAGCAAAAGAATCGACCTGAGGCCGCTGTTACCGGGCATGAAAACCTGCGACCTCGTTATCGGGGAGAACGGCAGGGCTATCCTGCGGGCAGAAAACGGGAATGTTCAGGTATCGCGCGAACTGACTGCCGCTGAGTTGAGCCGTCTGTCAGCTACGCTGAACAACGGTTCTCTTTCCGAAGAAGCCAAGCGGTTGCGTGTTACCGGTATGTTGAATACCGTCATTCTCTCGGAGACTGCCTCGCAGAAATTCGAGCAAGGAATGTCCGAGCAGCAGGGACAAACGGAGAACCTGAAAAGATAACTTGGGAAGATATGATAAAGCGCGTGATGATACAACTGGGTTGGTATGTGTTAGGATTATCCTCTCTTTCCGTGCATATTCTATGCAGCTATATGCTGTTGGGACTGACCGGGACACTCGTCATTGCGGGTGTACAGCTGCTCATGGCTGCATGGATAATCTATATAAAGATACGTGCGCCCGATTAGCGGCTTCCTCCAACCGGTTCAACTTCAATAAATTCCACACTTGTCTGATGACCATGTTTCATTAAAAGACAAAGTAAGATGATTAAATGTAATGTTACGGTATGCGGCGTTATCGGCCGCGACGCTTCCATGCACACGAACAAGGAAGGAAATGCGTTTCTGTCTTTCCCTCTCCGGATTGTCATTCCGGGTAAAGACGGACAACATGAAACTGTCGAAGTCAGTGTCAGCAAGAACGGCAGTCAGGAAGAGACCTCCGGCTACCGAAACGGCTCGCGTGTGGAAGTCACGGGAGTCATGTATCTGAAACGCCGGGGAGAGAAACTCTATTTCAATCTCTCGGCCGAGCATATCAAGCCTGCGACGGAAAACGACGATTCCATCAAAGGACAGATGTCGTTTCGTGGGAAGGTCGGCCAGAACATCGAGGAACGGAAAGACAAAAAAGACAAACCTTATACGATGTTCTCGGCTTTCAGCACGGAGAAAGTAAACGATGGTTTCGAGTATCAATGGGTACGTTTTTTCTGCTTCGGCCAACAACGTGAAGAGTGGCTGCAAGCTGGTGTCAAGGTGGAAGTCAAAGGCGAAATGACACTATCGGTGCATAACGGAAAGCCGGATCTCTCCTGCCGGGTGGAAGAACTCTCTCTTTATGTTCCGGAGACGGATAATTCCAATCAGTAACGGTTATGGCTGGTTACAGAAAACGGACGACAGAAGGGCCTAACAGCGAAGACAAGGCTCTGGATCTTTTTGCCGAAATGATGATTGAGAAAATCGAGCAAATCAAGGGAGACTGGCACAAACCGTGGTTTACCGAAGGACAGCTGCAATGGCCACGCAACTTGTCAGGGCGGGAATACAACGGCATGAATGCATTCATGCTGCTCCTGCACTGCGAAAAGGAAGGCTACAAGATTCCCCGCTTTTGCACTTTCGACTGCGTACAGCGGCTCAACAAACCGGCAAAGGACGGAGAAGAGCTGCCGAGAGTTTCCGTGCTGCGCGGGGAGAAATCGTTCCCGGTGATGCTCACCACTTTTACTTGTATCCACAAGGAGACGAAAGAGAAAATCAAGTATGACGATTACAAAAAATTGTCAGACGAAGATAAACAGCAATATAACGTCTATCCCAAGATGCAGGTATTCCGAGTGTTCAATGTGGCCCAGACCAATCTGCGGGAAGCACGGCCGGAACTGTGGGAGCGATTGGAGCAGGAGAACGGACACCTTCGGCCCGAAAATGGAACGCAGTTCAGTTTCGAGCCTGTCGATACGATGATAAGAGACAACCACTGGATTTGCCCGATCAAGCCACGACATCAGGACGAGGCGTATTATTCGATTTCGAAAAACGAAATTGTCGTGCCGGAGAAAGAGCAGTTCAGAGACGGGGAATCGTTCTACGGAACGCTTTTCCATGAGATGACTCATTCAACGGGAGCAGAAGGTGTACTCGACCGTATCAAACCCACGGCTTTCGGCTCGAAAGAGTACAGCCGTGAGGAGCTGGTGGCCGAACTCGGTAGCGCACTGGTCTCTCAACGTTACGGTATGATAAAACATATCAAGGAGGATAGCTGTGCCTATCTCAAAGGGTGGCTCGACGAACTGAAAGAATCGCCGCAATTCATCAAGACGACGCTTTTAGATGTGAAGAGGGCCACTTCGCTGATTACCCAAAAGGTGGATAAGATCGCACAGGAACTGAAACAGTCGGCCGACGAGAAGCAGGAGAACAAGGTTTCTTCTCCGGAAAAGGTATTCTATGCTTCCGTGGCCTATCTTCAGTTTGCCGACGATACGAACCGGCTCGACGAGTTCAAGAACAAAGGGGACTATAAAGGGCTACTGACACTCGCCAAGGAGTATTATGACGGCAACGGCATGGACGAACAGCACACCTATTCGTCCCCTATCCGACATCAAGGCGACAGCCTGCTTATCGAGGACAAGGACTTCGCCGTGGTGTACAATGCAACTGTGGGAGGTACCTACGACGTGATGTTGAAATTCTCGGAGCAGGAGGTACGCGACCATATCACCCGTTACGGTATCGGCCGTGCCAGCGATGATGTAAAAGCGGTAGCCAAGGATATGGCGGCAGAACAGTTCAGTCGTATGGCGGCGGAGAAAATGCCGGTGCTGGAAATGTCGAATGGCGATGTGCTGTATGTCGGCTATAACAGAGAACCCGATTCGCTCGATGTCGGAGAAGCGACCAATGCCGGTATCGCCGTGCAGCATAGTTTCCCTTACGATCACAATGCGTCTCTTGACGCTAACCTACAAAGGGTAAATGAAAAGCTAAACGATATGGAAGAGTATCGGGTAGAATTACAAGAGGCAGAGTACGGTGGCGGAATGCGCCGGTAAAGGTGAAAGAAAGATGCGGAGGCGGTTTGCCCCGCATCTTTCTTATGTTGAAATACAACGGAATCCCTGTATCTTATTGCCATACCGGAAAAATGTTTCCATGTCCCGCCATGTTATGCCAATGTTGTCACCAGATCATAATTCATAAAGAAAAAACACTCTGTGTATAAATACTTTATGAGTAAATTAAAGTCGTTCATCCGGTGGAAAGAAAACGAAGGGACGGCCGGTATGACAACCGCCCGCCCCTTCATTCACGATCCCGTACGGAACTTTCCTAAAGTTCCTCCGGTCTGGTTCTCGCCTCCCGGTAGCAGCCGTCAAGCAACTTTTCGATGTCGGAAGAACGGTACAGTATCTTGCCGCCCAGCCGGGTGAAAGCAAGCAGGCCGCTGTCCCGGTACTGTTGCAGGCTGCGGCGGCTCACTTTCAGCTTTTCAGCCAGTTCGCGGTCCGTATAGAAGTTCTCGCCCGCCATCGCCGGTGACCTGCCGGCAAAGAGACGCTCCATGGAAACGGAGAGACGCTCGACGGTAGAGAAGAACTCTCTTATATGCTCGCTGCTCTCACGGGTGAGCAGACGGTTATCGGTATTCATCATGACTTGATCTTTTTTTTGTTTGACATTCGTTTTTCATGGCCTTTCAGATCGATCTTCCCATACTTTCAGCCCGCTTGCGGCGCTCCTCCACTATCCGGATGATGCTTTCCACGTCCCCGGGCTTGTAATAAGTCTTATGGCAGATCTGTGTATATGCCAGCGTGCCGTTGTCACGGAGGGTCTGCAGGGTTCTCGGGCTGACCTTCAGCAGCAGGCACACCTCCTGGTTGTCCAGCCATTTCTTCTCCTCCATGTCGCCGTACAGCCGACAGAGGGTGTCCAGCCGGTCCGCGAACGTCCGGAAGGCCGAGAGCATCGCCTCGAAGGTCCTTGCCTCAATGTTCACTATTTCCATAATCAATGCAATTTCAGGTTTGACATTTGTTTCATTCTCTTTTCGGATCCGGATTCCGTGCCGCAATTTAGTGAATCCCGGCGGAACATCCTGAATTTCAAGACAGGATGACTACCTTTGACACCATATGCGTGCCTGTTTCATCCGCAAAGTAAATGATTGTTCCCGGATATGGTTCCGGCCATTCATCAGATGTCATTATATGTCATCAGATGTCCGGAATAGATATTCAATTGGAATCGAAGCGGACCTTTCTTTTTCATAAGATGTACTTTTATTGATTTATACAATAGAGAGATGCGCCAAATGTTATCGCGGAGACGCTTACGAACGTGACGGATGTCCATCAGTTTTGTTCCATCCCGGTAAAGAGGCCGGTTATCAGGATGTTCTTCCGTATCCGGACTGAAAGATGCCTGCCGGACAAATAATGATGCGGGCATCAGAGAATGTAACCAGCCATTAATGATTATAACCGGTCATTAATGATTGCAACCGCATCCGTAAAGTTCATGCCCTGCTTCCGATGCGTATAATAATGAAGTCCTCACCGTCCGTACGGCTTGAAGCAGAGAATGATACGGAAGAATACGCCAACAGAACCCGAAGTGTCAATCCGTCTGTTTTTTATCGTTTTATTTGCCGGTGACAATCGGTTTCCCGGTATATGGGAAACCATCGTATCAACGTAAATTCAAGTTTCTATGAAAGAAGGAAAAGAGGGCATGCCCCTTGTGGAAAAAACGATGGCGGAAGAACACACGCACCGTATGGCCGTCCTGTGTGAGAGGTTGGGAAGTACCCTCAGGGAGATACTTGACGGAACCTGCCCACAGCCGGCAAAGCCGGAGAAGGCACCGAAGCGCCCGGCTTTGGAAAAGTATCGGGAAACTTATCTAACTCCCCCTAAAATCAAGGGACCTAAAGCCGTGTTCATCAGTGAGGAAACCCGTAGTGCCCTGGACATGATCGTCCTGAGACTGGGCAGCCGGGGAATGAGCGTATCCGGGCTGCTGGAGAATCTGGCAAGACGGCATCTTGAAACCTACCGGCAAGACATCGAACGCTGGAGGAAACTTTAGAGTACCGGTCACTGTCAGACCGGGTGAATGACTGCCGGTCGTATATCTGCCGGAACGGATGATTGTAGAAAATATATGTGCACCTCCGGCGGATATACTTTCATTGCCACCTTTCGGACTAAGAATGGAAACGGTTATCTGAAACCATTGATACTAATATTTCCTGTTGTTTTGAAGGGTGGATTCTGTGTAATAGCAAGGTTATGTTTCCGGATTCCCGAAAACCCTTGCTCCCAGCGCCCGGCGGTTGCAGGGAGGACAAATCCACTCCCGCCGGTCGCAGATTTTGGAATGAAAGATGTACGGACGAAAAAGAAAAAACATATGACAAAGGATATGAATGGGATGAAGAAAAAACGCGGCCGTCCGGCACTGGGCAGGACACGGAAGCTGACCAAAGGAGTGACAGTGAAGTTCTCTCCCGTCAGCTACGAGGCTCTCAGGTTCAGGGCAGGGAAGTCCGGCCGGAGCCTGGCGGTCTATATCAGGGAGGCGGCACTGGCGGCCACCGTTATGGCAAGGCATACGCCTGAAGAGAACGCGCTGCTGCGCAGCCTGGCGGGAATGGCGAACAACCTGAACCAGTTAACCAAGCTCTCGCATCAGACAGGCTTTTACAGGACAAGGCTGCTGATAGAGGGGCTGCTGGGAAAGCTAAAGCGGATCATGGATGATTACAGGCCGAAAGGAGGATAGCCTCATGATAGGGAAGATCAGGAAAGGCCGCTCGTTCAGCGGCTGTATACGCTACGTGACGCAGAAGGACGACGCGAAAATCATCGTCTCGGAAGGCGTGCTGTTGGGAACGGCGGAGGAGATGGCACGCAGCTTCCGGTGGCAATGCCTGCTGAATCCGGACGTGACGAAACCGGTGGGGCACATCGCGCTCAGCTTCAAGCCGGAGGACGCACCGAGGCTGACCGACGCGTTCATGGCAAGGCTGGCGGAGGAATACCTGGAACTGATGGGGATACGGAACACGCAGTTCATCGTGGTGAGGCATCACGGGACGGACAACCCGCACTGCCACATCGTCTTCAACCGGGTGGACTTCGACGGGAAGGTGATTTCCGACAGCAACGATTTCAGGCGCAACGAGAGGGTGACAAAAATGCTCAAGGACAAGTATTCGCTCACCTATTCTGAAGGCAAACAGTCCGTTAAAACGGAAAAGCTGCACGCTTCCGAAAGGGTGAAATACGAGATATATCGTGCGGTTAAGGAAGCTTTGAGGAGTGCAAATACATGGAAGGAATTTCAAAATAAGCTCTTAAAAATGGGCGTGGAGATGGAATTCAAGTACAAGGGAAATACCCATGAAGTGCAGGGCATCCGCTTTATCAAGGATAACCAGTCATTCAAGGGGAGTGAGATTGACCGCAGTTTCAGCTGGTCAAGGCTGGATGCGGCATTGGACCATAACCATGTCACGTCTCTGGAAAATGACGTTTCCCAAAAGCAACCGTACCATGAACAAAATCATGGTTCTATTATTGATAACCTGGTCGAAGTCACCGGTACGGGTGGCGTGTTCATGCCGTCGGCGACACCGGCGGAGGACGAGAAAGAGGCGGAACGCCTGCGGAGAAAGAAGAAGCGCAGGAAAGGAAGGAGTTTGTAAACTAGTATGTATAACGAAAAAACTTTGAAAGATGAAACAGGAAAACTATCTGGAAGGCATCTACGGATGCCTTGAAAGGATCGAGAAGAAAGTGGAGGCGCTGCCCGTGGAAGGCACAAGCCCCGCAGTTGAAAACCGAATTATTTCCCTGGAAGGGATTGCGGAATTGAAGGTCCGTCTGGAACGCCTGCAATCCGCAGTGGAGAAAAACGGCTCGGAAATAGTTGTGGTACGTAACCATATTGCCCGGCTGTCGGAAGGCAGGCCGTTGTCAGCCGAGGCATTCTCCGAAGAGATGGAAAAGACAAGAAACTGCCTGTGGCAGGACAGCCAGGCAGTAAGGGAGGCAATGAAACGACTGGACGAGAAAATAGTCCCGCTGAAAAAGGAACCGGAGCGTAGACTGGTGACCTACCGTCTGGAAAGTGCATCCAAGGCAGTGGTAACGACAGCTTCAACACTGATCTTGGTACTGATCATTTCCGTCTGGACCAACTGCAACCAGCACCGCACGAACCGGCTTTTGAAGGATGCCGATTTGAAATACCGAGCCATTAAGATCTGTCTGCCAGGGGATGATCCCGACATCGCTTTCCTTGAGAAACATTTCACCATTGAGCGAGACAAGGAAAAGATTCGGCGTGTGGAAAGGCTGGTGACCGCTTTTGAGGACTCTGTCAGGAACCGCATCCGTAATCATGAAATGGCGGCCTACAAAGACGGTCTGGCGCACCGACTGTTCAGGGAGGCGCAGGAAATCAGAAAGCAACTGGACAATTCGGATTCAAAATGAACTGCACTATGACAACAGTCTGAACTAAAGTCTGCGTATCTTCCGTGAAAGGAAAGGTACATTGTCTCATTTGGTGATTCATGACAGTGTGGTCAGGCTGATCAATATTGGATGTAAACTTTTCGCTCTGAAGTGGAACAGGGCAATTATTTTTGTCGATAAGGGAACGGATCAATTCTGATATATTAACAATTACACAGAAAGAGGATGTCTACACATAAAATGTAAAAAGAAGAAGGTGTCAAAAACACCTTCTTCTTTATATCTATCTCATTCTCCACTGCTATTTTTTGATCAACTTCACCGTTTTCTTCTGCTCCTCTCCCGCTAGGATATGCAACAGATAGAAACCATTCGGTTGGTCGCCCATGAACAGATCTACATCACCTTCACAAGAGGAAACCTGTTTCACCTGCTTACCGGTAAAGTCAAACAGGATAAGACAGCTCTTCGCTGGCAAAACGCCCACATGGACATAATCGGCTACTTGCGTAGGATAGACTTGTATGACAAGCATTTCCACATTCTCATTAGCAGTCGGATCATCGGGATCACCACCGTCAGGATTATCAGGTCCTTCGCCTCCGGGATTGTCGGGATTCCCTCCATTTCCTGTTACTGTAACAATACAAACTGCCGCAAAATCGCCATCTTCGGTTCGTACCGAAATCGTAGCAGTCCCGACTTTAATGCCTCTAACTTCTCCGAAAGAAGAAACTGTCGCAATGGTATTATCACCACTGCTCCATATGAGATTTTTATTTGTTGCATTTTCCGGGAAAACCACAGCAGAAAGCCCTACTGTCTTTCCCTCTTCTACTGATACAGCCGTTTTCGACAACTGCACCCCCGATACCGGAATATACAAAATAAACGGGATGGAAGAAGAGGATGCAATTTGCGACTGCAAATAAGCCTCAAAGGGATTCACCGGCAAACTGCACTCGACAAACGCATCTCCTGCTTCATTCATCACATAGATATCCTTGTCCGGGGCTACCGGACCATAAACTCCCGTCAAACTCTGTCGGGCATTTACTTGTATATAATAGGGTTGAGTGGCTGCAATTCGGACACCTCCGGTTGCAATAAACGAAACTTCTCCTTCAATGGCTACACCATCCGGAGATATCATATTCAATACATAAGGAGTATTCGCTTCCATACAAATTCCGACATTTCCGGAAAACAATTCAAAACCCCGATCAGTCAGCGTTGCGATATGAAAATCGCCTGTTGCAGTCTCATCCAATGATCCAACCGGCAAAAGCACCTTTCCTTCAAACTTCACTGTCCTTGTGGCGAACGGCAAACAAATCGTCTCCCATCCGACAGCAGTTTCACTCCCTTCCGGGCGATTATCGGTAAATGTACGTCGATAAACCGCTTGCTCCGCATAAAAAGGGAGCGGCGAATGAAACGGTTTTTCTTCTACCAATACAAGCTGTTCAATATTCCCGTCTACCACAACATTCACCTGCTCTCTCCATGTTTCTGGAATCACTTGCCCATTCTCCACAAAAACAAGGCAGTTCGGATTGGTTCCCTCAAAAACATCCGGAGAAATTTGATTCAAATTTGATAAATCCGGCAATATAACAGATGTCAAATTGCTGCAATCCGTAAATAATCCTTCCAAAGAAACATCGTCTGGAAAAACAACCTCGCTCATATCGACGGTCGAAAGCACATTGTTTCCGGATTCGTCTCCGCTATGGATCTTTTCTGCCAACCGGTCAATCTGCTCCTGCTTCCAAGTTCCGGTCAACACGATCTCTTGCGTTGTCTCGTCAATACCATCCAATCCATTTTCTGGATCCACCATAGTTGGCAATGTCAATATCCACGGCTGACTGGGATATCCGACCTGTTCCAAATGGGTAAACGATAAACTGCCTGATGTTTTCTGCTCTTTTCCTGTATTCCTGTCATACACTTTAAACGAAATAGATTCGCCGAACTCTTCCCTGCTTCGGACACGTATATAATAGAAAGAGGCATCTTTCACTGTTTGTAGTTCCGCAATACCCCGGCACTCTTCTCCACAAAAAGCCGCCACGACCCAATTTCCGGTAACCGGTATACCATCCTTCTGCAAAGACAGATAGACACTCATGTCATATTGATACGCATGTATGTCGCAACTCCAGTCCGGATCTGTTGCTGCCTTTCCCGCAAAGGGAAAAAGCAACAACAGACTTACATATAAAATAATACCAACATTTTTCATATCCTCTTCTGTTTTTTGAATAACTTATTTCGAACTCGCCGATTTCAGCACTTTTCGATAAACAAATCCTTTCTCTGTCTCCAATACTACAATATAAGCACCGTCCGACAATTCCGACATATCCAATTGGCTATTACCGTTCAATGTCTTCCTTATCAACGGAAGCCCGTTCAGGCTCAAAACCGTAACCGTCTTCACTAAATGGTAATCTCCACCGATGTTCAACTGCGAACGCACCGGATTCGGATAAACAGTCAAGTAGACATCTTCGATATTCTCCACGCCAACCGAAGAAGAATTGGTCACATGCAAGGTAAAAGGCTGACCCAAACTACCGATTGTCGCATCACCGAAGCGTACTGTTTCTTTAACTGCCAATTCCTTGCCTGTCGCATTCTCGAATGCTTTGAATGAAATATTTTCACCTTTCGTGTCGCCATACACCGTGATGAACAGATATCCATCCGCATAAACACCGACTCCCCGACATTCGTTACCGGAAAAAGCTCCGATCGAATAAATGCCCGGCTCCATCTTCATATCACCATCATAGACCGCAGCAATCATGCTCATATTGTCCGGGTACTTATACGGGTCGTAACTCCATACATTATTTCCCATATCCGCATTCAAAATCATATTTCGCAAAACAGTTGCTTGGGCTGTTGAATAATGGAACGTCTTTTCTTCGCCCGAATAATACATATACCCTTCTCCCGGTTTCAACTGTTGCAACGAACCCACCCAACGGGACCCATCATATTGGGCAAAGCCGGCCTGCCCTTTGATTTCATCTCCGCGTATCGGTTGCGCATCCGCAAAAGCCACATCCGGTGTCAATTCGACTGTCGGCACATAACCCAACCAGTTCCATCCTTTCTTCAATGGGATTACAATCTCTTCCGACAGGAAAGCATCTCCTCCCCAAGCCAAAGAGGCATTGGATGACATCTGCAATTTGTAGGAAGCCGAGGGAGCCAATGTTTTTAATTCGCCGATCAACCCGTAAACCGGATCTTTCGTCAACTCCTGTGACTGTCCGAGCATCCGCTGCGTCTGGTCCTGTACCGGACGTAAGAAGGCCCTCGGATCTGTCATATCCTTCAAATTGATGGAAACCCAGTTCCAACCGCTATGCAAGTTCCAAGCAACCTGCTGGTCGCCGGACAGGTTCACATAATAAGTATCGGAAGGTTCCGATTCGCATCCGCCATTGGAAACGACCACAAAGTAATTGCCGGAAACAGAAGGGGTGAACGACTGTTCCGTTGCTCCCGCAATCGGCCCCAGCTCGTCAAACCACTGGTTACCGTTCAAGGCAGAGGAAGTCAAACGGTTGCCGGAAACCGTCACACTCGGTTTTGCTGGAAGCGGATCGACACGCAAGTTCAGGATATACACGCTATCGCACATTGCTTCATTTTCTTTCCGATAGGTATAAGTACCGGTTTCGCTATAGCTTGTACCGAAGAAATCATACGATTCACCTTCACAAATGCCGACTTCCAAAGTCAACGGTTCCGGATTCGCCAACACTTGTTCCATTTTCAGCGTAAAAGCCTTTGAGAAAGAGAGTCCGCCTACATCTGTCGTCTGAATCCGTATTTTATACTCCGTCTCCGTCGCACATCGGAAGGTTGTTCCTGCCAACAGGCGGTTTTCTTCAATCCGGAACAAATCGTTATGGATCGCCCCGTCTCCCTCAGCCAACGCATAGCGGAAAGTCTGGTTATCCCCTCCCGTATCTTCCGAAGAGAGTTCCCCGATAAAGCCATCCACGGCAATATCATCCTGGAAGGTCTCGGCAGACAGGAACAGGTCGGTCGGAGCCATATTCGTCCGGATGGTATATTCAGCCTTTTCTTTCAAGGCTTCCTTATTCCCGGCAAAATCCTCCGCCTGCGTATAGAAAGCATATTCGGAACCGCCCTCCGCCTCAAACGTCCAGATACTATCCGGCCGGCAAACGGCACACTCCTTATAAGGTTCTTTATTGCGGGACAGATAGACCGTCACCTGCCGGGCACCGGAACCTTTCTCGTCATCTTTCGCATCGAAACGGAAATCATAAAAGGTCGGACGGTCTTTCTGAGCCGTTGCCGTACAAGTACTGGTCGGAGCCACGCCATCCAATGTGTTTTTCCAAACATTGGTCGGGATCGCCTCGTTCGTATCGAAGACGATGGAGGCCTGCGCCTTCACCGAATCCCCGGAAGCGACATCGGACTTCGCTTTCATCACGAAACTGACATACCCTTCTCCGTTGTGCTTCTCCTTGTCATTGACCGGCAGGAAACCTTTATCCGCTTCCAACGGGGGCAGATTCGTTATCGGATCGATACTGCTGAACAACCAAAAAGCCTCCCGCTTCGCCACATCGATACCGGCCACCACATCCACATAAATATCCAATGAATCGCGTACATCCAACCGGGTCTGGTAAATGGCAGGTGCATCTTCCACCGAGAAGACCATGTTTCCGAAACCGAAAGTTCCCAATCCGAAGGAATAAATATCCGCATTCTCCTCCAAGGCACAACGGATTTCTACTCGTTGGGCATTTGCAGTCGCGAACTCCGGATCGTTTTCAAAATAGACCGTGTAGCCTAATGTGGCATCGGTATTGACCCAACGAGCAGAATCGGCATCGATATATCCCTCTGGACCGATGATTTCGTTGGGGTCTTTAGGGGCAACAACGGGTATTTCCAATCCGGCACCTTTATCAGGTTCGGGATTGGGCAATAAAATTAAGCCATTACCTAATCCTCCTTTGTCATATCCTCCTTTAGGTGAACATCCATACAATTGACGTTGATTTTGTGCAAATAAGTTATTAAAAGAAGCCCCTTGCATAAAACCATAGACTAAACAAATTAATAATGCATGTTTCATTTGAATAAATTATAACCTAAATTATATGATAATAAATCTAATACACCATAAGCAGCTCCTATAATTGTACCACCAACAACTCCTGCTACAGTACCTGCAGGTCCCAAAAAACTGCCTGAAAATCCTCCAACAGCTGCTCCTACAACCATAGGGATGCCCAGCGCCATTATTCTTCCGACATCTGGATTATTTCCATTTTTAGCATCAATAGCTCCACTAGCAAAACTAAGTATCGGACCCAATACTGCCGTACCAATTCGTACACCTAACATTAATTTAGGATTTCTAAATAGAGATTTGACACTACTTTCTGAGTTGAAATTAGTTACTTGGTTAGTATTCTTACTAAAAGAACATTGATCTTGATATATATTTTTTAATTTATCAGCCTCAGTTATAGGAGGTTGTTTTATCGATTTTTGTAGTTCTTCTAAATACGATTTAGATATATCGTCTCCTCCAAATATATTTTTTACAAAAGCTTGAGCCCTAGGATAGTTTTTAAGTGCTTGCTGTATGCTCATTATTTTGTTTAAATCATCTTTAGCGGATAATCCCCAAGGATCCACAAATCCAACCGAGTTATTCTTCACATACCCTAATGCATTCATCCCATCCACATAAAGCAACGGATCCACCTGCACAAACCGTCCAATATTCGGATTCATCACCCTTGCCCGATAGTCATACAGACCGGATTCTACATTAAAGCTCCGTCCCGTGAACAACACTTCGTTGCCAATGGCAGACTTAGCCAATGGTGTGCCTGTGCCATTATAGAAAGAGACCTTTCCAAAGGGATCGTATTCATACCGTTCTTGGATTTCGCCAGAATGATCCGTTATGGCCATTACCGATCCCAAGTGGTTAGTATGGTAGAAATAGTCTGTCCCTTTCCGGTTCATCTTGATCATATCATCGATTCCGTTTCCGATCAGATAAGTAGCCAACAATGCTTTCGAACCATCCTGCTCTTCAATAACATCATCACCGGCATAGAAGAAATTCACTGTTCCTTCGGCTGTCTTTTTACTGATACGCCGTCCTAAAGCATCGTAGGTATAAGTTGCCGTATTCTCATCCACCTGTACCAACTTGTTGTTATAATCATACTGGTAAGTATGCGCCTCATCTTTCACCATATTCCCGTTGGCATCATATTGCGGAGTAAACGTCAGTTCACCACGAATTTCCGTATATTCATTCACGTTGTTCACCGCATAATTCGTCGTCTTTCCATCCTCTTCGACCGAAATACGATTGCCCAAGGCATCATACCGGAACGTTTGCATACGGGTCGGAAGTGCGACTGCTCCTCCCTGCTCTTTTCCCCGTTTGAACGAGGTCAATTGTTGGATTTTGTCATAGCCATACACTTCACTCCGCTCCGGATGTAATTGATCCAGACGAGACAGCATATTGCCTACCTTATCGTAGCTCATCAACAGATCCAAGATCTTGCCATCCGCTATTTTGGAAAGCCAACCGTTTGCATTGTACTCGTATGTGGTCGTAAACCCATTGTTATACTTCCGGGAGGTCATCTGTCCGGCCTTATTGTAGGTTTGGTTTACCACCACCGTACCACCTTCCCGTATCTCTACAATCTGATCACGTACATTCAATGTCTGCACCACTGACTTTCCGCTTGGATAAGTCAAAGTCCGTATGTGGTTCGGCACATCGTATGCATACGTGGTCGACTGCCCGTTCAGCGTTTCCGACAAGATCCGACCGATCTTATCATAAGCCAATGTCACGGTCGACCCTCGATTTACCGCTGAGACCATCTGTCCTAACGGATCGTATCCATACCTATCAGTTGTCCCATCCGGATATAACTTTTCGACCAATTGGTCTAACACATCGTAAGTAAACTTGATCTTTGCACCATCCCGCTTTTTCAATTGGATCACGTTTCCCACCAAGTCGTATGCATATTCCTGTGTCGTATTGTTGGCAAAGGAGATATGCGTATTCTGCCCCAGGGCATCATAAGTATATCCTGTCCTGTTGTTTTTCGCATCAATAGCGGTAATCAGATTCCCCTCGCTGTCATATTCATAACGAGTCTTTTGGGAAAGTGCATCCGTCACCATCTTCAACCGGTTCAACGCGTCATACTCGTATGACTCTGTATCTCCGTTCCGATTAGTATAAGAAAGGCGATTGGAGTTTTTATCGTATGTATAGGATTCACTGTTACCGCTTGGATCTGTTGAAGAAATCACGCGATTTAATCCATCATATTGATATGTCACTTTCCGTCCTTCCCCGTCCGTCTGCGTCAGGACATTCCCGTTCGCATCGTATGTCTGTGTACTGATCGTACCCAAAGCATCCGCCGTTTCAATCACCAAATCGTTTTTTGAATAACTATAAGTCAGCGTATTCCCATTCGGCAACACCACGGATTGTAAATTTCCTTTCATATCGTACGCGTAAGAGGTCGCTTCGTTTTCAGCATTCACCATCCGGATGACCCGGTCGTGTTCATCGTATGCATATTTTGTAATATTTCCCGCCTCATCTTTGATTTCGATCGGCATACTCTTACCATTATATCGATAGGTAACAGTCCTGCCCGCAGGGTCGATCGTGCTCAGCACATTCCCCAAGGCATCATATGTGTTTGCCGTGATCCGTCCTTTGGCATCTTTGATACGCACCACATTACCGTTCCGGTCATAACTGAGTTCCAGCACTCCTCCCAACGCATCGGTCAATTGCACTAACTCATTCCTTCTATTATAGGTGTAACGGGTAACGAACAGCCGGGCATCGGTCGAAGAAATCAAGTTTCCTGAACCGTCATATGCGAATTTGCGTATATTCCCCATCGCATCCGTCTGGGAGATCTGCAACCCGCGATTGTCATATTCATTCTGCGTCACATTCCCGTTAGCATCCGTGATGGTCAAAGGAGCCCCCATTGCATTATAAGTATATCGGTTCGTGAAACCTTCCGGTCCGGAAATCTCCGTCAAGTTACCGGAATCATCGTATGAGAATGAATAGTCATTTCCATTCTTGTCCCGATAAGAGGCCACTTGGTTGAAAGCCGGTTCATACGTATAGGTCTCCGTATATCCTTCCGGATCGGTTGCCGTCAACATATTGCCGTTAGAATCATACGTAAAGGTGCGGACATTTCCGTTGGCATCCGTCCGTTGGGTTACATTATCGTCCTCATCATAGACCAACTTTTCTTGAATACCACAACAAAGGACGCTTTTTTCGATGACGCGTCCTTTGTCATCCCAGACGTAATAAGAGAATTGGGCAGCCGGTTCCGTATAATCGACTATAACCGTCCGCTTGTTTGCGACCTCATAGCGAATCACCTTGTCGCTGACAGCTGTCTTCACTCGATAGACAGCTCCCTGCTGCGTATAGCCGATCTCCGTCACATTTCCCATCGGATCGGTTACGGAGGCCAGTTGATCTTGTTTGTCATATCCGTAAAAACGGGCATACCCCATCGGGTCTGTCACTTTCGTCAAACGCTTCCGGCTATCATATTGATAAGAAATCTCTCCTTGGATAAACGAGCCGGTCGCTTTAGTTAACAGGCCATCCGTGTAGGTCAAAGCCAAAGAACGTCCGGCGTTGTCAGAAACACCCGTCAACAATCCATCCGGCTGATACTGCAAAGTGGTGACTAATCCGCTGCGGTTCTCGATTTTCGTCACCCGCTTGTGTTCCGCATTTTCAAAACGATAGATCGTACCGTCTTTCATCGTCAGCACGAACTGCCCTTCACCCTGCTGTGTCAACCGGTCGAACACCCCTGTTGGAGCCTCATAGCCCTGATCTTTTTTCAGATAGAGGTCACTTCGACCGTCTCCCCGTTCAATCGTGACACTGTCGCCCGACAGCGAAAGAGCATAACGCATCTCTTCACCCATTGAGAATCCCAATCCATATCCGTAATTCCGATCCTTATACGAACTGTTGTAATAAAACTGAAGCGAGATCGGCAGTACCGTATTCTTCATCTCCGCATCTATCCGGGTAAAAAACAAGACCCCGTTGTAACTGTTCACCCACAATCCGTTCGGACAAGCAATCTTGGGCTTGGTGATGTTTTGAGCTTGCAGCGACAATACGCCGACTGCACACAACCATGCCGCAAGCCCCCATTTCAATACATTTCTGATTTTCATATCGTAGTATTTTATTTTTATTCAATCACATAAAGCTGTAAAGAGACGGTCGTTACCGAACTTGCATGTATATAGACTGTAAACGTTCCTTTTCCGCCGGGAGCGACCGACATCGGCTGATTCGTGCCCGGTTCCGCAATCGGAATCCTCAATTCCGTCTCTCCTTTTTCCGTCTCTTTGGCCGTCATCCCGATCGGATGCCCGTTTTCACTGACCAATAGCAGTTCGGAAACTACCACATCCGACAGTCCGTCATTCGCATATTCGATCGTTACCGGATTGGTCGTACCGCTGCGGAAACTGGAAGAGGCGATAATCTTGGTCAACAGTTTATTCGGGCTGTCTTGTACAACCGTATATCCGGACTTCACCTCGCGTGTCGTACCACCCTGCTTCTCCACGACCACATCGTATGTCCCTAATGCCTCTTCATTCAAATTGAAAGTTACCAATGATTCGGACGAGTTTTGAAAATAGATGGCTTCAGCCGGTAAAACTCGGTTATCTCGCTTCAAGCGGTAATCCATGATGCTGTCGAACTTTGCCCCATACACGATGGAAGTAGCCGATCCGCCATTGCCACCTTCCGGCTTATCCATTCGGGAGATGCCGAACTCAAGCAATTTTGAAGAAAGAGTCATCTGCATACGTTCCACTTCTGAAGTGCTTTCACCTAAGGTAAAGTTGTTTTCCACACCGGAAACGAACTCACGCTGTTGTGCCAGAATATAATAAGTCCCCACTTTCATCTCCGGAACCAATATTTCCTGATAAGGTTCGTTCGGTTGCACGGAAGCATAATCATATCCGGTAACAGTTGCCACCCGATCGTGCGCCATATAGAGGTTGAATCCTTTTTCCGTCCCGTCCGCCTCCAGGTGAAGCAATAACGACTCGCCCTCCTCGGCAGCCAGCTTAAAGAAACCCTGTCCGTCCACCTGCGCATTACTACCGATAGCCAATTCCTTGAAATCCACTTGGCAAGAAGCAGCCGAAGCCATTGCATTATTCTGATAATCCGATTCAAGAATCGAGTTCAACTGATTGGTTCGAATAATCACATAATAACGCCCTGGTACAGCCGAATTGATGATACCGGTCGCTACCCGTTCCACACTTTCCCCTGCTTGGAGCGAAACAGTACCGGAAACAGTACCAACCAAAAGATCCGATTCATCCCATTCTTGATCTTCCGACAGATAGATGGCATCTTTCAACGTTCCGGCGGTCGGATATTCACTACTGTTCCGTATCGTCCAACGGATAGATATTTTTTCTCCCACTTGATAAGAAGTTGAAGTCTCCACGCTTTCTACCGTCAAATCTGTCGGTGTAGAAACAGGGGATATCACAGCGACAAATTGTTGCACAACATTATTATCCTTCTCTTCCCCTTCATACAAAAGATCATCACGATCCACTTTCAAGAATAAATTATAATTCCCTTCATAATCTTTGGGAACCTTAAACGAAATTGTCTCTTTATAAGAATCACCCGAAACCAATTGCCGATGGATATTCTTATTCGCAATAGCTCCGCCCAAAGAGACTCCCCCCGTCAAATAGACCTGATCCGTCCAATCACCAACCCTGGTTTCACCTGCTCCGACATTTTCCACTTCGTATGTCAAAGTCGCCGTACTTCCGGCAACCAATGAGGTCAGTTTCATATCTTTAATCCGCAAATCAGGCAATGGGGCGGATTTAATCCGGATAGGCACAACCACCCTGTTATTTTCACTATTTCCATCCGAAGCAAGCCTTTTGAACCGGGTTTCAAATATCAACTCGGTTGCCGGAACATGCTTGTCCGGAACAGACAATGAGGCCTCACCCTGATACAAACCGCCTTCTTCCAAAACTGTTCCTTCAACTTCTGTCAAAAGGACCTGCTTGTCTCCAACCTGCAAATAGATGCCTGTAATCCAATCCGCACATTTGTCTTCCCCAGTATTTTCAACTTCCCAAGAAACCATGAAATCGGTTGAAGTAGTCAATTCGACCGGTGCCATCACCGAACGAAGTGACAAATCCAAGACGGGTTCTATCACTTGATTTCCGTCAGTATCCACAATCGGATTGCCCTCCGCATCTGTCTTGTAACGGGTATAGCGGGCAGATTTCGATTCCGAAACATTATTCTCCAACGATTTTTCCGGTAACTTTTCGTTGGCATTTACACGAACGGCAAGATGATACGTGCCGTCACTCGGCAAAACAGGGACATATAGCTCCGTTTCACACACCCAAGACGCACCTTTTTTTAGAGACAAAGTATGAGAAACCGAAACATTCTTTACGATCTCCCCATCTTCGTGATAGAAACTGATCCAATCTGAGAGAGCGAAGCCCTCCACATCGGATCCATTATTATGGACCGTATAAGAAATCGGATAACGGCATCCTGCATTCAAAATATCCGGGACAACCAAATCCGTTACCGTCAAATCAGGATAAGCGACCTGTACGGTCGAAGCTGCACGGATCACGTTATTTCCCAAATCGCTATCTGCCACCCGGCCATTCCCGTTCACCTTTACATATATATAATAATTACCTTCTTCCAAACCCGATAAGGAAACCGTTCCGTCAATCTCATACTCTTCTCCTCTTTTAAGGGCACCATAATGATTAATCTTGCCGATCAATACGGCTGATCCATCCAGCATTTTCCCGTTTGAGGAAGCATATACATAATCCGTCCAAGAAGACACATCTGTATCAGCCAATCCTCCGTTTTTTCCTTTTCCATGAATAGCCAAAGAAGTTGCACCATCGATCCTGACCGGCAAATCCAACGAAAGGGCTACAATATCGGAAGTCGGGGAAGCAATGACTTGAATTGTTTTTTCACTCACTGCCATATTATTCTCGCTTAGCGCATGTTCATATACATTTTCATACACATTTGTTTTTACAAAGAAATAATAAGCTCCTGCATAGCCGGCAGGAATCGTCACTTCGAATGGAACCGTATATTGTTCCCCCGCATCCAATCCACCTCGATGATATACTTTGTCCAATGACTTTGCTGTTGTTTCATCAAATTCATTCGTCGGACTAATAAAAATCTCATCACACCAAGAAGCATTCGATTTTGTTGCCACTCCTTTGTTTATGATCGTTGCCACAACTGTTACCGACTGTCCTGAAAGCGAATTTTCAGGCGGAACGACCGACAGAACCTGTAAATCCGGTAAAGCTGGAACCTGTATGTTGATTTTTTTATAATAGAAATTATCACTGTAGCCTCTTTTTTCGCCGACTTCATCGATCCGGTTCCCCGAAAAAGTGGCTTTCAGATACGGATAAGGGCTCCCATCCAAAGAAGGGGTGTACGGTTCAGGGATTTCATTCCCGGCCAGGGACCAGTCTATAGTGCCGATATACCCCATATCCGCTGCCACTACGATATAATAATCTCCGGCTATCCGTTCCCCGATATCGATCGTCGCATGATTCTGATAAGATTCACCGGCAGAGAGAGCTTTCACATTGTCAATCCCCTTCACCGCACCATTAGAGAAACCGTTCGACAAATCCGGAACCAACCAGATATTATCACGCCAAGCCGTATTCCCGGTTTCCCTCTTCCCATCATTTTTCACCGTCCAGGATATGTCAAGCGATTGTCCGGCCCAGGCCTCTCCGCATTCAATTCCGGTCACATGCAAATCCGGTGCAGGTTGAACTGTAAAAGTGACAACTTCGCTTCTGGCAACCAGCTTGCGATTTTCGTCAAAGCCTTCTATCTTCCAACAATACCGGTTATCATAATCGCAAAAAATCGAATTCTGATAACGAACCATCGGCAAATAGGATGCCACCGGCTTTGTCGGCACCGGATCACCTTCTTTCCAGAGATATACATGATAGCTTTTTGTCAACTCATCCCCCTTCCAAGAGAAATTTACAGTTGCAGAAGACAATGAAGCATTCTCTTCCGGAACCATATTTTCAATAACAGCCATCATCTTAATGGAAAATTCCGCCACATTCTCAATCTCTGTGGCATGAAAATAATCACCCTCCTCAAAAACGACAGAAACGATATAATTTCCCGGTTCGATAGGAGCATCCGTAGACCGATTTCCTTCCGAATCAACATAATAAACAGTATAAGCGCCCAAACCTTCCAAGTTTTTCAATACGACCGGATGTGGATTTCCATCATAATAAACGACTTCCGAATAATTCTCGAACGTCAGGTCCTCTTTCTCCACTGATTTTTTCGTTATTTCAAAAGAAGCCGTGATTTCACCGCTATAATTGCCTTTTCCTTTCAATGTCACAGTTGCCCTCCCTGGATATTTATTGTTTGCAAAAGATAGTTCGTAATCCGTATCTCCATTCAAATCGCCAAATCTTTCATCCTTGAAATGTACTTCCGGGATAATTTCCCCGCCTGTATAAGCAAACGTATTCACCGGCAACGTGATCTCTCCGGAAAGCGCAGCAGGCAAAATATTAAAATGGATCAGATTTTCTCCTATCGTATGCGGATATAAACCTTGTACATGGACAGATGCTTGACCTGCATTTACGTTATTTGAATAGTAAAAAGCAAATTGTTCATCAGGAACCAACGGCACGGAACTTTGAGGATCGGAAAAAGCCAGCGAAGGCAACAAGACAGCTTCTCCGGTATACTCCATGTCTTGCAGTCCGCTTACGGTCAAAGAGGATACCTCCCTGTAACTGATCGTATAATAAGGGGAGTTGGCACCGGCCTGGTCTTTAACGGAAAAGCGGACGGAATGGACCGGACGGCTTGAAGGAAAAGAAGCGGAAACAGTTTGCTCGATCTTTTCTTCAGAAGCCAAAGAGTCTGACAACTGCATCCATTCCCCCTCATCGACCGAATAATAGATCACTCCCTTATGGGATGCCGGACTGAAATAGGTTCCGGTTAACGTAAATACGCGAGGATTGGACAATGTATTCCACAGAGTCGTATCTTTCACCGACACTTCCAAATTCTGGATCATGGGTAAAAGCGTTACATCACCAACCCCGATCAAGACAGAATAAATAGTCGTGCTGTTCGGTGGCAATACGCGTTCTTTCCAACACCAGCCTAACGCACTATCATAATTTCCATTTTCAACTTTCCAATTAGTACTTTGTTGGTAATTACCTACAATCTCATTTGGGTTAGAATTAGCGCCATAATTACCGAACCAATAATCATCCACAGAAGTCACTCCATCCATCCCTTTTCCAAAAAGCAAAACAAGAGAAGACGTTATTTCTTCGTTCCTATGCTTCATTTGTAATCCGTACGTGTCTCCATCCAAATAGTTCTTGCGAACAATAGGAGCTCTGTCATTATCACCAATCATCACGTCTGCATAGCTTCCTAAAGAAAATACTTTTTCTGTTGCATTCGTATTCGTCACACTATATTGGAATTGCGCTAATCCGTTATATTCAACCACATTTATTTTTACAGTCACTCCATCGGAAGTCGTTTCTAAAGAACTGTTTATTGAAACTGCACCATTACTTCCAACTTTCATTGCACTTTTATATCCCCCATTCGAAAAAGTCGACGAATAAAACTGACTACCGAATTGCCCGATAAGATCAATTGCTCCACTCGTTTGTTTATAATACAAAGTTGACATTCCCAATTGTTGATAACCGGAAGGGACACTTGAATAAATCGATCTTAATTGTGACTTGCCCTTTTTCGGAGCTGTTTGAACCATTTGGGCATTTCCGAAAAAAGGAATTATGCCCATACTTATCACAAGGAATAGCATACAAGCAATATTCCTATGTAAAAAGCAACAAGAGAGCTTCATAATTATATATTTTAAATTATTTTCAAATAAACAGGAGATCATCCCCTCTTAAATAATTTTCAAATATATAAACCATCCATAACCTTCACAATCGGTTAAAACTCAAAGCGCGGACAAAAGTGGTATTCCATCGTTAAGCGGTATAGAATAGCGGGCAAACACAAAATTTAATTTCCCGGGCAACATGAAAAACATCGTTGCCGGGAAGATAATATATCTTACATCGATAAGACGATACACCTTATAAAATCTCTAATAACTCCTTCACCTTTCCGAAATATCGGCGAGAGGCGATTAATTCAATGTCGTCAAAAGGGGGATAAAGGTGGCATTCGAGAGTTTTATTCTCAATTGAGCATAAATAGTCCAGATTGACAATGCAGTTTTGGCTGATTTGGACAAACGAGACGCTCATGTTCATCAAATCGCGGGCAGAAACACTCATGCGGAGTTTGTAATCCGTACGGTCGGACAGATAGAGCTGCCAGCAACGGCTCACGTCTGAAAAACGAAATATCAACACATCACTACGCTTCAAAAACAACAGGCCGGTCACCGTCTGGATGGCAAATTTGCAGTCATCGGCTAAAAGACGGCGCATGGACTGCTCCATATTCACCCTGTTACGATAAAAAACACAGCGGAAACGTTCGATGACGGCATCCAATTCTTCCGGAAGGTAAGGCTTCAGCAGATAGTCGAAAGCAGAAGCCCGCAAAGCCTCCAATACATATTTATCGTACGCTGTATAAAAAACAACACGCATATCGGCATGGACATCCGCACGGATACTTTGCCATAGATCCAAACCGGACATCTTCGGCATCTCCACATCTAAAAAAAGTAAATCCGGCTGTTGGCGAATCACGATCTTTCTTGCCTTTTCTACCGAAGTGGTCGTTTCCAAAACCCGCACATCCGAATAGACACACAAATCATTACTCAAATTGCGGATAGAAGCCGCTTCGTCATCTACAATCACGACTGTAATTTCTTCACTCATAAATCAAATGTATAATCTAACGGTACAACAAGAGAAACCAAAGTTCCGTGACCTCCCGGTTCAAGCAGGTTACGGTCTTGTATAATAAAGTTCATTTTATTCTTATTCCGGCTATTCAGAATATTGATGGTCTGGCGCAGAATTTTCAGTCCGTAACCTGTACCTTGTTCCTCTTGGCGGTTCTGCATGTCCGCAGTAAGACCGATACCATTATCTTCGATTGCGATAAAAAGGCTACCTTGCTTTTCGATGATACGAATATGTATGCAAGCCTCTTCGTTTTCCGGGTCAAAAGCATATTTCACAGCATTCTCTACCGGTATTTGGACAGACATCGAAGGAATCTTCCAAGCATCCGGTATCTCCGGTGGTAATTCCCAAATAATCCGGATCCGGTCAGGATTACCCAACAAACGCAGTTGTAAGTATTCCTTTACCAATTGTATTTCATCCTTTAAGGAAACAGCTATCTGTTCCGAAAAAAACAGATTTCCCCTCAATACTTTTATCAGTAAACGGATTGGCTTATCCAATCCATCATATTGCCGAAAGGTCGGCAATATGATATTTAATGCATTAAATATCATATTGCCGAAAGGTCGGCAATATGATATTTAATGCATTAAATATGAAATGAGGAGAAATACGGTTCCGTACAACAGCCATACGCAAACGATTCATAGTTGCCATCTGTATCCAATATTGCTTTTCATGTTTCCGTCGTCTATACAGAATCCAGCATAAAGAAGCCGACAAGGACAGAAGCAGTAACAATACACAATAATACGCAATCGTTTTCCATCGGGACATTTCATCTCTGGCATTGATCAATTGTATATCCATTTTCAATAAAGTCGTATCCTGCCTGTACCTGAAGTCAATCTCCGCTAGGCTATTTCTCACCTTCACATTACGTAGTGAATCATTAAGCATATCTGCTTTATACTTAAACTCATAGGCTTTCCGATAATCCTTCTTCTTATAATACAACTCTTCCATCCTGCGGTTATTATAATAGATATATAGCGGATTTACCTGATTTAGGTCATGAGCAGATGAAAGCAACCGCTCCGCTTGCGAAAGATCGTTTTCCAGTAAAGCCAATGAGGCATACAACCCATTCATATAGTAACGGAAAGAAGCTTGTTCATAAGCCTTTCCGAATAGCCGGCGAGCATCGTCAAGATAGAAACGGGCCGAATCCGGCTGTCTGATCAAGATAAATATTTCCCCCAAATTTCCCCGGACAATTGCCTTATAAAGAGGCTGGGGGAAAGCCTCCGTAATCCGGTCCGCCTTCCGAAACCAGTCAAGAGCTTTTTCATATTCTTTCGTATTATAATAATAATTTCCACGGGTATTGGAAAAGAAATAGCGTTCATAGGGAGTACAAGAATTGCCTATTTGCTCAGCTTTCACAAAATAGTCATTCGCTTCCGGGAAATTTTCCAATTCCAGATAAAGTTTGGCCAATCCCGAATAGATGGCAAAATGATCCCGGTAGCCAAGACCTAAAGAGTCTGCAACCAAAAGAGCTTTCCGATAGTAGAAACCGCAATGGGGATAATCTCCCTTCTGAAGATGGCAATCCGCCAGGTTTATATAGACGGAAGTAAGTATGCTCTTGTTTCGGGCCGTCTGTAAAATATCAACGGAGGACTTCAATACACGAATAGCTGAATCCCGTTCTCCCAGTTCCTGCCAATAAACGCCTTGGTTATTGAATGCTTCAGCCAAAAGCGTACGGCTACGGTCGAAGGAAGCATGATCCGTACAATAACGGATTACCTCTTTGTTCGTACGAAAGGCGTCTTCCATCCGGTTCAAGTAATAATAGCACTTGGACTCGTACGATAACAAAAGATAAAAACATAAGCTATCCTGCATATGCAAACGCTTTTCGGAAAAAACATCTAGCACTTTTTGAGGAGCTTCTGCCATTGAATCTTGATAAATAGCCAATATGGAATCAGTCAAAAGCACTTCCCCATCAGGTTCTTTGGATAGTCTACAAGAACAACTGTTTGACAAGCCTAAAACGATAAATCCAATCAGAAAGATTTTTAATAGATTCATAACCATTAATCACTCATTAAAAAATATTTTAAAGAAAATATTTTTCAAGGAAACTGACAAATAAAAAAGAAACAATAATCTGACAATAGATGAAAAATATGTAAATATTGTCAAATAACAGATTCGCTACATTAGTTTATTTAATTTTTACGCTCGTCGATACGGGGGGCCACCCGATGAGTTAAAAAGCATAAAACAATCCGCGATATGTTTTGATTCTCCACTACTTTTAGGATAATAGCCTTCTTGTTTCTATGTTTTATGAATTTAATATACTCGTAATTACGTGTCAGGATTTCTTCGTTTGACTCCCAGAATTTTTCAGTCACATCAAGTTGGATCGGGATAAGATGCTTGACAGACTTGAGTTTTTACATTGGGGTCTTGCCGTTTAGTGAGGTGTTTTTTTATTGGGATATACATGGATGATTATCAGACGGGTACAATCATCTATGGCTGTGAACCGGTATGCTCCGTTTCGAACTTTCATTACATCCAGCTGAACCCTTTACCCAGGAATTTCTTTACTGTATCGGATATAGTCTGACTTTTTGCACCGTTTCACTATCGTTTTGATCTGATGCTTTTTCAATACACGCCACATCGTCATGGCAAAGAGCTTTATTTTCATCCTCAGCAGATAGTTGGCAATCCGTTGCGTTCCCCATCTTCTCGTCTCACGCAAATTAAGGATAATGGTTCCAATTTCAGGTGTTATCTTCATATTAGCAAGTCTTGACGGATGCTTAGCCTTATCGGGCAATTCTGACTTACCTTGTTCCTTCTCGCGATTTATCCAACGATATAACGTGGAACAGGCAATCCCGCATCGAAAGGCTGTTTTTGTCACTAACCCCGTTTCTGCGTATACCCCAAGTCATTTTGGCACATCCTGTTTTCTTTTATGCGACGAAGATCCGGATTAAGATTTGCTTACGAAAAGAAAAAGTGTAGCGTAATCTATTGATATTTTTTAAGTCTGTATGAAAGTGGTATATAAGATGATTATAAGTAGTCATCGGCATCTTATTTTTAGAATATTTACTGAATATTCCAGGTGTAATTTTGAAAAAAGAAAAGGATATCGGAGCAACCCCCCGATACCCTTTTCCCTTTTATGTTCTTCTGCCAGAAGAATAATTATAATATTCTCACTTTGCGAGCAACGGCTTTACCATCTTTTATGAAAGATACGATGTAGATACCGGATTGGGGGACTTGGACAGTCGTAACCGCACCTATCTTCCCATTGTACACGTATTTGCCGCTAAGTGAGACGACAGCTACTTCCACTTGATTTGCCGGATGGATTTCTAACGCGCCTTCACGAACGACCAATAATGTCTCTGAAGCGAATTCTTCAATAGATGTAGGCGTATCAGGATCTGGGTCCGGAGTTGGATCGGGATCAGGATTAGGAGTCGGATCCGGTTCAGTCGATTTCACTCCCAGTCCTTCGATCGTCACATTTACTTCTGTCGAATTATAGTTCGGATCGGCAGAAGTAAACAACGCCTTATAGGAACTTGCCGTACCTTCAGCGACGATAACAGTAGAGTCGACCCAACTGAACGTACCGGGCACGATACTGGCATTACCGCCCAACAGTTGAACCTGCGCCAATGTCTCTCCTGCTGCTATCGGAGCAGTCGTAGGAGCTGTGACAACAGGTCTTGCCGGGGTTATGGTATATTCGAGCGTGTCACGCACTGCTTCCGCATCATCCGTTGCATCACGGTAGACGCTGACCCAGTAAGTCCCGACGTTTTTCAACTCTGCGATATTGTTACATTCGCGGTCGGCATAGATACGGATCCGGGCATCCTCGACATTCGTGACGGTCACCTCTTGCATTTTACCGTTATAGACAGATGATACAGCTTTCAGTGCCGCTTTCAGTTTCTTCTTCGTATCGAACATCGCCTTTGGCAAGGTCAGGTTTTCTTTCACATCTACTGTTATGCTACTTTCAGAACTGTCGTTACCATCCCATCCCGTGAACCTGTATCCTGTTTCGGGGATGGCTGTCAACGTGATTGTCGTACCTCCAGGTATCAAGAAATTGCCATTCTTCGCATCGTAGGCTAAACCACCGTTTGACACCTTCACATACCCATGCGTCTCTTCTGCACCTGCCTTGGTCGCCATGCGTGAAGACTTCAAACGAACTGCTCCCGCTCCTTCATTTGGACTCCAGACCACATTTCCAGATGTAATGGTTACCTCTTTGTTGGTAGATAAGAAATAGGATACGGGTTCATAGTTCTCCATGTCTTTCGAGTTCTCGGAGCGTAGCCGGGCAATTTCCTTTTCCTGTTCCTCTGCCCTTAGTTCGGCTTTTGCCTTTTCTTCTCCGGCTTTGGCAATCAATTCCGGCGCCGGAAGTTGTTTGGCGGTCTGTTCCCGGACGGCTTGGAGAAGCTGGCGCACCGCTTCCGTTCCCTCGTTGCTGGTCTGCATGGTTGTTTTTATCTCTTTCAGTTCTCCGATGATCTTCTTGGGGAGTAATCGAGAGCGTTACTTTGCAGGTCAAACCCAGTACGCTCGAAATACTCCAGCGCAAGGGAAACGAAGTCTTTCCGCTGTATTCCGTTAGCCTTGCAATATAGTTCCTGCCGTTCGGAGGTTTCACCACTTATCGAAATAGTGGTCTTTTCCGGTTTCTTTTTGGGTTGAATATCTTCTTTCATTATTATATCGTAATTCGTTGATTGAGATATGCTTATAATATTCTAAATATTTCGATAATATGCTTTTATTTCTTGAAATATGCTCCAAATATACAGCATATTCCCGGGAATATGCTGTTACTCCGAGAGTAAATCGAGCTGGAAATCGTGGTAAACACCCCCATTTCTTCCGCAGGCTTCCGGACATGGCTTGGTGAATATTACCGTCACGAATATTGCCCCGGCAAACTTTTCTATCTCTGTAACCATTGCCTATAAATCTCTACCGTAACCGCTTATCTCGCCCGGCACAATCACTTTATCACCTGTTTTCATACGCCTATATATTTATTCAATTCCAAAATCTTCCATTAGACACACCCGGATAATCGCACCTATTTGTTTTGCTGGTTTGTCGATGTATTGCTCAAATTTCTTTTGTATCTTTTGTGCTACCTGTACGGCTATCTCCAGGTGTAGTTGTATAGCGTTCACTACACGCTTCACATAGCCTTTATCATTTTTTGAAAACCTTGAAATGGTGGTCGATATATAGATAGTAGCCTGTTTTGCGCTTCCTTACTTTTGTAAGTTTTAGGTTCAAATTCAAAATACAGATCGCATAGCCCTGTATTGTACAATTCCCGGAGTTCCTTTTGAGGATCATCTAAAACACGTCTTTTGAAGTCGCACCCTCGTTTATATTTGTTCTCTAACATGAACATTTCCCGGAGCTTCTCAACCGTATAGAAGAAGAAACCGGCATTTCTGTATTGGCAGCATAATTCATAGAACCTTTGCGAAAAGGTGCTTTTGAGTGCTATTGCTACCGTCATGGAGTAACTCGTGAAATTTTGGGCGAGTTCCACATAATAAGGCAGTACCTCTTTGGAAACCTGCACCTCAAAATACGATTTATTTTTGATGTGCTTAACGTAATTGACTTAGCCACATCTTTTCATTGTTAATCTCTATATCGCGATTTCTAAGCCGTTTTAGCGCATCATAAATGTTCTGCATCTTGGTATTATCACCGCATTTTTTTTAATTCTTCCTCGTATATGGTGATTATCAGATCATCGAATAAATCTCGTCTGCCGTTCTCATTCTCGATATATTGAGAACGGATATTCCGGATAATGGAGTATAAGGCACGTTTCTCAATTAGGTCGAACTTATAACGTGCGGTAGTTAAAGCATTGTCTTGTGATAGGACTATATCCCTCTGTTTCAGTAGAAAAAAAATGTTTCGTTTCTGAGCCGGCCAGCGAGAGGCCGATCAGAATAATAACCGACTCGATCACCACCGGCGGAAAAAGCCGCTTGATAAAACCGATTCCTCTCTACCGGACCAACAAGATCGTCAACCCATAGACGGTCCCCACAGCCACCAGGCCGGACATCGTACCGGGCAATCCATACAATTCCGTCGCCTTTATGATAGGTGCCACAAAAGCAAAACTGCTTCTCCCCAAAATAGTAACTTTCCCTTTCGTCACCAAATGAAAGGTCAACGTGCCGATACCAGCAGTAAAAAGAGCGGTAGAAGGATCAAAGCCAACCAGCAGAGGAACGAGAACAGTCGCACCAAACGCCACAAAAAGGAACTGAACGCCAACAACCGTTTTCTGAATGGGGTTCAGGGGTTTCATATTATCCATTCTTTTTGCAAAAAAATATAATCCATACATCCAGCAATTTAATTCACTCACCTATTTTTATAATAAGCAGCCGTTCATAATCCACCTCTTACTTTTAACTTAGTGCAACCCGGATAAAAAGTCCCGCCGTAAATTAAAACACGGCGGGACGTCTCTACGTTTTTTCCAGTTTACAATCAAAAAACGCCCCCCTACTTGGGACTCTTCAATTCTAGGAATGCAGTCGGCAGGCCTTCCGATTTAACAGCAACCAGGCTATTGCCCCCGTTCCGTTTGACACGGATCAGGGCACGACCATTATACGCCTGTACTTTACGACTACCGGTCGAAGTTCCTAAATTGCAGATCAGGCTGCCATCTCCGGCAATCTCAAACGTAATCTGCTTTTTGGAGCTGAGACAACGGATGCCGCTTTTATCGATCAGTTGTACCTGTACCAAAGCCGTATCTCCCTCTTCGGAAAGCAAGCTCACTTGGCAGGCGGCTTCTTTATCCCATTTAGCAGTCTGGTATTCCTGACGAATGACATCAGAAACCTCCTTCTTCTCCTTTTTCTTTACACCGACAGCCCGTATTTCGTTCATGCCTTCCCGATAAACACAATTCCAGCGCAACCCGGCAGCCGGATAATCCTGACTATTACGCCGTTTCACGCCCTGGCTCACACCATTGACAAAAAGCTCCACTTCGTCGCAGTTGGAATATACCAAGATTTCCTTACGGTCATCTTTTCCACCCCAGCGAACCGGCCAGGTATGACCGTAAATATGGATCATCGGTTTTTCCGTCCAGTAAGACTGGAACACATAGTAGCTTTCCTTCGGAGTAAAATCGCGTTCAACCACCCCCTTCTGATTGACATAAGGGACAGGATTGTCAGGACGGACCGGAGTCGAAAAATCCTTAAAAGGCCAGTAGGCCGTACCGGTCAGCCACGGCATCGTCTCCTGCTCTTTCAGATGCCAGTCGATCAGACGGACCACATAACTTTCCGACCAATCGCCATCGCGCGAAGCACGTGGAATGCCACCATACAAGGAAGCATCGCCGGCACGTTCATCACCGCCCTTTCCAGCCTCGATGTTCTTCAGATTATAAAAAGCATTTTCCGAATGACGACGGGCATGGCTGTCACCTCCCCACTCTACATGCAGGAAGTGTTTTACCTTCTGCATCTCCTGTTCAGAGATCGATTTATAATCGGTAAAGACACCCCGATACCAACCAGCCCAGATAGAAGGAGAATAGACATCAACAATATCATTACAAAATTCACACCGGCGGATCGCCGTCATGCGTGTGTCGTCTAAACGGTGCGCCATGTCGTGCAACTCTTTCATGAAAGCGCGGATCGCACTCTTGTCGAACGTGTTGAAATCGTTAGGCCAGTCATTCTCATTACCCAACCCCCAGATGATGACAGCCGGATGATTATGATGCTGGACGATCATATTAGCAAGCATCCGACGGGCTTGTTTTTTGTAGACATCGCCTCCAAGACCGCCCCGACACCAAGGAATTTCTTCCCATACCAGAATGCCCAATTCGTCGCAAAGGTCCAGAATGATTTCAGATTGTTGGTAATGTCCTAAACGGATAAAGTTCACGCCCATATCTTTCATCATCCGCATTTCACGACGCATCATATCTTCCGTCATGGCTTGTGCCACACCAGCGTGATCCTCATGGCGATGTGTACCTCGCAACAGCAAACGTTTGCCGTTCAGGAAGAATGGACCTTTGTCCTTAAACTCCGTATGGCGAAAACCGAAGCGTTCTTTCGTCGTGAAAGTCTGATCCGGTGTCTTTACAGTCAACTCGCAAGTATAGAGTTGTGGCACATCCACGTCCCACAATACTGGATTCTTGATCTTCATCTCTGCTAAAAGCTGGTCACCCAAAGGAAGTATTCCTTCCAGTGTTTTCGAGAAGACTGGTTTACGGTCCACATCGTAAACGGAAACGGTCACATCCGCCTTCCTTATATCTTCCGGATTATAAAACGAAGTTTTCACCTTCAATGTACCCTCTTTCAAGTTAGAAGAGAGGGAAGATTCCAAACGAATCTGTTCAAAAGAAACTTCAGGCAGATACACCAAGTTCAAATATCGGTACAGACCACCATAGATATTGAAATCAGCCAGATCGGATGGTATCATTTCAAGATCACGTGAATTATCGCAACGGATCGACAAAGGTACTTTCCCTTTGAAACGTTCCGCATCTTTACTGCCGAGAAATGTTTTTACCGCATTCGTAATATCGACATTCCAACTGTCATAACCGCCGACATGGCTACCGACATGAGTCGTATAGACATAGACATCCGTCTTCTGTCCCGCCCCGTCGAAATCGAGTACGATCCGCCCGTTCCGATAGGGATTGTCTATCGCCAGCAAAGTTTTATACCATCCCGGACCTTCATAATAATTTACGTCCGGATCAACAGCATCTTCGGCATTAAAACAATGAGGCAACGTAACAGGCTGCCAGATGGGAACCGCCTCCGAACTGCCGGGTGCGGCAGGACGTACAGCCTCCCAGATTCCCCCCAAATCACCTTTCAGATATTCCCAATTGTTCGTCAGCCGAATCTTATTCATAGCAGGCACTTTCGCCACAGCCGACAGAACGGACAAACACAATAAGCATGCAACAAACAAGTACTTCATATTCTAATATTCAATTTAAAATTCAATCGTTTTTACAAGAGAGCAGTTCCTTCTTTTTCCAATTTGGCTTTTCGCAACAAGGCTTCCAGATAGTAATAATCCGCATATACGATCGGCACATCCACTTCCGAACCGTGAGTCTTGGAACCGGTACTATGCAAAAGCAGGAAACCACAGTCTTTCCCTACACTTGCCCGATAACGGTTCGTCAGGTTTTCCAATATCCTATCAGCCCTATCCACATATCCGGTTCTATTCGTTTCATCATACATACTCAACTCGTAAAGAGCAGAAGCCGTAACGGTGGCCGCCGATACATCACGTGGCTCGTCCGGTATTCCTGGAGCATTATAATCCCAATAAGGTATCAAATCGTCCGGCAATGTAGGATTGGAGAAAATATAAGAGGCAATTTGTTTGGCACGTTCCAAAAATTCAGGCAATCCGGTTTCTCGATAGCACACCGTATAGCCGTACAATCCCCATGCTTGCCCACGCGACCAAGCCGAAGCATCGGAATACCCCTGGTGGGTGTTTTTATGCAAGACTGCGCCGGTCAACGTATCATAGTCGATAACATGATAGGAACTGTAGTCCTTACGAAAATGGTTCTTCATCGTAGTACGGGCATGGTCGACTGCAACCTGGTAGAAAGTAGAATCACCATTCGTACGGAAAGCCCAGAAAAGTAGTTCCAGATTCATCATATTATCGATGATTACGGGATACTGCCATTTATCCCTGTTATGATCCCAGGAACGGATACAACCCACTTTTGGATTATAACGTCTGATCAAGGTATAGGCAGACTGCAACAGAATATCCTTATAGCCAGAATCCTGAGTCAACCGATAACCGTTACCATAGCTACAATACATTTTAAAGCCCATATCGTGGGTACTCCCATTCCATTTCTCTTGTTCAAGCGGTTCAGTCTGTTTCCTGGCCTTCTCCTTCCAAAAATCATCTTTAGTATATTCATACATATACCAAAGTTCCCCTGGAAAAAAACCGCTTGTCCAATCATGGGATGTCACCATGCGCAGGAAACCGTTCGGATCGATATTGCGAGGATTGGCAAGCAGCTTGTCCGTTCTTTTATAAACCGAATCCATTTCCACGAATGCATGTTTCAACTGTATATCGGCAAAATCAAAATTCGAACTGATAATATCCCTCTTGTCCAAGGTACAGGAACTACAGACAAGCAGAAAAACAAAAAAAAGAATTTTCAGTTTCATTTTGTCCATTTTGTGTTATAAGAAGGGGTATGAAATCATCAGTCATTCCATACCCCAAGACTATTTAAACCTATTCAAAAATTTTCTTACAAATTCGGATTGATCAATGAATCATGCTCCGGACAAGGGAAATACAACCGCTCTTCCGTTACATTCTTCACCTTTTCAGGAAAATTTTTCTGGAAATATTCCTTCATTACCGTCAGATAAGTGCCCCAGCGAACCAAATTGAAACGATAGATCCGTTCGTGTGTCGTCTCTAGCGTCCATTCTTTTTGGATTGCCTGACGGAAAGTCTCTTTAGACAAACCGGACAGGTTATCCAAACCGGCACGTACACGCAGTTGATTCACGGCATCATAAGCTGCAGCCGTCGGACCATTGGCTTCGTTTTCTGCTTCGGCAAAGATTAGCAAGACATCGGCATAACGGATGATAGGAATGTACATATCCGTACGCTTGTTACGCTGTGAGAAATTTTCACGACCTCCATCACACCATTTCTTTCCATGTGGATACGGACTACCGAAATTCTCAGTCGTATAGGTTTTATTATCAACTGTACTGACAATTTCGGTCAAGAAGGTAGCGGCTTTCCGTTTATCCTTATCATCAAATTTATCGATATAGGATTGTTTAGTATAAAAGAATCCCCATCCTGATTCGGACCCGATACTGGTTGGACGCCACTCGGCTCCGCACTGGTTATCTCCTAACCCATCTGCAAAATTCAGGGCAAAGATCGATTCTTTGTTATACCGATTGTTGACCAGCCAAAGATCGGCATAATTTTCTTCCAGCTTAATACCGTAAGTAGCGGCATTATCAATGACTTCCTTCGCTTTGGAAGCCGCTTTCACCCACATGGTATTGTCTTTAACCTGTTCACCGGCCATCGTGATATAAACCCATGAAAGCAAAGACTTGGCGGCAGCGACAGTCGGACGTTCCGTTCCAGAATCCCATTTTACGGGAAGATTGGCTTCCGCATATTCCAAATCTTCAACAATCTTATTATATATTTCTTTAGCCTGTGTCTTTGTTATGTTATTCGCACTGGTAAAGTCATTCACCGGCGTGTCCAGATAAATAACATCATTAAAGATACGCACCAGATAGAAATAGGACATCGCACGCATATAACGAGCGGCTGCAACATAACGTGTTTTGACTTCATCCGAAACTTTCGAAGCATTCGGAACTTTCTCGATCATGATGTTAGAAGCATTGATACAAGCATAAAATTGCTGCCAAGGCTTATAAAGGCTCTCGTTATCGCTTTGCCAAGTCAAAGAGTTCATTTCATCGCGGGCCACATTATTGACTGTAGCACTGACAACAGCATCAGTCGTTGCTTCGGCTATAAAGTTAATATGACGTTCGAAGTTGTTGCTACGCCAATAAGACAGCGATCCCATCAGCAGCATATTGCATTCAGCCTCCGTGTTCGGTAAGTTTTCAGGCGAGAGGAAATCTTTCGGCTCTTCCGACAAGAAAGACTCGCAGCTACTCATCAATAGCATCAGGGAGCACACCCCTGCAACTGCTTTATATATATATGTTTTCATTTTCGTCTTTATATTAATGGTTCAATTATAATGTAAGATTCAATCCGAAGGTATAAGAGCGGGTTGCCGGATAACTACCACCGTCAAAACCTAAGTTATAGTTACCTGTACGGGAACTAACTTCAGGGTCATAACCGGAATAGCCGGTAATTGTAAATAGGTTCTGTCCACTCAGATAGAAACGTAAGTTAGAAATGCCCCATTTGGATGTAACTGATTTAGGAAGAGTATAACCGAACGTCAAATTTTTCAAGCGAATATAAGATCCATCTTCCACAAAACGAGATGAAGACGGACCCACACCCTTGTTAAATGCCTGTTGCGTATTCGAAGTTCCTTCACCTCTCCAGGAATCCTTTACAAACGCAAAAGCATTTCCGGTATTGTTCGAGTTGCTCGGTAATTCGCTGAAAGTCACTTTCAACAAATTATAGACATCATTGCCATAGGTTCCCTGAAACATAAAGCTCAGATCAAAATTCTTATACGAAAAGTCATTACCAATACCAAAGATAAAGTCCGGGTTGGCATTACCGATGATCGTACGGTCTTCAGTCGTAATCTTGTTATCACCATTCAAATCCTTGAACTTCACGCTACCGACATCATCTTTTGTCAGCCCCAAAGCCTTGGCTTCTGCCTCATTCTGATAGATACCATCAAAGACATATCCGTAGAAGTTCCCCAACGGCTCACCGACCTTCACAATACCAGTTTCATTGAAACCAGCTCCCAAAGCACCTCCGGAACCATTTGTATAAAAGTATTCATCATCGCCAAGATCAAGCACTTTTTCCCGATTCAAAGCGATATTCAAAGAAGTAGACCACTTGAAGTCACCCACTAAGTTCTGTGTATTCAGAGAGAATTCCCAACCTTTATTTGATTTACTACCAATGTTCTGTGTCTGTGAAGAATAACCTGTATAGTACGGAAGGATCTTGTCATAATGCAGATCGACTGTCTTTTTATAATAATAATCCGCAACCAAAGATATACGTCCGCCCAATACGCTCAAATCAATGCCTATATCCGTCTGTTTAGTTGTTTCCCATTTCAAGTCGGGATTCGGTACACGACCTGGAACAAGAGCCACTGCAGAACTTCCGTTCAGGACATAACTGGTCGTACTGAAACTAGCCAACGACTGATAAGCTGTAATCGCCTGGCTACCTGTTTCACCATAGCTGACACGCAGTTTCAGGTTCTGTATCCAAGAAATGTCTTTCATGAAATCTTCCTCACTGATACGCCATCCCAAAGCAGCAGAAGGGAAATATCCCCATTTATTATTCTTCGCAAACTTGGAAGAACCGTCAGCACGGAAACTGACAGATGCCAAATATTTACCTTTATAAGCATAGTTCACACGGCCCAACCAAGAAGCAATGGCAGAATGGTTTCCACCGGAAGCGACAGACAACAGGCTGCTATTGGCAAGTCCCATATTCCAATAACCAAGCGATTCGATGTCGAACCCTTTACCACTGCTGTTATTGTTGAAATAATCGGAAGCCTCAGCTGTAAAACCGGCAACAACATTCAAAGAATGATCTTTATTGAATGTCTTGGAATAAGTCAACGTGTTTTCACCAAGCCAGTTTGTGGTTTCCTGATCGTTCATGTAAGCATATCCCTGCCCTTTATAAGAAAGAAGATTCTCTCCGGAAGTAAACTGGCGTTGTTTACGGTCGCTATATGTATAAGTCCAAGCTGTCTTAAATTTCAAGCCGCTCAAGATTTCCCATTCCAGGAAAGCAGTACCCTGAAAATAATTACGGAATTTATCCACAACCTGATCATTAATCAGAGCTACCGGATTATTCATTTGTGCTCCATCCTTTAGCGGACCGCTAAGGCTGCCGTCTTCCTTGTAGACAGGGACCAATGGCCCAAAACCTAAAGCAGAGAACGTGACACCACCACCATCAGAACCGTTCATCTGATTGACACTGGCGTTGGAAGACGACGAACGGGAAGCATTGATAAGAGCTCCGACCGTCACCTTCTTTCCCAGTTTCTGTTCGATATTGGCACGTATGCCAGCACGATTGAAATCAGAGTTCTTCACAATACCCTGATGCATCAAATAGTTACCGGACAAACTATAGCGTGTCGTTTCTGTTCCGCCGCTTACAGACAACGAATGGCCCGTGATAGGGGCCGTACGGAACACTTCATCCTGCCAGTCGGTATTATTCAAGTTATTAGGATCTATCCACTCCGGTATTTTCAATGCTGTCGTAGGATATTTTTCCTGTGCTTCTTTCAATAAGCCATATAGCTCCTGACCATTCAGCATATCCATTGTCTTTGATACCTGCGAAAGCGAAACATAACCACTGTAAGAAACGGTCGGTTTACCTGTCTGTCCACGTTTGGTCGTCACCATGATGACACCATTCGCTCCGCGGGAACCGTAAATAGAGGTAGAAGAAGCATCTTTCAATACTTCGATAGAAGTAATGTCATTCGGGTCTATCAAAGAAAGATCGCCACCGAGAACACCGTCAATCACAACCAACGGAGCATTTTCGCCTTTCAAGGAGTTACCGCCACGAATAATAATGTTGGGAGATTCACCTGGTGCAGCCACACTATTCTGTACCATCACACCAGCCATCTGTCCTTGCAAAGCCTGATCGGTACGTGATATGGACAATTTTGTCAGATCATCGCCTTTCACAGAAGAAAGAGCTCCGGTCACGTCACTTTTCTTTTGTACGCCATAACCGACCACTACCACTTCGTCTAATGCTTCGGAATCTTCTTTCAGAATAATGTTCAGAAGAGCATTGCCTTTTACTTTTACTTCCTGCGATTCAAATCCAATGTAAGAGATAACCAATGTACAACCGGCAGGAGCTTCAAAAGAAAAGTTTCCGTCTATATCGGTGACGGCACCGATTGTCGTACCTTTTACAAGGACATTAACCCCTAACAGAGGTTCACCATTCGAGTCTTTTACCACCCCTTTCACAACAGATGACTGCAAGACTTCATTCACGATAGCCGAACTTTCTGCATTCGCCCTGTCAGGCAGAGCAGCCGAAGTCAGGCACAATGTCATGCACAGAGCACAACCTTTCATGTACGTGTAATTCATAATATTGTTATTAAGATTGAAACTTTTTGTGTTTTTCTTAGTTGCAAAGTTACTACAAAAAAGTGAAATGCGGAAAGATATAGTGATAGAATTGAGTTACAAGGGTTTTAGTTGAAGTGGCTATAATTCGTGAAGCCAGTACAATCACAGCAAAAGCCAAATCCTGACGCCACAACGTTACTTGTTCGTAACCATGCCCGATAATGCGACAAACGGGTATGGATGGCGAAACAAGACACTAAGGAATAGTGAGTTACCTACAACTCACGCAAAAAATTTGGTTACAGAAAAAGATTGCGCCGTTCCTCCCCGTTTTGCGTACCGACATCGGACTCTTCACCAACTAATTTTGAAACCAAAAAATTAAGGACGATGAAGAGTACATTTTCAGTCATCTACTACCTCAAGCGTCAGGTAGTGAAAAAGGACGGGACAGTTCCCGTCATGGGACGCATCACGGTGGACGGCAGCCAGACGCAGTTCAGCTGCAAACTGACTGTCGACCCGAAGCTGTGGGACACCAAAGGGGGACGTGTCACGGGCAGAAGCACGGCGGCACTTGAAACGAATCGTATGCTTGACAAGATGCGGGTGCGCATCAACAAGCACTATCAGGAAATCATGGAGCGTGACAACTTCGTCACGGCGGAGAAGGTGAAGAACGCCTTTCTCGGATTGGAACACCGCTACCACACGCTGATGCAGGTGTTCCGCCGGCACAACGAGGACTATGAGAAACAGGTGGAGGCTGGCATGAAAGCCAAAGGCACGCTGTTGAAGTACCGCACCGTTTACAAGCACCTGCAAGAGTTCCTCACCATCCGCTACCATGTGAAGGACATCGCCCTGAAAGAGCTTACCCCGGCTTTCATCTCCGACTTCGAGATGTTCCTGCGCACGGACAAGCACTGCTGCACCAATACCGTGTGGCTGTACGTCTGCCCGCTACGGACGATGGTGTTCATCGCCATCAACAACGAGTGGCTGACACGCGACCCGTTCCGCGAGTATGAAATCAAAAAGGAAGAAACGACACGCAGTTTCCTTACCAAAGAGGAAATACGCCTGTTGATGGAAGGCAAACTGAAAAACGCCAAACAGGAACTGTACCGCGACCTCTACCTGTTCTGCGCCTTCACCGGATTGTCATTCTCGGATATGCGCAACCTCACGGACGAGAATATCCGTACCTACTTCGACGAACACGAGTGGATAAACATCAACCGCCAGAAAACGGGTGTGGTGTCCAATATCCGCCTGCTTGACATCGCCAACCGCATAATCGGCAAATACCGGGGACTGTGCGGGGACGGCAGGATATTCCCCGTCCCGCATTATAACACGTGCCTTGCAGGTATCCGTGCCGTCGCCAAGCGTTGCGGCATCACCAAGCATATCACGTGGCATCAAAGCCGCCACACGGCAGCCACGACAGTTTTCCTTTCCAACGGCGTACCCATCGAAACGGTCAGCTCCATGCTCGGACACAAGAGCATAAAGACGACGCAGATTTACGCGAAGATAACCAAAGAAAAGCTCAATCAGGACATGGAGAACCTTGCGGCAAGGTTGAACGGCATCGAGGAATTTGCAGGTTGTACCATCTAAAAAAGAGAAGCCATGAAGCGAGACATAATCATCATAGAAGACAAGGCGGTCAGCGTAACCGGTAATGACGTGTGGATGACCGCCACCGAAATAGCCGGACTGTTCCATACGACCGTCCCGGCAGTGAACGCCGCCATCAAAGCCGTCCGCAAGTCGGACGTGCTGAACGACTACGAGGTGTGCCGCTACATGCAGCTTGAAAACAGGCTGTACGCGGATGTGTACGCACTTGAAATCATCATCCCGGTCGCTTTCCGACTGAACACCTACAACACCCACCTGTTCCGCACATGGCTGGTGAGAAAGGTACTCGCCAAAGAGAAACAGCAGGCATACGTTATGTTTATACCGAGCGGAAATGTTGGCTATTGTTGAAGATAAAGCCCCATTCTAAAAGTAAAAGCTACCTTAGAGGTAGCTTTTTTTGCGGCAGGGCGGGATTCGAACCGTTATCATATCTTACTTTTACTTTTCTTATTTTACTCTGATTATTAGGTATTTACAAATTTTATTACCTATCTTTACCTAACCTTACAAAGGTAAAATATGGTAATATTAAGCATTTCTGTCCGAAATATGTCCGAGAAATATGAAAGTGAATTTTTATTTAGATAAGCCCTATAATCCCGATATTTCGCCTGAAAAGGTCAAACAGGAATTGGCAAAGGTTGGAGGGAAAAAGAAGAACCTTGCACAAAAGTTCTGGAATCCATCGCCCACTGCACTGTATCTCTTCTTTTCACCGGATAAATCCTGTAGGATAAAATACAGGACAAACTATAAGATATTGCCCAAAAGTTGGGATTTTGAAAAGGAAAGGCTTAAACCAAGTGCCAGCGGAGCGTTGGAATTCAATGTTGAACTGAACAACCTTGCAAACTGCTGTACAAGGGAAGCAATGCGAAAAAAAGAAACAAACCAGTTTCTTTCCAAAGAGGATTATAAACAGATTGTACAGGACTGTATTGACAGGGACAATGCCGTCAATAGTGAAATATCCATTTCCCACCTGAAAACCCAGTTCCTTTCCTACAAATCCAATTTTGTCAAAGAGGGTACGTTAAAAGAATACCGGACAGTCTTTAAGGGATTGGAGGATTTTGAGAAGCATAAGGGAACAAAACTTATCCTTAGGGAAATGGACGGTAAATTTCTCGATCAGTTTGAGGTATTTCTAAGCAGGAAAAAGAACACGAACGATGGAGATAAAGAGGGCTTGCTGAATGACACCATCCACAAGTACATCTCCACGTTAAAGGTATTCCTAAAGTGGTGCAACGACAATGATTATTTGGTGCATCCCGATGTCTTCAAGACCCAGAAGACAAACTTTAAGAAGAAAGCCTACAATGAGATCATTGCCCTGTCAGAATCCGAAATACAGAAACTGATGAACCATGATCTTTCGGACAGACCCAGTCTGGAAAGGGTACGGGATCTGTTCTGTCTATTGTGCTACACAGGGCAAAGATTTGAGGATCTGATCAACTTTGACCCAAAGGACATAAAAAACAATGCTTGGGACTTCATTTCGGTAAAAGTCAAAAAAAGGGTGATCGTACCTTTTGAGGGGTATATTGCCCCAGCAAAGGATATCTTGGAGCGTATCGGTTACTCCGTGCCCAAGATATCCAACCAGAAGTTCAATGAATATATCAAAACTGTCGGCAAACTGGCAGGAATGGACGAAATCATAAAGATCACAAGGTATTCAGGTAAGCAAAAGCTGGTGATAGAAAAAAGGAAGTACGACTTCCTATCGAGCCATGTCGGCAGAAGATCAATGGTAACGAACCTATTGAGCAGGAACGTACCCATTACACTTGTGCAGAAACTGACCGCACATTCCGACATAAGGACTTTAATGAAATACGAATCGGCAAACACGGATTCGTTAATCGATGCACTGAACAAATTTTAAAATTATGAACAGTAAATATTTCAGAAGAAGAAAACCGTTTGACTTTGATCCGCATCCATTGGACGTGGGCGTCCCTTTTTCCAAGAACGATACGCATGCGGATGTACACTTTCTTATAAAAGTTCAGCGACTTCCAGAGAGTCAACTTGAAGATCTCTTTTTGCGCCACTTCAACTATTACAAAGCTGAATTCAACGATACTGACGGCAGAGAGTTTTTTAAAGAATTATGGCAGACTGTTAATTCCGAGCTAAAAAAGGAAAGAAGCAAATCACAGGAAAAGCTGTCGGCGACACAGAAAAGAAGAAACGACCTTAGAATACAGAAATTCCAGTATTTCATCGAGAATATCCTTCCCAAATATGACCGATGGAATTTCACGGTAAGTCTGTCAAAAAAATATGAGATAGTCAGCGAGCAACTATTGCAAGAAGTAAAGAGCAAAACTCAAATAGAATTCCAGCGGACACAGGAATTGATCGATTCGGCATTTACGAAACTTGCCAATTCATCCAATGCAAGTACAGAATCCAATATAAATACCATAAAAACTATTCTGGAGAACTATCTAGATTCGAACAAAGAGGAACAGGAAGAATTAAAAAAGCAATTCATCCAGAAACAAAATCTCGATCGTTTGCTAGCACAGTATAATACGACATTAAAAGAATTGGATGAATTTAAAGAACAGGTTAAAAAGCTCAAAAAAGAGAAATCCCGATTGAATTCCTTGGATCATCATAAAATCAATATACTGAACGGCGACAAACTTAATCTGATCGCGTTGTTTGATGAATTTATGAAAGCAAAGATAATAATCAACGGAAAAGCAGAAACATTCCTAGGGACTAACGCCCATATAACATGGGCAAAAATCATTTCCAATCATTTTTTGGAACATGATAAGCCAATTCCATTCGGAACAGTAGAGAACTATTTTTGTGACGGTAAACCCACCGACATTGACAATTCAGATCGCAAATTCAAAATTATTCCAATTGAATAGCCAGAAGATAAATCATACCACCCCCTTGCAGAGATGCCGTTCAAAATTCTGAACGGCATTTTTTGTGGTCTTGCTTGCCCAATTTTGTGTCAAGTTAATTAAACGAAGAAAGTGGCCATGACTTCGACATTCTTAAATTGATAAACATGAGCAAAGTATGATTACACTGGATCGAAATGCCCTTAGAGATTGTGTCAAGGATGCAGTTAGGGAAGAACTACAGGTTTTTATTTCAAAGGTTGGTAATATGGACGATCCTCCGCAAAAAAAGCAACCGACAAAACTAATGACCAAAAAGGAAATGGCAAACGAGCTTGATATTTCCCTTGTCAGCCTGACCGAATGGATGAAACAGGGGCGTATTCCCTATAAACGTATGGGAAAGCGCATTTACTTCAACAAAGAAGATGTTATGGCATCCATGACGAACTTCAACCATAACAAAGGAGGTAAATAATGATCTCGTTTAACCAGGACATAGCCACTGCATTGGATAGGGCTATAGTAAAAATAACAGATAAATTTTTAGAACCTCCGATCATGATAACAATCAGCAATTCCGATTCCGTTATCGGTACATTAGGAAATTTCAGCGCATCCACCGGAAAGGCCAAGAGTAGGAAAACATTCAATGTGATTTCATTGGTCGCTGCTGCATTGAGCGGAAAACAGATATTACAGTATAAGGTCAAAGTTCCCATAAACCGTCCATTGGTACTGTACTGCGATACGGAGCAGAGCAGATTCCATTGCCACAGGTTGATTTCAAGGGTTTACAAACTCATAAATTACCCGACAACGGAAGTCCATGAAAACCTAAAATTTATATCCCTGAGGGAATACCCCACTAAAGAGCGCATAAGTATCATCGAATATGCCCTGTCCAAATATGCGGGCAAAATATGTCTGGTCATCATAGACGGGATCAGGGATCTTGTTTACGACATCAATAATGCTACGGAAGCGACCGAAATTACCGGCAAGCTGATGAAATGGTCACAGGAGCTGAATATACACATCCATACCGTACTGCACCTAAACAAGGGTGATGACAACACCAGAGGGCATTTGGGGACAGAATTGAACAATAAGGCTGAATCCATATTACAGGTCACCAAAAGCGATCTGGATACAAACTACAGCACCGTGGCGCCAAAGTTCATCAGGGATATCGAGTTTGAGCCATTTACCTTTTTTATCGATGATGGTTTGCCCGTACTGGATGAGAACTTTGACCTGTCAGGTACAGTATCGAGAAAGGGATTCGACTATCAGGAGCTTTCCAAAGAGAACCATCGGGAAGTGTTACAGGAAATGTTCAACGGCAGTGAAATAACCTGCACATATGATGAATATGTTGGCAGATTACGGAATGCGTATCTGGCAAAGGGCTTCAATTTCGGCATCAATAAAGCCAAACAGCTGAAGACATTTCTGGAAAACAAACGGATGGTCATCAAAAACGATAAGACCTACCGGTTCAACCCTGAATTCTATTATTAAAAAACAGGTTTAGTTTAGTCCGCCCCTATATAGTAATAGACTAAACTAAACCTACTTTAAAATTAAGATTATGACATGTGATGAATTAAAGCGCATACCGCTCATATCCATATTAAATTATCTACAGATACCATGCGCAAGGATGAACAGCCGTGAAGCATGGTTTAAAAACCCATTCAATGGAGGAGACGAAAGAACGGCTTCGACAAAGTTGGATATCCATAGGAATATCTGGTACTCGCATTCGGAAGGATTCGGAGGAAATAACATTGACTTCCTGATGAAGTTTTTGGATACGGAAAACCTATCAACTGTTTTAGATTGGGCTGATGAAAGAAAAAATATCTTTTCTTTTCACCAGCAGACCGTATTGGATAAAGTACAGGTCATGCAACAAGAAAATGAACGCGCTTACACCATCCTTTCCGTTGAGCCTCTCGGAAACAAAGCTCTGACAGACTATCTGACCGACGTACGCAAAATAGATATTGAAATTGCCAGAGTATACTGTCAGGAAATCTATTACCGGACGGCAAAAGGACAGACGTACTTTGCCGCAAGTTTTAAGAATGATGCAGGTGGATACGAACTGCGCAACAGCTATGATAAACGCTCCCTATTGACAAAGGGGATCACCACGATCGATAACGGCAACAAAGATGTTGTTTTGTTTGAGGGCTTCACGGATCTGCTATCCTTTATGACGTTAAAAAAGAATGCAGGTAAGCCGTATCTAAATACGAACTTCTGTATCCTGAATACGACCGCCAATCTGCAAAAAGCATATCCATTCTTAGGGCGACATAACGGAATAACAAGCTATCTGGACACAGATAGCAGTGGTTTAAAATCGTACAACAGTTTGCGAAGCCATTTTGAAAAAACGCACACCGTAAAAAATGGAATGGAAGAATTGCAGAGGCAAGACAACAGGATCAAGGATGTCAATGACTATCTGATTTTCACATCATCCAAAGAACAGACCCAAAATATTCAATCGGGAAGAAAACTATCGAATAGGTAGGAAGCAAGGTTGTGTTTTGGTGACCCCAAAACCGATTGGCTCCCGATGGTCACAGCTAAAAAGAAACAAGATGAAAAATAACAAGAAAAAAGGCGGAAGACCCGCACTCGAAAATAAAAAACAGTTCAGGATCAATGTCCGTTTCGATGAAAGCGAACATAACAGAGTTTTGCATAATGCAAAAATTGCAGGTATGAGCAAATCGGAATGGGTACGCAAATCTGCGATCCTACGAAAAATTACACCTAGGTTTACCGAAGAACAATTGAAAGCTTTTAGGGCGATTACTGGGGCTTCGAACAATCTAAATCAGCTAACTAAAAAAGCACACCAGTCTGGACTGATTGAGGTGACACAGGAATGCAAAAATACGATCCATCACATTAACCATTGTATCAATAAACTACTGCACCATGATAGCGAAGATAATTGAGGGCCGATCTTTCGGCGGATGCGTTGGATACGCCCTGAAAAAAGATAGTGAGATTATCCATGTAAATGGATTACGGACGGATTCGGCAAAGACCATCACACAGGACTTTAATTTTCAGCGGATGCTGAATCCAAGATTGGGCAAGGCAGTCGGACACATTATTCTTTCGTGGAATACAGAAGATAAAAACAAGCTGAATAATGACATCATGCTATCCGCAGCTAAGCGTTATTTATCAAAATTAGATATTAGGGATACCCAATGCTTAATGGTGCGCCACCACGACCGCCAACATGATCATATCCATATTATTTTTAATCGGGTAAACGATCATGGCAAAACTATCTCCAATAGCAATCAGCGGTATAAGAGCTTTAAAGCTTGTAAAGAATTAAATGCATTATATGGCTTTAAGCAGTCCGAAGGAAAACGAAATGTCAACAGAGGTAGACTGAAAGGTAATGATCTAACGAAATACCAAATTTACGACACCGTCAAGGCAGGCATACGACACAGTAAAAACTGGAAGGAACTACAAAATTATATCCGTTACAGAGGTGTGGAAATGCAGTTTAAATATAGATTGGGGTCGGATGAGGTTCAAGGTATTTCGTTCATCAAAGATGAACAGACATTTCGGGGTTCTGCCATAGACCGCTCATTGAGCTTCGGACAGATCGACAAGGCTTTAAATAGCATAGATAATTCTATTGAACTAAATCAAATTACTGGAAGCTATGTTTCGAAGGATCATTCTATAGACAGAAATATCGGAGAAACACTTGGTCACATAACATCAGCTTTATTTTCGAACCCCGAAATTACACCAGAGCAAGATGATCCGTTGATCAAGAAAAGAAAAAAGAAAGAGAATTACGGACTAAAACGTTAATACCATGAACACAGAATTAGAAAATATACAGCAACAGGTAAGCGCATTGCAGGAAAACACAGACTTGATCACGCAGGATATTGTACGAATAATGCCTACAATTGTCTCCCTACTTTCTGAAAATGAAAAGAAAATGCAGGAATTTCATGAAATGCGAGCAAAGGATCAGGAACTACTACAACAGATCAAGCAATTTATTAAAAGAGAAAACGATGTACTATCTAAGATCATTAACGATTATGGGACACTTCAGGATGTAGCTAATGAAATCTCCACAATAACTAGACAGGAATTAGCTGTATTAACAATCAAAGAAAAAGACATTGTTTCAAAGATAGCTGAAATTCCTGATCAGGTCATTGTAAAACATCATTACGGCATTGATCTCAAATCAACACCTCTGATCATTGTTATGATAGCATTATCTACCATTATTTCGCTAGGTCTCGGTGTTCTATACGAGAAGAACAAACAATTAGACGATAGAAAATCGTATGAAATGCGTTACCGAATGATAGAATTGGAGCTACCGCATGTAACATCGCATATCGATTCTACTCATTCTCTTAACCCTAAGAAATTCCATAATTTGGTGATTAAAAGAGAGGAAGAAAATAAACTATTAAACAGTATAGACCAAAAACGTCAGGAGATCAAAAACTTAAACAGTCCTGAATAACGGCTCGGCGACTTGGCGAAGTAGCGAAGCTGTATCGAAGATACAAAAGCGGAGCTATTTAGCCAAGTCGCTTGTTGTAAGCAGTCCGCGAAGCGGCGGCTTACGGCAAGCGACGTAAGTCGCCGAGCCATTGTTAGCAAGGAGCGCAGCGGATTGCTAACAACGTGCCGCGTATTGGCGATGGGCGGGATTTTTAGCACTGAACTTTAATCGAAGAACAGAAGTTGAATTTTGCACTTCCGTTGATACGAAGCCGTTCAGCCCGCCTATTGCCAATACGATGTTGTACGACGTAGTTATGTTTTGGGTTTTAGTCCAGCTAAATATTTTCGTATGTCATTTTCTAATTTATCCGGGTATTTGTACTCTAATTTTTTTGACAATTCAGTTCCTATTTCTGAAACTAAATCAGTCATTGAAAATAGAGCAGTCCAATTTTCCTTTATATCGCTCCCTGAAAATGTTTGTTCTGTTTTAGCCCACATTTCCTGGTTAAGATACTTTTTGAAAAGTCGTCCATATTTATTGGTCGTTATGTTCCAATTGTGTTCACTTGCAATGTGCCATTCAATTAAAGGAATTAGATATTCTGTGCGAATAACGGTTTCCGACATAAATTTCGCATAGAATATTTCATCTCTCACAAGACACTTTGCCACGTAAGTTGTGTCCCACCAAAAATCGTTTATTAGATTTTGAAACTCTTTTTCAGACGGTTTTTTGATAATGGAAATTTGATAAGTTGGTTTCAGCATTTGCTTTGTAATACCATCTTTATCAATTAAAATTTTATAACCAATATCCCAATCTTCTGGTAATTCTTTCTCTTGCGTTTCCTTTATAAATTTTGATTTGCTGTAAAGTTTAAAATCTACTTTCACACCGTCTTCATAAAGTAGCATTTTCATTGCGTGTTTATGGTTAAAACAACTTTCGTCTTCTTCAATCATAGCAATTGGATTTCCGAATTTAAGCGTCCAGCTTTTGTCTGAAATGTAATTTGTATTATCCTCAAAAACAAATTCAATGTCTAAATCACTAAATTCGTCAACAAGTGCTAAAGGATTTACAAGTGAACTTGTCAGAAGAAGAACTCTTACATCTTCGTTTTTCTCCGACCATTCTATAATTGTTCTTAACTTTTCTTCTCTGACTTTCATTTTGTTTGGTTCGGTTTTACTATGTCGTACAACGTTTGGCAAATTGGCGATGGAGCCGACTTTTAGCACAAATGTTGAATAGAATTACTAATCTTCAACATTGCACAAAAGTTCAATAGAAGTACTTCACCGGCTCTATTGCCAATTTGTTTGTTATGTGCCGTTTTATTCCATTTTATACATTTAACAATTGCTGAAACGTAAAGTCGGGTTTAAACATTTCAATTTCGTTTTGAGTTGATTCTTCTTGTGCTTCTTTGCCATAGATAAACATTTGCTGTTCATAATTTTTAACAGCCTCTTCAATGCTATTAAATTTTCCATCGGCTAGATTATCAGACAATATCAAGGCATCCACCAACCCACTATTTACTCCCTGCCCTGCAAAAGGCGGCATCAAATGTGCGGCATCCCCAATCATTGTTATGGGTAATGGGCGCTTGCTTTTCCAAGGCTTTTCTAAAGGAAATATCCGTGTAGCCAATCCTACAAATGACAACGTCGTATGAATCAATTCTTTGTAGCGTTCGTCCCAATCGGAAAATTCTTTCAGAAGAAAATCAACGACACTATTTCTGTTTTGAAAATCTACCTGCGTTTGGTTTTTCCATTCATCAGGTGTTTTAAAACTTATTCCAAAATGCAATGCACCATTATTATTGGGGTTAGCAAATAATAAATTACCTTGGTGAGATGCCATTAGCCGGTTTCCATTGCATAGCTGAAAAAATCCAGGACAGTTTATCTCTGGTTGATGAATATCGGCTTGTATATTGAAAGTACCTGTTTCTTCAACTTCCGTGTCGGTAACAAATTTTCTTACCTTGGACATCCCGCCATTGGCAAGAATAACCAAATCTGCTGTTTCACTCGGTTTATTCTCAAAAGTTAGTGTCCACTTCTTCTTACCAGGTTCAAGCATAACAAGTTTTCTATCCCAAATAACCGTGTCGTTTTCTAAACTATTCAACAAGATAGCCCTTAAGTCATTTCTGTTTATTTCAGGATTGTCAAATCGATTTTCGGGCTTTACATTTTTTGTGGATAAAATATTGCCTTTTTCATCAGCAATATTTACACCCATTGGTAAGGCTAAGTCATAATAAGTTTGTAACAATCCCGCTTTTTTCATTGCTTCCTGACCTGAACCTTTGTGTAGGTCAAGGGTTCCACCAAAAATTCTTGCCTCTCGGTCGTTGTCTCTTTCGTAAACTGAAACGTCTATGCCGTTTTGCTGTAATAATTTTGCCATAGTCAGTCCAACGGGTCCACCACCAATTATTGCAACGTTCTTATCACTAAGTAAATTCATTTGTTTGTCTGTATCTATTCGCATTGTCATTCAAAAATGGCACATAACGTCCGGCGGCTTGACGCAGGGCGGGTTTTTACCACTACCTTTCAATCGAAGCCGATACCGTAAAATTAGAAAAAAATGTTCAATCGAAGACGTTTACCCCGCCTTGCGTTTCAAGCCGATTGTTGTGGGCTGTTTTTTTTGTCTGTCGAGTTATACATTCATTAGCTGTTGAAAAGTAAAGCTCGGATTTCGCATTTCTATTTCATTCTTTGTCGAGTCCGCTTGTGCTTCTGTTGCGTAAACAAACATTCGTTGTTCATAGTCATCAATAGCACTTTGTATCGTTCCAAATTTCCCGTTTGTAAGATTTTCTGACAAAATCAAAGCGTCCATTAGTCCAATGTTTACGCCCTGCCCTGCAAAAGGTGGCATTAGGTGAGCTGTGTCGCCAATTAAAGTTATGGGTAACGGACGATTACTCTTCCAAGGCTTTTTGTCTAGCGGAAATATTTTTATTGTTAAACCAACGAAAAAAGTTGTTGAACGAATTAACTCCTTGTATTCATTGCTCCAATTTGAAAACCTGTTTGTCAAGAACTCGGAAACGCTTTTTGTGTCCTTAAAATCTAATCCTTTTCCATTATTCCATTCTTCAGGCTTTTTGAAAATGACACCGTAAGTTAACATTCCGTTGTTAAATGGATTCGCAACTAATAAATTCCCTTGATGTGCGGTCATTAGTCTATTGTTGTTGCACAACTTATAAAATTCAGGGCAGTTCGTTTCTGGTTCAGGAATGTCGCCCTGAATAATAAAAGTACCTGTTTCTTCGACTTCATTATCTGAAACAAAATTTCTTATTTTAGACATTCCACCATTGGAAACAATAATAAAGTCGGCCAATGCAGTTGGCTTATTTTCAAAATGTAGCAGCCATTTTCCGTTTTCTTGTTCAAGCCCAATAGATTTTCTATCCCAAACAACTGTGTCATTTTTCAAGCTGCCAAGCAACATTTTTCGCAACGCGTTTCTATTTATTTCGGGGTTGTCAAACTTATTTTCGAGTGTCGGGTTTCTTGTTGCTATAATGTTACCCTTCTCATCAGCAAAGTTTACGCCCATAGGTAGCGCCAAATCATAGTAGGTTTGCAACAATCCTACTTTTTTCATTGCTTCTTGTCCTGAATTTTTGTGAAGGTCAAGCGTTCCGCCCCAAACTCGTGCTTTTGGGTTTTCATCTCTTTCGTAAACGGTAATGTCAATACCGTTTTGTTGTAACAAGTTTGCCATTGTTAGTCCAACTGGTCCGCCACCGATAATTGCAACTTTTTTATTGTTTAATAAACTCATATTTCGATAGTCATTTGATGTTTGTCGTGTCGTGTGCAAAATAGCCCACAACGGTTCTCAGCTATACGCAGGCAGGGATTTTAACCACTGAACTTCCTACGAAGAACTGAACTTCAAATTTACCACTTCACTGTCATAGAAGCACGAAACCCCTGCTTGCGTATAGGTGATGTTATGCTGTCGGCTTTCATTTTTTCTTCTTTCTCGTTAATTTATCGAGCAAAGTTACTAAATTTGCCGTTGTATAATTATAAAAGAATATCTCTGTGATTTGAATTCAAGTATTCACCTGTAAGAAGTTACTAATGACAAAAAAGAAATTGCCCGTTCGTTTTACGGGTCAGCACTTTACTATTGATAAAGTGCTAATAAAAGATGCAATAAGACAAGCAAATATAAGTAATCAGGATACGGTTTTAGATATTGGGGCAGGCAAGGGGTTTCTTACTGTTCATTTATTAAAAATTGCCAACAATGTTGTTGCTATTGAAAACGACACAGCTTTGGTTGAACATTTACGAAAATTATTTTCTGATGCCCGAAATGTTCAAGTTGTCGGTTGTGATTTTAGGAATTTTGCAGTTCCGAAATTTCCTTTCAAAGTGGTGTCAAATATTCCTTATGGCATTACTTCCGATATTTTCAAAATCCTGATGTTTGAGAATCTTGAAAATTTTCTGGGAGGTTCCATTGTCCTTCAGTTCGAACCTACACAAAAGTTATTTTCCCTAAAATCCGCAAGCAATCTCAATGGCAATCTCAATTGCAGTAAAGAGCTTGAACACTATGCATCATGATAGTATGAGCGTGAATTTTGTCCGATTTGTGCATACCTTCCCCTTACCCCACAATGCGACTTGAGGCAATACGCAGATTAAAACCATAAGGAACGGACTTTATCCGAATCCAGTTTTGAAAGGTCTTGCATAAGCCCGGTTTTCAGTATAGATATTCAGCACGTATTGCCTTGCTG